>ERZ779842.1429-NODE-1429-length-19785-cov-3.913229_pt1 | contig 19785 bp, 11 predicted proteins | sample MGYA00511095_ERZ779842 | MGnify/ENA primary metagenome ERZ779842 (study PRJEB29588, sample SAMEA2154036) | human gut metagenome | biome: human gut; feature: human-associated habitat; material: faeces | place: Denmark | collected 2008/2010 ... | reverse complement strand
CTGTCAGTTCATCCATATACCGGCATTTCATAAACATATCCGAACTTTTCTGTGCGTCCGTCTGTGAAATACCTGCAACATTCCGCATTTTTGTATACAAAAAAAGGTTCTTAAAGTTGTGGCTCTCATCTACAAAGAGCCTGTCTATGCCTAACTGTTCAAAGGTTACTACATCATCCTTCCTTGTCTGGTCATTTAATCTCTGCAGTTTTGCCTGCAATGATTTTTTTGTTTTTTCCATCTGTTTTACACTGTAATTCTGTCCTGCTTCCCTGCCAGCCTCTTCAATAGAAAAGGTAATATCTTCTATCTGCTGCTCCAGCATGGCAATCTGTCGTTCCCTTGAAAGAGGGATTCTCTCAAATTGTGTATGCCCGATAATCACCGCATCATAATCCCCGGTTGCTATACGGGAACAGAAACGTTTACGGTTTGCCGGTTCAAAATCTTTCTTGGTTGCTACCAGAATATTTGCTCCCGGATACAGACGTAAGAAATCACTGCCCCACTGCTCTGTCAGATGGTTTGGCACAACATAAAGATTTTTTTGCGACAGTCCAAGACGTTTTGCTTCCATACCTGCAGCGATCATTTGGAAAGTTTTCCCTGCTCCTACACAATGTGCAAGCAAAGTATTATTTCCATATAAAATATGAGCCACTGCGTTTTTCTGATGTTGCATCAACGTGATTTCCGGATTCATTCCCTCGAACTGAATATGACTGCCATCGTACTCTCTCGGACGGATACTGTTGAAACGCTCATTGTATATCTGACAAAGGGCATCCCTGCGGTGCATATCCCGGAAAATCCATGACTTAAATTCTTCCCTTATGAGTTCCTGCTTCTGCTGTGCAAGCATGGTTTCCTTCCGATTTAATTCCCGGTGTTCCCCTTCCGCATCCTGCACTGTATCATAGATTTTTGTATCTCGAAGATTCAAAGCATCTTCTAACAGTCTGTAAGCATTAGCTCTCTGTGTTCCATAAGTAGAAGTAACAAGCGGGTTCTGGTAACTGTCCACACTCTTTCCAGAAACATTCCACTGACCAGTTACTTCTGCATACTGGACTTTTATCCGGCTTCCAATATAATATCTTGGTGTATGGAATGTTTCTGCCATAAACTGTGTCACATAATCTGGAGAAATCCAGGTTGCACCAAGTCTTGCTTCAATTTCTGAGGCATCCAGGTCTTTTGGCTGCACTCGTTCCAGATATTGTACATTAACAGCATATTCCGGGCGGTTCTCGGCAAATCCTCTGGCAATCTTCAATTTTTCCCGGACATTTCCAGACAAATATTCATCAGATGGCTCCCACTTTTCATTTAGCGGATTCCTAAATATCACACCTGTCAGTTCTTCCGTCAGTTCTGCTTCTGTTTTCCCGGTAAGCTGTGACATATAAGCAAGATCAACCTGTGCCTTTTCTCCAATAGACACTGCCAATGCTTCACTGGCGGTATCCACCGAAGTAACTGCCTGAGCATGACGGATTGTCCTTTTTGTAAAAATATCTGCTTTTCTTTTGAGGTTGCCCTGCTCATCCAGAAATTCCAGTGAAGTCAGAAGACAATAGCTACTGTCCTGACTAAATGCCCTTTTGTTTGCATTGCTGCTAAGCAGACCATATTTTGCAGTAAAGGAATCATAAATTTCATTCAAATCTTTTTGAAGTTCTTCAACTTCCTGATCACCGCAGTCTTCCATCTGACGCTGTAACAATTTATTTGTTGCGTCACGAATCTTCACCATGCCTTTTACTCGTTCTGTAGTTGCCATTGGAAGTTCTACTTTATTCATCACAGAATTTTCCCTGTAATAAATGTCATCATCCAAAACAGCAAAGCTAAAGTTCTTCACATCTGGATCTGCCGGAATAGAAACTACCTGTTCCTCTAACTCGCTATCTGAAAGTTCCATTTCTGTGATTGTTCCATGAATATTCTGTACAGCTTTCTTTAACTGTTCTTCAAGAGTAATGCCTTCTTTTGGCTTTACAGTAACTTCCTGCTTACCATACTGGGTACTTTCTGTGGTAAATTCACCAAGAACCATTTCCGGATGCTCTGCAAAATACGCATTTACAGAATAGCCTTCCTCTGTCGTCTTTAGGTTTACCCATTCTGGCTCCTCGATTACCGCCCTGTCCCTTTTCTGAAAAAACAGAATATCTGATACAACATTTGTATTTGCATTTCTCTGAAAAGCATTATTGGGAAGCCTGATCGCACCCAGCAGCTCTGCCCTGTTTGCAATATATTGTCTGACTGCCGGATTCTGTTTATCCATGGTTCCACTGGAAGTCACAACTGCAACCACACCGCCTGGACGCACAAGATCAAGAGATTTTGCAATGAAATAATCATGAATCAGAAAATGATGCCTGTCGTATCTTTTGTCATTTACCTGGTACGCTCCAAACGGCACATTACCAATCACACAGTCAAAGAAACTATCCTGAAACTGTGTTGTTTCAAATCCCTGTATGGCAATCTGGTTTTTCTGATATAACTGTCTGGCGATTCTGCCAGATACCGGGTCAAGTTCCACACCATACATTTTTGCCTTACTCATGCTTTCCGGGATAAGTCCCATGAAATTTCCTACTCCACAGGATGGTTCCAGAATGTTTCCTTTTGTAAATCCCATATTTTCCAATGCTTCATACATACTATGTATCACTGTCGGAGAAGTATAAAACGCATTTAGGGTGGATGCTCTTGCTGCACTATACTCTTCTGAAGTCAGCGTATTTTTCAGTTCGCTGTACTCATTTGCCCAGCTTCCGTTGTTTTCTTCAAATGCCTGCGGGATACCGCCCCAGCCAACATAATGGGATAATACTTCCTGTTCTTCTGGTGTTGCCAAACGTTCTTCTTTCTCCAAAGTCTGTAATAAACGGATTGCTTCTATATTCGCTTTATATTTTGCTTTCGGACCGCCTGCACCAAGGTCATTATCTTCAATACGGAAGTTATGTGGCATAGTCACAATCTTTGTTTTTTCCTGTCTGATATATGGTTGAAATTCTCCCTCATAACCAAACAGCTCATTTTCTCCCGGAATATAGTTTTTTCCTGTTTCCAGACATCGGAATATATCCGCATCCGGGGCATTGCTGACAGCATAAAATTCATTATACGAATATTTGGGAAAATCTTCAGTATGGTACGTTGACAAATGCAGTTCCGTATTGGAACGTGTCTGCGCAACCAATTCTTTTCCTTCCAGCCCATCAGACAAGACACCAACTGCTTCAAAATGGTATCCCTGATATTCAAAAACACCCTGTTCCCATTGGTCAGCTATTGCACCTGCTGATTTTTCCGCCGTTTCCACAGGAGTTTCCGGTATTTCTGACTGTTCAATCTCACCAGTTTCTTCTTCCGTTTCGTCTAAAACCGATTCCACTGTTTCCTCTACATCCTGCATGTCTACAACATCCGGTTCCATATAGACTTTCGTATCCAGATAATCAAACATGGACATCTGATGACCGCTTAACTCTATGGTCGGCTGTTCCAGTTCCTTGGTTGGAAATATAGTGTACGTTCCCTCTACATACTGATGGAGTATTGACAGACTTTCTGCTTTCTCGTTGTAATTTGTCCCATAGGCTTCAAAATCCAAGGGTAGTTCTGCAAGAGCTGCATCCATCTTCTGTAACAATTCCTGTGCCATTTCTTCATCTGCCAGCATCCTTGGCACCTGTTTTCTTGCTTCCTCATGCAAAAGTTCATCCGTAAATGGACGCTCAATTTCCTGTGGCAGTCTGTTATAAAAATTAATCACTCGCATTGCCATCTGGTATCGTTCATATTCCGGCATATGAGCGTAGTCTCCGGCTTGAAGAAAATGGTCATTTTTTATGAGATAATCCACTCTTTTTGCCACTTTCTGCCAGCTCAGTTCTTCTTTTGTATGGTATGCACCCGGATTTCCTCTGGAAAGCTGTAATCCTTTTCCATTGTAATCTGCGTAGGAATTGTCCGCTCTGGAAAGGGCATGGCTCTGTCCTCCAATGCCATACTGCTCTTTCATAAAATTTGTTCTCTCCTGTTCATCCTGATGCCGCAGATAAAAAGAATATATGCGAAGCCTTCCTTCTGAAAAAGCTCCACCTCTTGCAAGAAAAGCATCAATCTCATCCTGCGTGATAAACATTTCCTGTTCTTTCCAAGCAAATCCCTCTCTTGCCTGATAGGGAATGACTTCTTCGGCAAATTTCTGAAACTGCTCAGAAACAAGGGTTGGTTTATAATAATGAAAACGCATGATGGATTTGTCTATGTCATACATTTCAGCCAGACCTTCCAGTCTTTCATTTAATTCGGAAAGCCACTCTGCATCATCCAGCTTTTCCGCCAGAGCATCTGTCTTTTCCGGATAACCATTATGAAAAATCTTCATATCATCTGCTGAAAATACCAGTTCAGATAGATCATCCGCAATATCAGTTTCCATGTAGGCAAGCACTTGTGCGTGTTCCTGCAAGGCATTTTCCCTTGCTGCATCAAGAACAGACTGTGGTGCGTATTCTCCCTGTTTTAATAACTGATGGATACGTCCACTGACATCCTCCCATGATAAAAAAGCCTTATCTAAAAGTCGATCGTTCACCGTATGTCCTACGGCAATCTGCATCCCTGTTTCATCAAACCACACAGAATACTCGTTTCCATTAATTTTAAGACCTTTGCCACCGATGCCATATTCACGCTTCACAAATTCTGTATAATCTTCTGCTGACTGTTCACTCATAAAATTGTAGATAAGCCGTAACTGGCTTTTACTCTTATTACTTCCGGTACGGAGGATTTCATCCACAACTTCTTCCGGAATTGGGATTTCCCCGGCATACAGGGCAGACATATGCTCCTCAATCTTCCGGATCTGCTGATTTACAGTTGGTAATTCGGGCAAAGATAAAGCAGAGGCGATTTCTTCCTCTGCTTCACTCAATCCATCTTCTCCTGTATCTGTAACTAACTGTATACCAATTCCGTCAAGATGCTCTCTTCTGCTATTGCTGTCAGTGCGTTCATATGTGCTGTCCATGCCATCGGATCGGCTTCCTTGTCCGGTGCCGGTTTGTTCTTCAGCAATTTCTCCATCTGGCTCTCCATTCTCTCCTGAGCCGCTTTCTCGATCTCCATAAGATGCTGGTTCAGCTTCCCTGTCAGGAAAAGGCTCTGGTAAAGGCTGTTCTTGTGTTCCTTCAGAAATGTTCTCCTCAGCATCCCGTATTTCCCGATTGTCACTTCTTCTTCCTCTACGGTCAGGTTCGGAAACAGGTAGTCCCCCTTGCGATGATAGGTCAGTTCCATAGTCAGTTCCTCCTTCATTATCCTCAATATCATTTATTCTCTCTTCTGTGTCCTGTATTTTGTTTTCACGCATTAACGTGTTAAAGTTATTATAATTCCTCTCTTCAGAATTTTCAAGACCTTTCCTGATTTCTTCCAGAGAAATTTTATGTACCGTTTTTCCAATATCAATCAGTACACTCTCAGCGAGCTGGCTTGCAGCATTTCCAAGAAAAGTCAATACGGAAAGCCTGTTATAATCGGTGATGTGCATGAAATCCTCTTCTTCAAGAAGCAACATAGGATCAAGTCCGCATCTTCTTGCAAGCATATAATATACACTGTCCGTTGCAAGCTGCCGGAAATCGTTCCGAATCGTCCCTTCATCCAGGTCTTCCAGATAGGTTCCTTCTGTTGCATACGATAAGCCATCCAGATAATCCTCCAGATTTTCATTGACCATCTCTTTTGCCACAGACATCAACGCATCTGCCAGATCTGCCGTATCTTTTTCTTCCAGATTATAAACATCAGAAAGATGTGCAAGCACTTCTCCCCTCTGATGTTCCTGAAGCTGCCACAGGTATGGTGATCTGCCGCCCTGTACCATATGGGTATCTTTTATATCGAACACATACCGGATTTTTGCTTTTGTCCCTGTTTCATCCAGCAAAGCAATTCCTTTTGCCCCTCGGTTTACCCATCTCATCATCTTCTCATTCCACAATTCCAGGGATGCACATGCAGTTGCCTGTGGACGCTGTGCATAAATGAGAAGCTGGTCAGTAAAGGAATAACGGTATAATCTGGCGGCAGTATCCAGATATTTCATCCAGTCTGCCGGGGAACTGGCTATGTCAGTGGCATACCATTCTGCCATACCACGAATCTCCTGTACTCTTGCCATGTCTCTTCCTCCAATCTTTAATTTTTGCTTTATCCTTTATGCTTTCTTTTCGGAAATTCCAAATGAAATTTCGGTTTTCCATTTTCCAATGTCATCAGAAGATCTGCATCAAACCTGGAGTCTTTCTTTTTGGAATATAACCCTTTTACATGGGTACAAGCCTTATCCAGAAGTTCTTTTGCCATTTTCTTGTCCAGTTTCTTCTCCATACCTTCTAAAAATCGGTTATCCTTCCAAAGAGCAAAATCACACTGGCGGTTCGAGCAGTAAAAATTCCTTTTCCCCTCAAAAATATCAGAACCACAGACCGGGCATTTCCCGATTAATTCTTTCGCTGTCTGAAAACGATTTCTTTCTTCCTCTGGGATTTTTCTGCAGCCATTCAGGATTTCTTCCAGCATGGTTACAATATCATCCATGAACTGTTCTCCATTAAGCTCCCCTCGTTCCATCAGCAAAAGCCTGTTCTCCCATTCGGCTGTCAGTCCTGCAGATTTTAAATTCTCTGGCATTACACGAATGAGTTCCCTGCCTTCTGCTGTTGGAATAATCTGTTTCCCCTTTCGCTGTGCATATCCGGATGCCACCAGTTTTTCAATGGTGCTGGCTCTCGTTGCAGGTGTTCCAAGCCCTTTTTTCTCTGTCTTTTCATCAAATTCTTTATTACCTGCTGTTTCCATTGCTGCAAGAAGCGTATCTTCATTGAATGATTTCGGTGGAGAAGTATAATGGATACTTGTTTCTGCCTTGACATTAAAAAGCTGCATACCTTTCTGGTATCCGTATGGAATTTCCAACTGTCTGTCTGAATCCTCTTTCTCCGTTTTTACACAATGACTGCGAAAGGCTTTTTCCACGTCTTTAAATCCCATCTGCACCGCTGTTTTTCCTCTGGCAGTAAACTCATTTTTCTGACAGTTCACAGTAACATCTGTCTGTTCATACAGATAATCTTCCCCGACTGCCTGAAGTACCTGCTGTCCAATCAGTATCATCAGATTCTTTTTATCCACTGACAAATCCATAATTCCTTTTTCCACAGCCTCTTTTGTCGGAAGAATAGCGTGATGGTCAGATACCTTTTCATTATTTACAACTCTTTTTATGTTATGTCCTAACTGCCCATATTCTACAAAAGGCAGCATCAACGGCATTTTACCTGCCAGTTCTTCTACTGTTCCAATCATATCTTCTGTAACAAAGCGGCTGTCTGTCCTTGGATACGTTACCAGCTTTTCTTCATATAATTCCTGTAAAAGATCAAGCGTTTTCTTTGCCGTAAATCCAAAATACCGGTTCGCTTCCCTCTGCAGGCTTGTCAGATCATATAATTTAGGAGGGGATACTTTCTTCTGTTCTCTTTTTAGCTCTGTAATAATTGCCTCAGAACCGTCGCATAATGCTACCAGAAGTTCTGCGTCTGCTTTATTGGTAATGTTCTCTGATACGGCAACGAGCTTTCCATCTGTCAGTTCCACTCTGTAAAAGGTTTCTTTCTGAAAATGCTCAATCCTGTCCTGCCGTTCCGTCAGCATGGCAAGAGTTGGTGTCTGTACTCTTCCAACTACCAGTTTTTTATAATACTTTGTCGTATAAGCTCTGGTAGCGTTCATTCCAATCAGCCAGTCTGCCTGTGCCCTGCATACCGCCGCCATGCAAAGGTTACTGTAAAAGCCGGCATCTTTCATCTCATGGAAACCATTTCGTATTGCTTCATCTTCCATAGAGCTGATCCATAATCGTCTGACTGGTTTTCTACATCCGGACAGATCATATACTCTCTGGAAGATCAATTCTCCTTCCCGTCCTGCATCACAGCCATTTACCAGATACTCTATATCTTCCCGGTTCATCAGCTCCTTTAATACTGAAAACTGCTTCTTTTTATCTGCTGACACCTGTAGCTTCCACGTTTCAGGAATGATCGGCAGGTCATCAAACTGCCATTTCGCATACCTTTCATCATATTCTTCCGGTCGTGCATATTCTGCCAGATGTCCAAGACACCAGCTCACAAGGCAGTTTTCCCCCTCCATATACCCGTCCTGTTTTTTATATGCAGACAAATTTTTCGCATAACTTTGTGCTACACTTGGTTTTTCTGCAATCACTAAAAATCTCGCCATTTTTCGTCCTTTCTGAAAAGGACAGCCAGAGTAGCTGTCCCTTTCCTGTATCTTATTTTTCTGTGCTAAACCTCAGAGAACAGAAATCTTAATCTTCCTGTCCATCTTCATTTTCCTGTTCTTCATTAATAAACGGTCCGTCTGTAAATTCAAGTTGTTCACTGACAAAACCATCTTCTTTTTTACGACCATATTTCAGATATACAACCACTGCACCAATACCAAGTCCCCCTGCTAATACAATGGTACAGAGTTTCCAGATGTCTGCACCGCCTGTATTTTTCTGCGTTGTTTCTTCTTCTGTTTCTTTTTCCACAGCAGGTGTTGTTTCTGTGGTCGTTTCCGGAATCACTACCTTCTGTTCTTCCTCTGTCTTGCTGTCCTCTGTTTCATCCAGAAATTCTGCAAGGTCATTTTCATCAACCAACGACATCATATAGACATTTTCTGATGTGCTGGAACGGTCAATTACCATATAAAAAGTATTTCCCTTTTTTGTCTGGATGGTAAGGAACTGCTTTGTATCATCATTTTCCTTATCATCGACCAGTTGTGCATTTCCCGGCGTAGAAAAGGCAGAGGAATCACTTTCTGCGATCACTCTGCCCGTATCCGTATCTTCCGTATTTTCTTCTGTGGTTGCTTCCGATGATGTTTCTGCCACAACCTCGGTAGTTGTTTCTTCCGCAGGCGGATCAGCATTTGCATATACAGTTGCAAACGAAAATCCCGAAAGCATTGTAACAGCCATTACAATCATCATAAGTTTTTTTACTACTTTATTTTTCATGTTCTAAGCCCTCTCTTTCCGGTATCTGTACATCAGATCCTTTGTTATTTTCTTTGTTTCCGTCTTTCTTTTCTCTTGCATCTTCTATTGCAATACCGCCTTCTTCATCCAGCCGAATCGTTGCCGTTCCTTTCTGAATCCCATCAAGCAGTACAAGAAGTTCCCTGCTGTCCAGCTTCAGTGAACGGAAAGATTTGATAATTTCTATGTCCTCCATCTGCTGTTTTAAATCATTCTGCTTTTTCAGATGCTTCTGCAGTTCTGCAATCTTTTCTTCTGTTTTCTGAATATCATCCAGAACTTTTTTTAACTTCATATTCATCTGCCCTGTCACCTCCTAATGCAGACGACCAAATGCCATAAAATGTTCCTGCCAGTAAGAACTTGCAATGCTTGTATACTGTACCGGCTTTCCGCAATGTATCATCATATTGTTGCCAACATAAATTCCTACATGACTCGCTCCGCTTGTGTTATAAGTTCCCTGGAAGAAAATCAGATCTCCCGGTTTTGCTTCTGATGGGGATACCTGTGAACAATGAGAACGAAGTTCATCGGCAGTACACCTTCCTATGTTCCACCCATTTCCACAATTATTGATTACCCAGCTTACAAATCCAGAACAGTCAAAACCACTTGGAGAATAACCACCCCATACATAAGGCACTCCCAGATATTTCTCTGCTTCCCGTATCATCTTTGCGAATTGCGGGTCAGATAACGCTTCACCAGGAATCGTATAGCCAAAACCACTACTTCCTGTCGGAATGGAATTCAGGTCAAACAGGTAATCCCTGTTTCCATAATATCGGTTATACGCATCGTATCTTTCCTGTTCCTCTTCTGTCATACGGCTTCTTAACACCGTATCCAGATTATGATTGGTCATAGTAACATCCAGACGGTTCACTTCTTTTGTTGTTGTCACTTCCACTTCCTGACTTCCGTTGCTGTCAGCTATGTAAGCCTCCCATGTCTGATGTCCATGGGCAGATGCCGCCGCATGATTATCATAATAAACATCAAACTGCACACCATATCTTGCGAAAGCTCCGGTATCTTCTACCACATATTCCACGCCATTCATCACTACATGAGTACCGATCGGAACAAAAGGATTTGTCGCATCTACGGCAATCGTGTGGTTTGCGGTAGGCATTGCTCCACTTGCGGTCGGTCCGCCACTCCACTGACCACAGCAGATGGAACAGTTGCAATATCCACTGGTAACAACCTGTCCCAATGATTCTCCAACCCGGACAGTTTTTGTTTCTGTTACAGTTTCTCTGGTAGACTGTGTATTGATTCCATATTGCTGCTGAAAGATTTCTTTTATCTCGTCTGCGACTTCGGCATAAGTAAAACCGCCATATTTCACTGTCAGATAAGAAATAAGCTGATATGGATTGTGTCCGATCTCATCAATCTGATAACGGTATTCATCATAATCCGGATGCCTGGATTCTATTTGATTGATCTGTGTGTTCAATGCTTCCTCCAGAGCTTTATACGCATTTTCTGCAGCATAAATATCTTCATCCGTACTGGAATAACTGGTTGAAATGATCGCTGAAGAACCACCCTGCAAAACTGCACTACAACTGGAAAAACTGGCTACTATCAGAACAAAAATCAGTCCAAAAAGAGCTACTGTAGCAAAGATTCCTTTGTTTTGTGCCGCCACCATTTTGACTGCATCTTTTGTTTTTTCTGTAAATCTTTGTGCCGATGTGATTGCCGCATCTTTGGCTTTTTTACTTTCTTTTGCCGCCCGGTACTGCTTTTGGTATCGTTTTTTCTGTAGTAATTTTTGAAGTGCTGATTTTTTCTTCTGGTCAGCTTCTCTCTTCACCGCATTTTTTGCCTGATTTCCGTAAGCAGCATTAAACATCAGCCTACTATTTTCTGCTTCATCCAGCATATTTTCTGTCAGACGGGCAGACTGTTTTCTGCTTTCTCTCAGTCGCTGCCGGACATAAATAGACTTTCTTGCAAGACTTTCCCCTGCAAGTTCCATCCTGTGTGCCCCTTCCACAGCAGCGTTATCATCTTCTGCTTCATGGGCTTTCCAGTGTCCCACAGTAAGAGCAGCATTTTTCACTGCCGAAGCTGATTTGCGGATTCCGGTTCCTGCTCCATGTACCATGCCATCCCCTTCATCTCCAAAAGAAAGCCGGGACTGTTTTTTCTGTTCTTTCAGTATCCGTTCCCGCTTTACCTTACCTTTGATCTCATCCTGAAATCCTTCCAGTGATTCTTCTGTCACCTGAGATGTTTCACGATAACGGATATTTTCTTTTTTCGCAGTTTTTTGTTGTCTGGAAGCCTCCTTTTCCTTCTGTTTTTCTCTTTCTGCGTAATCTCTGACCATTTTTCTCTGTCTAAGTTTTCTGCTGTCCACTGCGGTTTCCAGAGCAGCACGTTCACTTCTTGGCTGTCCCCGGATACTTTCTGTACGAAATACGGCATGTTTATCTGTCCCGGAATCTTCCGTTAAAGACATATCTTCCTTCGCATCACCATTCCCCAGATCTTGTTCCATTTTCACTCTTTGTTCTTCATCTATACTGCATCTGGTTATATCAAAGGGTTTCTTTCTGGTCGGTATATCTTTATTTTCCGTTATTCGCTCCCGTCGATTTTTTCCGAAATCTTCTTCTTTTTTCGGATTTGCATGAAATATATTGATTTTTTCTGTATCTGGCATACGGTCATCAAATGCCGGATACAGAAACCCAAATACGGGATCCGACGGTTCGTAAGTGCCCTTCATCAGACATATGGTTCCAATGATAAAATCATAGACGATTTCTGACTCATGCAGGCTTTCTTTATCCTTTGCTTTCAGAGGCACATCATAAGTACCATGAAAAATATAGATACAAAAACGATCAGTTACCGCATATCCATCCGCAAGTTGTTCATATAAAATATCCATCAGCGCATCGTTCTTCAGACCACATTCCCGAATCGCTTTCAGTAGCTGTTTGATACTGTATTTGCCTTCTGATTTATTAGGGAACGAATGTTCTTTTAACTGCACATTGGCCTGTGCAAAAGGAATTGTTTTAGCAATCGCCAGGTTTCTTGTTTTTTCTGAAGCGGACAGCTTACCAAAATGGATATTGAAGGTATCTTCCACTTCTCCCGTTTCATCCACATAGGCACCTGCGATTCGGTCAAAGCAGTTCCTTGTTAATGTCATTCTTCTGGTAAGCTCCAACATATCATCGCGATCAATCATCTTACTCTCCTACTCTACTTCACATTGTTCGGATATATTTGCATCCTCCATCTGGATCGATTCTTCCACCTGGAGTTCCTGATATTGTACGCGAACCACCGCCTGCGGCCAGTTGATCTGCAGCATCATGGTCTTATTCTTCTCATTTCCTGCTTTTCTCATATTGTCCACCAGCTTCTGCAGCATTTCCCGAGTCAGATAACCACCTCTCCAGTGATAGGTCAGCGCTTTTCCCTTTTTTGCTGCCTGAAGGGAACGCTTATAGACCTCTTCTACCTTGGTAAAGGATAATTTTTTCTCCTTGTAATAAAAATGATCGTTGTCCGGACAGCCGGGTGCCGGGGCGATCAACGGTTCATGATCCCGGAACACTGCTTTATCTCCCAGATTGAAATAGTCGTAGCGGATCTCTCCGGGTGCTTCCGCATTGCCCTGATGTTTTCCCAATGTATTGTCAAATGTGGCATCCAGATGGTAATACTGCCCGCCGATCCGCACAATATTCCAGGTGTGACGGTACTTGATCCCTTTCTCCGGATTGTTGCCGCAGATAGCGATTACACACCACACACCCAGCGCATCACAAAGCACCTTCACCGATTTGGCAATGCCCTCGCAGACACCCACGCCCTGTCCCAGCGGTCCGATAATCTCATGGGAATAGGGCTTTTTCAACTTATCGTAGGTGATATTTTCGCAGATAAAGTCGTGAATGTACTTCTCTTTTTCCCACTCTGTGAACTTTGCGGCAGGTCTTGCCAGCTTTTCCACCCGGGACTGCATGGCTTTCTGATGTTCTCTGATCTTATTTTTCTCAAACAGATACTCCGGCACGAAGATGATGTTGGGGGAGTCCTGATAATATCTATACCGATAACTCACCACCCAGAAGATCTCCGGATGATCCAGCCGCAGTCGGAAAAATACGTCATACAATTCTTCCGCCGGGATCCGCGGCAACTGGATCTCGTCTGCCAGCGCCAGCACTCCCTGCTGCATAGCGTGATAGGCGGCCTGCTGGGGCTTGTTCATTTTCTGATAGTAATATGGTTCCATGGTAGTTTCCTATTCTATTGTTTTCATCTGTCTTATTTTTACATTTTAACAGAAGGTTTTTCTTTTGGGTGGATGTTTTTGATATTTTTGATATTTTTTTGATATTTTTTGAAACTTTTGCAGCAGATGCATAGTCTAACCATCAGAGACCTGTAAGATATGGTTTTATTTAAGAGAGGAGTTTTACTTATGAAAAACAAAATGATCTGTGCACTTTTAACTACTGTGATGGTATTGTCTTTTGCTGCCTGTGGCAGTCAGGGAAATGCAGCAGCTTCGGCGGAAAGTACGGTGACTTCCGAAAGCGGTGCGGAGGCTTCTACTGCTGAAAGTTCTGCTGCTGAAGCTAGTGCTGAGACAACTACAGAAGTTTCTGCTGATGCGGCCAATGGTACTTCATATGAAGACAACTTTGCAGTTTCCACAGAGGATGCTGCCGCTTTCGCTAAAAAGATCCAGGATGCCGTAGCCGCTGAAGACCTGAATGCTCTCGCTGATCTGGTCAATTATCCGGTCTATGTTGCTCTGGGCGATGGCAGTGTGATCGAAACCAGGGAAGATCTGATTGCCTTAGGTGCAGACAAAATCTTCACCCCTGAATTGAAAGACTCTATGGCTAATGCTGATCTGTCCGAATTAAGCCCCAGCATGGCAGGCTTCACCCTCTACAGCACCGGTGACGGCCCCAACATCACCTTCAATGTCCAGAACGGAGTACTCGGCATCAGCGGTATCAATTACTAATCATTCTCGTACAAATCGGGGGAGCCTTTCATCAGGCTCCCCTTACTCGTGTCGAAACAACCGTTGTCAACGGTACCATAGTGATATCTATGTTCCCGTCTGTCTTCCTCGTGATCAGCGTGGCTCCACGCTGGATATATTGCTTCGAAATGCCGGAATATCCCAGATAATCAATGGACATTCCGTAGGTCATGCGGATGTCCTGATATATCAGGGATAATGTATTCAGGTGATCGTGTCCACAGAATATCCATTTCAGCCAGCCGTTATCCACCGCTTTTTCGAAAAAATGTGGCGGTTGATTCGATATTCCGAAGTACTCGTCCTTTTCTCCGATACTGCCGTGTTCATAAATCACGCTGTGATCGCCCAATTTCATTTTCTCATAAGCTTCCTTAAATTCTGCAGGCGGCATGTGGAAAAATGCCATGGCAGGCACTTTTCTCTCGTTCAGTTTTTCCATGCACCAGTCCGTCTGATCCTCATGGATGCAGTCGAAACCACTGAAAAACCAGCCGTCACCATACATGTTGGAATCCAGCAGAATCAGCGGAAGTAACAGTTTTCCCTGATCATCTGTGAGGTCTACTACAAAATTCCCTACGCCGGTAATGGGATTCTGAGGACTGTGCTCATATCTTCCTTTGGTAAAAACGGCATATTTTCCCGTAGTGAAAATCTCCGCCAGCTGTTCCTTATTGCAGGTGGAGCCCATTTCACAGTCATGGTTACCAAAGACCAGAGTATAGGGAATCTGAAAACCATCCAGAAATGCCAGCAGTTTTTCTGCCTGCTTTCGGTTGTTCATGGTACCGCTTTTCGGGAAAAACGGGAACACAGAATCTCCGGTCAGGACCATCAGATCCGGTTCCGTCCGGTGGATCAGCTCCGTCACCGCTTCCAGAGCCAGTTTGTCCTTTTTCCCGGAAAAAAGGCCGAACCCAAGGTGCAGATCCGTCAGCTGCAATATTTTATAATCTCTGTCCGTCGGGATGCAAAGGGAAAAAGTCTCTTCGTCCCGAATTTGAAAGTTTTTGGAAGTATACATAAGAATCTCTTTTCTTTTTGGGGATTAACTCAACGGGATCAATGCTCCTATTGCAGAAAGTACTGTTGAAATCACCATCAGCACCTGAAAAGGCACCGTGCCGATCACACCGCAGATAGGACTGCTGCCCGCCTTTTTTCTGGATTTACCGTATGTCAGCACCAGCATGATACTCACCAGTACCACAACGCCACTCATGATCCGGGTCAGAACAATAAAGCTGTTCACGCCAAACACCGCAAACAGGATGCAGGGAACTGTGGCGATCAGCCAGCTGATGCGGTTGCCGCTGCCGATCTGCTCATGAACCACATCGCGGAGGGCGAGAGTATTGCTCCAGAACGTGGTAAGTAAAGCAAACAGGGAAAATACGCCTGCCAGGATCATCGCCCAGGTACCGATACTCTCTCCCAACTGCATGTATGCCAGTTCTTTTTCCAGCGCTCCCTTGGTTCCCAGGAGAACCGTGCCCGTTACGATCAGGACAAACACTGAGGAAAGCCCAAAACCGATGAAAATGGAGCGGCGGATCTGTTTCGCGTTGCCATCCAGACCTTTCACCACCTGGATCACTGCCTGATTGGCGGAAGTTGCGAATACCACCATGCTGTACAGCGCCAGCAGGTTGTTCCAGTGGAACTCTGCCCGTCGCAATGTATTCAGCGGATGCAGAAAAGTCCCCACCGTCATCACCGCAACGATTCCCATCAGGACGATGACTGCGTATTTCTGCGCGATTCCTACTGCTTTCATGCCGATAAACACCACGACTCCGGCGATCACATAGTACAAAATCTGCGCCGCCACGAAGGGCATCCCGAACCAGTTCACAAATATCTGGGCGCCACCGTTGATATTACCGCTGACACCAATCATGATGGCCAGCCCGTAGACAATAAATACACTCCAGCTGAAGATCTGCTTCATTTTCCCATGAAACAGCTCTCCTTCAAAGCTTTTCACCAGTTGGACACCACCGTTATTGTAAGACAGCTCGGCAATGATCAGGTGCAGGATCACGTTCACACAATAGGCGATCAATACCATCCACACGACATCCAGCATACTGTTCTTCGTGGCAAGATACGGAACGGCAATGATGCCCGTGCCGATGCTGTTGCCGACGATCATGCTGATGGCTTCGAAGGTCGTGAGATGGGCTTCGGATTGGATGGGGTGGGACATGGGGAGGACCTCCTTGGTAAAAATACTGATTTTCTATAGTTATAAAAGTTTAGCGGTAAGTGCTTCCTGCAATACTTTGGAGCAATTGATTCCTCGCTTATCGGCAAGTTTGGACATCCATGCCGGAAGCGAGACATTTTTGCGAACTGCCTTGGTGTCAGTCATGCTACGATATTTTATAGTGTCTGCCTGAATGATCGTAAGAATATCTGTCGGTAAATGAGGAATCTCTGACTGCGGTGTAGGCTCATTCGGAGTAATTTCCTCATCTTCCAGACCAACAAGACAAAGATTCAATGCATCTGTAATAAGGGCAATCGCCTCTGCCAAAGTCGGTGCTGTAGTAATACACCCGTCCACATCCGGAACCTTTGCATAGAAAGTGCCATCTTTTTCAGTAATAACTGCGGTATATGTGTATTGCATGTCATTTGCCTCCTTCTATATTTGCTTCTTTGAAGATATAGCGCATATCATTTTCATTAAAATCATGACGTTTTACAGGAATTGTCTGCTTGGTATTCGGTTGAAAATACAAATCATGACTTGCTCCATGTCTTCTAAAAATAAAACCGTTCTTTTCCAATTCTTTAATTGTTTTCTTTCGTGGATGCATTCTTTTCTCCTTTTATATTATACACAATTTTGCGCAAAATCAATAGTAAAATACACAATTTTACACAAAAATTCACGTGACATAACATTAAAAATTCAAATTGTTACATAGGAAATATAAATAGATTCTGTTAAAACCAATTTCTAAAGACATCATAGTTATCAACACAACATACGATATCAGACATAAAATAGAATAGTATAAGAAATTATTACAATCTGTTTTGCTTTCAATATAAAGCATTTCTTGTCTGTAAATAAAAAAATCCAAAGAACTAATTATTCTTTCATGTTCTCTTCTTGCATCCAAAGTGGCATATAGTTTCCATCTTTTTGCTTATAGAAATTTTTACTCAAATATCTGTTTTCCGTCTCGTATTCTTCCGGTGTCATTCCGTTTCTCCAAAATGGGGCTTCCATAAGCGTTTCCGTTGCCCAATTGCTTTGCCTGACCGTCTTGCTCAATTAAATGTCCTCCTTCTATGTAATCATATAGTACATTATATACGATTGTCTTTTCTATTTCAATCGTCGCTCCCGCAAGGGGAGCGACGCTCCAAAGTCGATCAGTTCCTTGATCTTGTCAAAATTTCAATCCACGCTCCCACGAGGGGAGCGACTCCGATCTGGTACAAGATGCCGGATCTGTTACGATTTCAATCCACGCTCCCACGAGGGGAGCGACTATGGTAGGATAAAGAAAAAACCATACGGAGGGATTTCAATCCACGCTCCCACGAGGGGAGCGACGCCATGTCGGCAGAAAAAGTCTTCAATGCAGATATTTCAATCCACGCTCCCACGAGGGGAGCGACGGCTCTTCCTTGTCTTTGACCTGTTCCAACGCAAATTTCAATCCACGCTCCCACGAGGGGAGCGACTCATGTTGTCTGTATTCCGTTCAAAAGCACTTGGGATTTCAATCCACGCTCCCACGAGGGGAGCGACCAGGTCAAAAACAACAATATTAACATCAAAGAAGATTTCAATCCACGCTCCCACGAGGGGAGCGACCTCCCCCGGGGAGGATTCCCCTTTACTTAATACAATTTCAATCCACGCTCCCACGAGGGGAGCGACGAGCTCAATCCTGATACAGATCTTATCAATTTCAAATTTCAATCCACGCTCCCACGAGGGGAGCGACCAGCTCAGAGGAGGGTATTGATGCCTGTCATAACATTTCAATCCACGCTCCCACGAGGGGAGCGACCCATGTGCTCTCAAAATTCCAAAACTTGAAGTAATTATTTCAATCCACGCTCCCACGAGGGGAGCGACAACTTATCAATATTCTCAGTAATGCTCATGTCAAATTTCAATCCACGCTCCCACGAGGGGAGCGACTTGACAGTCAGAAACTTCTGTATCTTACAGACCTTATTTCAATCCACGCTCCCACGAGGGGAGCGACGTGTAACGGCAAGGATTTCATGGACTTGTGGAGAATTTCAATCCACGCTCCCACGAGGGGAGCGACTACGACCAGCATGGGAAGTAACTATTTGGTCAATATTTCAATCCACGCTCCCACGAGGGGAGCGACAAATATGGGAACATATTTGTATAATTTAGCAATTATTTCAATCCACGCTCCCACGAGGGGAGCGACTTGTGTTCTACCGTGACAAGCTGCCGAAGTTCCATTTCAATCCACGCTCCCACGAGGGGAGCGACCAGGCAGAGCCGATGGCAACCATTTCAGAGACAGATTTCAATCCACGCTCCCACGAGGGGAGCGACCGTAAAGAGTGCCGTCACTTTCATCCAGCAGACGATTTCAATCCACGCTCCCACGAGGGGAGCGACCGTTTAGCTACTGGTGACTTTGATGGATATGTCTGATTTCAATCCACGCTCCCACGAGGGGAGCGACCTTGCAGGTGGATGTACATGGATATTATCCCAACATATTTCAATCCACGCTCCCACGAGGGGAGCGACGAGGTGGGCGGAGTTCTACCTGATCATTGTCATATTTCAATCCACGCTCCCACGAGGGGAGCGACGTCCCGTGGATACACCATAGTCAGGAGGTTATCGTGATTTCAATCCACGCTCCCACGAGGGGAGCGACGGGATCCGGAGTGTCCGCTTACATCTAACACGGTATTTCAATCCACGCTCCCACGAGGGGAGCGACAACGAAAACCTATGTCGCTATGGCTGCACAAATATTTCAATCCACGCTCCCACGAGGGGAGCGACAGCAATATCGTGCAAAAACAAACGTAAGTGTAAAATTTCAATCCACGCTCCCACGAGGGGAGCGACCTAGCCATTCGCCAAAAGGGGCGAAGAAAGAGGTAATTTCAATCCACGCTCCCACGAGGGGAGCGACACGATATTGCTTTTGTATCAAGCTGGTCATAGGATTTCAATCCACGCTCCCACGAGGGGAGCGACAATAAAACGGGCTATCTCAATGCCGAACTTAAAATTTCAATCCACGCTCCCACGAGGGGAGCGACTTTACGTATGGGTAGCCGGGCATACCATTGCATATTTCAATCCACGCTCCCACGAGGGGAGCGACATTAGCGGAAAGGGCAAATAGATCACTTATGGAGTTATTTCAATCCACGCTCCCACGAGGGGAGCGACCCTTGGTCAGATCAACCTCAGTGAGCCCCATACTGATTTCAATCCACGCTCCCACGAGGGGAGCGACGATGACATCTACCGGATATGTGCGGAGAATGTGTAATTTCAATCCACGCTCCCACGAGGGGAGCGACCCTTGGTCAGATCAACCTCAGT
>ERZ779842.1426-NODE-1426-length-19816-cov-4.147665_pt1 | contig 19816 bp, 17 predicted proteins | sample MGYA00511095_ERZ779842 | MGnify/ENA primary metagenome ERZ779842 (study PRJEB29588, sample SAMEA2154036) | human gut metagenome | biome: human gut; feature: human-associated habitat; material: faeces | place: Denmark | collected 2008/2010 ... | reverse complement strand
CACCGACCGCATGAAGTTTTTGATCTACGTTCTGGCAGGAGCGATCACCGGATTTGCGGCATTTATCAACGTCATCAAAGTCGGATCGGTAACATCTTCCGGCGGTAACCAGTTGGAGACACAGATCCTCATTGCACTGGTACTCGGCGGTATGCCGATCTCCGGCGGAGCAAAAGTCCGGTTTGAGAATATCATCGTAGGGTCACTGCTCTACATCGTGCTCAGCAGCGGACTGACCATGATGGGATTCACGACACAGATGATGCAGTTGATTCAGGGTGTCGTATTCCTGATATTCGTGGCAGTATTCGCGGATCGCCAGTCATTGCAGGTAATCAAGTAACACCGCAGGGGCTTGGAGAGACAATCGGACAGCAGAGTTGCAGCAGGAAGCGGGGGAACAGAAATGTCAAAAAAAATCGGTGAGCAGAGTCTGTTAAAATATGAGAAATTGTACAACTGGGGCAGAACTTTAATCACGAGCGGAGTGATTCAGAATGAGGACAAATTTCCGTCGGAGAACATTCTGCAGAAAAAGTTCGGGTATTCCAGACAGACGGTGCGCACTGCGCTAAATCAGCTTGAAGCAGAGGGTCTGATCAAGAGAGTCAAGGGGAGCGGCACATATGTATCGTATGAAGGCAACTTGAGAAACGGAGAGAGACCGCGCATCGGCTTGATTTTAAGCTATTTTTCTGACTATCTGTTCCCCCGCGTTTATGATGGAATCGATTCTGTTATGAAGGAAGCCGGATATGACATCGATGTAGCCGTCACAAAGAACCGGCTGAACGATGAGGCGATTTATCTGGAAGGTCTGCTCAAAGGAAACGTCAGTGGTCTGATCATTGAAGGATCGAGATCGGCATTTCCAAATCCAAACATTCGTCTTTATAAAGAAATCAAAAGAAGAAATATTCCGACACTGTTTATCCACAATCATTATGAAAATATGCCATTTGACAGTGTAGAAATGTCGGATTCCAGATCAGCTTACGAGTTGACCAGGATTCTGATTGAGAACGGGCACCGAAGGATTGGCGGAATCTTCAAGTATGATGACAGGCAGGGGATTGAGCGGTACAAAGGATTTGTTCAGTGCCTGTCAGATTACGGCGTGAAATTTGATGATGACTGTATTCGTTGGTATTCGACGAAGGATATGGAGGAGAAACTGAGCAAAAAGGGACTGCTTAGGATGTACAGACGGACGAAGGATTGTACGGCGATGATGGTCTACAATGATGAGGTGGCGGATTATTACATGGAGTTCCTGGAAGAGAGAGGACTGCATGTGCCGGAGGACATTTCACTGGTATCTTTTGATGATGCAGAGCTTCAGGATTCGAGTACCAGTATCCAGCTGGTGACAGCGGTGCATCCAAAGTATCAGCTCGGACGTATCACAGCAAAACATCTTTTGCGGATGATGGAGGATCCGGAATGGCAGCAGAAAAATTATTCGTACCGGTTTCCTGTAAAGATTAGAGATGGAAATTCAGTGCGGAAAATATAGAAAGAGTGAAAAGCAGGTGACGAAATCCGGAAGGACTGTCATCTGCATTTTCAATATAAAATTTTATCCCATAATCGTGAAAAAAGTAAAAATTATTTCAGACAGTACTTGAGATTTGTCAAAAGAAAGGAAGAGAGATCATGATCTATGAACAGATCATTCGGATTGCGATCGGAGAAAAGGGAGAGCCATTATTAAAGGTGATTGATTCCTGTAACGAGGTGTGTCTGAAGGTAATCAGTACTGTTATGTATTTTACACCGATCGGTGTATTTTGTACCATTGTTCCGGTTGTAGAAGCAAATGGAACGAGTACGATCGTATCACTGGCAACACAGCTGATCATTCTGTATGTTGCATTTTATGGATTTGCATTTATTGTGTACGGCGGTGCAGTAAAATTTCTTGGAAAGACAAGTCCGTTTAAGTTTTTCCGCGCGATCATGCCGGCAGCACTGAATGCATTCGGAACCTGTTCAAGCTCGGCAACCATTCCGATCAGTAAGAGTTGTGTGGAGAATGAACTTGGTGTTTCCAACCAGATTTCCAGTATTGCAATCGCATCCTTTGCGGCACTTGCTACGATGGCAGGACTTCCGGCAGGTGTTATGGGCGTTTATATCAGTATCAATACGCTTTGCGATATGGGAGCAACCTGTGTGAATGTTATTGGTGATATGGCAGGCTGTGTGGTATTGCAGGAGAAGATTGATCTGGAGTAGGACGAAAGAAAATAGACGAAAACATAGGCAGCTGGTCTGAAAAGATCAGCTGCCTTTTTACATATTATTCATCTAATAATTTGAATTTCATATACACCGGATCATGATCCGAGTAGCTATATCCGGTATTTACATTTTCATATTCTGTGTATTCAATATTATCGGAAGTAATAAATCCGTCCAGCGTCACCGTGTAGGTCACACCAGGTACATATTCCATATCTGCATTCCGTGCACTGTCCCAGAGAGCATCCTTTTCACTGTCAGAAAGATTGTCCAGGCAGAATGAAAAGTGTTCCGGAAGCTCTTCGCGTGGGAATGGATAAGCCCAGGACTCACAATTTTCTGCATCTTTTTCGGATGCCTTAAGGTCATGGTTGAAATCACCACCGCAAAGTACATAATTACCGGCTTTGTATTCCTTTTCCATATCTGCACTCAGCATACGGATCTGTGCTTCGCGAATCGCATCACTGTTGCCGTAAGCAGACATGTGCAGCAGGAAGATAGCCAGCTCCTTCCCGTTATCTACAGGGACTTTGGAAATGCTGTAACAGCGGTCAAGGTCAAAGAACTTGCTGAAGCTTGTCGATATCGGAAAGCTTCTTCTCAGAGAATCCGTAACCGGATATTTGGAGAAAAGAGCAAGTCCGGAACGGCTGCGACCATGCGGCTGTGTGAATGGATAAAAAAGGAATGCGGAATCGTAATTCTGTGCAAATACCGTATTGTAACTTGGAATCGTATCCTTTAAAATTGAATATTCATCTACATGGTAGCTTCGTGTAGAGTTCAGATCAACTTCCTGGATCAGTGCGAAATCCGGATCTTTGGAAGCAACCAGTTCTCCGGCACCCTGAATATCAGATTCGACACTCTCCTTACTTTTTGCCCAGGAAGATTTTCCGCCGTCCATAAAGAAGCTGAAGTCCGGCGTGTAGGCTCCGAAACCAACATTGTAGGTCAGAGCGGAATATTCTTTTTCGGTTGTCAGTGTGTCAGCTGCGGCTGTTCCATCGGAAATTTTCTCGATCTTCAAAGCCTGATTATCCGGAATGCGGTGATAGCTTGCAAAGAGATAGATCAGATATGCAATCAGCGCAACCAGAATGATAAGCAGGAAGATTCCGAGAACTTTTAATATCTTTTTTATGTTCTTTTTCATAATATCCCCTTTTTGTTTGTTAAATTATAGATAAATCTATGTAAAATATAAGTTTACTATAGCATGTCTAAAAGATTATTTCTATAGAATTGAGAAAAGAAAACGGGTATAGTAAACTATAAAATAAAGCGAAAAATCTCATTGAAGTTCTTATTGCATCTCGTTATAATAGGAAATGGAGAAATGAAATCACAATAATATTGGGGAAATAATATGTGATTAGATCCGAGTATTTATTTAATGTTTGGGAGGTTTACCATGAACGAAAAGAATTACAGCAAAGTACCAGTATTTGAGAACGGACTTGCACAGCCGGTATTTCCACTTACAGATGGAAAGACAGGAGAAAAGTATGATCCGGCAACATCCAGTATCGTAAGATATTGTGTTTATGTGGAAACGGATTACGATGTGGACGGAGATGGAAAAAGAGATCTTGTGAAAGCTGTTGTCCAGGTACCAAGAAGTGCAGTAGAGGGGAATTATAAGGCTGCAACTTTATATGAGGCACGTCCATATGCGGCGGGAGTCCAGGAAGATGGATATCCGCATATGAAAGAAGTGGCAGAAAAAGAATATCATCCGGTTAATTTTGCAGATCTTGACAAAAAAGTGGATGCGCATGTTCCGCAGGGATGTATCAGTGCAATGGATCTTTCTTTAAAAGCAGATCCGGCAGACTGGTATTATCCGGATAAAGGAAATAATAACATTATGGTTTTTGAAAATATCGACACCTTTGATTATTATCTTGTACGTGGATTTGCAGTTGTTTTAAGTGCGGGATTTGGTTCAAAAGGATCTGACGGATTCAATTATGTTGGTTCAGACTATGAAAGAGACGCTTTCAAAGCAATTGTAGAATGGCTGCATGGAGACCGTATCGGATATGCAGACCGTGAAGGAACGGTTGAGACAAAGGCAGACTGGTCAAACGGAAAGGTTGCCATGACAGGAAGATCTTACGCTGGAACCATGCCGTTTGCAGTGGCAACAACAGGAGTAGAAGGACTGGAGACAATCGTACCGATCGCAGGAATCGCGGACTGGTACAGCCAGCAGAACATGCAGGGCGCACAGCGGTACTGGCCGAAAGAAATGCTGAACAGCTTCCTTGCCTATTTTTGTTCCAGCCGTTACAATGATGAGACATTAACCGAGAAGCAGCGGGAGGATATGGCAGCATTCCATCATGAGATGAGCCTTCAGCAGATCAAGGGTGGATTTGACTATAATCCGGAATTCTGGGGTATGGGAAATTATCGTCTTCATGCAGACCGGATCAAATGCAGTGCACTCATCGTACAGGGACTGAATGACGAGAACGTGTCTACCAAGCAGTATGAGATGATGTACAAATCTTTCCAGAAGGCAGGAAAGAATGTAAAAGCAATCCTTCATCAGGGTGCACATATCACACCAACGATGCCGAAGCGATATGGAATCCTTGTGGATGGTAAATTCTATGATGATATTATCAATGAATGGATTTCTCATTATTTATACGGAGTTGAAAATGGTGCAGAGAACAGACCGGCAATCCTGGTGCAGATGAACTATGACCAGAGAAAATGGGAGACAGCAGATTCCTGGGAGACAGCATATAAGATGAATCTTACATGCGAAGAACAGGGAACAACTGTAATCGATACAGACTGGGAAACAGCGGGTGTCAGTGCAGAGAACTTCGATGATGTGATGGGTGTGAGATCAAGCAATATGGCACAGCGTTATGTGACGGATCCATTTAAAGAGGCAGTGACATTACAGGGAACAACCTGCGTAAGATTAAGAGCAGCGTTAAAAGATGGAGATGCAGAAGCAGATTTCAATCCGGTAAACAGTAATGATGCAGATACTCTGACGATGAAGCTTGGAATGCATGAAATGTCAGGACGTATGGATGATGTGAAGCTTACTCTTCTTCTTTGTGACGTGTGCGATGAAGAATTTGACAGCATTCAGTCTGTAGATCCCCAGAGAAATACAATTCCGGTCAATGTGGTAAAAGAAGGCGGAATTATCAGCGGAGGAGAGGTTCCGGCATGGAATGAAGCGGAGTTTGCTACTGTACATAAGAAATACCGTGTGATCACACGGGCATTTGCAGATCTGTGCAATCCGGAAGCAGGATATGAACCGGAGACAGCACAGAACAGTATCGAACTGAAAAAGGGTGAATACCATGATTACCATATTTATCTGAATGCGACAAGATATACGGTAGAGCCTGGACATAGCCTGGCACTGGTCATCACGACAGAAGATCCGATCAACTGTCTGATCCACAAGACCTATTCTGTGGAAATCGAGAATGCATCAGTGACAGCGGAAGTTCCGATGACTGAAGCGGTAGAAAATCGCGTGATGACGAGAAAATAAATTACATAAAAGGATAGTTATATAAGTATTTCATGAAGGATCACCAATTCCCGGAAACAGGTTTTGGTGGTCCTTTTTTCATTTCATAGGAAATTCTGAAGGAACTTCCTATGAAACAAAAGGCACTGCGTGCCGAAAATGCGCACTCGCACGAAGGTGAAGAATGTCGCAAGAGACTGTGCTCGGCGCGAGAATGTGCCGAGGCACATTCTTTCTTACAATAATGCAGATGTAGCCTATGCTTCACAAAAATTTTTTCACATATATCGGGATAATTCTTTTTATTTTTTGTAAATATTGTAAAATAATTAGAAATGGAAATAACAGGAAACTGCGTAGTAGAAGTCTGGAGGACAAGACATGAATGCGGAAGAACGAATGACAAAAGGACAATTAGAAGAAGAAATCCAATATTTTCGGAAGATCTTTCAGGAGATCCGTCTTTTCCCAATTGGAAATATATCAGATATTGATGAAGAATGGAGAAAAATCAACGAGGGGCAGAACTGCTATCATTATTGAAAACGGGAAACACCCTGTGATAACTGTGTAGCGATGCGTGCAGCGACCAAGAAAGAAGAAAAAAGAAAGCTGGAGATTGTAAATGGCAGAATTTATCAAGTGATCGCACGTTATATAGAAGTGGATGAGAAGCCATATGTGCTCGAGCTGATCCGTTGCCTGGAAAGCTGACTAAAGAAGAATTTGAGACTATGAAAGAGCATACGCTGATTGGTGCTTCTATGCTGGATAAGCTGGAGCATTATAAGGATGAGAAGATGATCAAGATCGCGTACCAGATCTGCAGATGGCATCATGAACGTTATGATGGTAAAGGGTATCCGGATGGTCTGACCGGAGAACAGATTCCAATTGCGGCACAGGTTGTATCTGTGGCAGATGTTTATGATGCACTGGTGAGTAAGCGTGTATATAAAGATGCGTATTCACATGAGCAGGCGATGAAGATGATCCTGAACGGAGAGTGCGGAGCGTTCAATCCGCTTTTAATGGAAGTTCTTGTGGAAATCCAGAATAAAATAAAAGAAGAAATGCATTACGAAGTATAAAAAAGAAGAAATGTTCGGCAGAAACGTCCGCCATGAAAAATCAGTTGTATTTCCCTAACGAATTGTGTATAATAAATAAAATATTCATTTTATATACCAAAAATAAGAAAATGAAAGATGAAGAGGAAAATCTTTCAATCCTGGAGGGGAATAAGGGATGTTATCTACAATTGAGTCGGTCAATAATGTAGTCAATAATTTTATCTGGGGTGTGCCGGCAATGATCTGTATCATCGGAGTAGGACTTCTGCTCAGTGTCAGAACCGGATTTATCCAGATCAGAAAATTTCCATACGCTATGAAGGTGACGATTGGGCGCATGCTTCGGAAAAAAGATGCCACAGATGGTGCAATGACACCATTTCAGGCGGTCTGTACCGCGCTTGCGGCGACGGTTGGAACCGGGAATATTGCAGGAGTTGCAGGAGCGATCGCAATCGGCGGACCGGGAGCAGTCTTCTGGATGTGGATCTCCGCACTTCTTGGAATGTGTACTAAATTTTCAGAAGTAACACTTGCCGTACATTTCCGTGAAAAGAATGCAGAAGGGGATCTGGTCGGTGGGCCAATGTATTATATTAAGAATGGTCTGAATAAAAACTGGCACTGGCTTGCATATTTGTTTGCTGCATTCGGTGTACTGACAGTATTTGGAACTGGAAATGCGACACAGGTCAATACGATTACGACAGCAATTGATTCCGCATTATTCAATTACGGGGTGATTGGAGTGGATGCAGCAAAGACGGTCAATCTTGTGATCGGAATTGTGCTTGCGGTGTTGATTGCACTGATCCTTCTCGGTGGAATCAAGAGAATCGGACAGGTAACGGAAAAGCTTGTACCGTTCATGGCGGTTATCTATGTTCTGTTAGCTGCCGGAGTGGTTCTGTTGAATTTAAAAAATATACCACATGTATTTGTTTCAATTTTTGAAGGTGCATTTACACCGACATCTGTTACCGGAGGGGCAGTCGGAAGCTTCTTTATTAGTATGAAAAAAGGTGTGTCCAGAGGAATTTTCTCTAATGAGGCAGGTCTTGGTACCGGATCGATTGCACATGCATGTGCAGATACAAAAAAACCGGTGAAACAGGGATTCTTCGGAATCTTTGAGGTATTTATAGATACGATCGTAATCTGTACACTGACCGCACTGGTAATCCTGTGCAGCGGAGTTCCGATTGGTTACGGGGAGGCAGCAGGTGCGGAGCTTACGATTCTTGGATTTACTTCTACATATGGGAGCTGGGTATCGATCTTTACCGCGGTTGCAATGTGCTGCTTTGCATTTTCAACGATTATCGGATGGGGACTTTATGGAACCAGATGTATTGAATTTTTATTTGGAACGAAGATCAACAAACCGTTTATGGTGCTGTATTCACTGGTTGCGATCGTCGGAGCAACGATGGATCTTGGACTGATGTGGAATATTGCAGAGACATTTAACGGACTGATGGCAATCCCGAACTTAATTGCAGTCTTTCTGTTATCAGGAGTTGTGGTAAAACTTGTAAAAGAATATTTTGCAGGGGAAGGAAAAGGCGTATAGAAAAATGAAATACCTGGCAGAAAGTGAATTTTGCTTTCTGCCAGGTTTTTTTAATTTCCAAAATCAACACCATACACTTGAAAGTGGGCTTCAATTCGGTGTTTGGCTTCCCATAAAATCTGAACAACTTCTTTTTCCCCAGAAATACGGAAAGTTGGCATGGATACACTTAAAGCTGCGATTGGCGTATTATTGTAATCCAGTGGTAAATGGTGATCCGCAAAAAGCAGCACAGATGGATCGGTACATAGAATGGAAGAGCAGAAGAATATGTATTTGGATATTCCCCGGGGACTGGGAGAGATTCTCCATTTTTATTTAATCATGATTTATTCATTTACTTCAAAACGCCAGTGCTGTCTGACACCTGGATATTTCTGGTGATCGACTTCGCTCATAAACATATCATATGGTCTTGCACAGATTTTGAATGGTGCATACATGGCCTGGTATACAACCAGCTTTTCGCCTGTTTCGGTATGTTCAGCAAAAGCCAGTACCTTGTAGAGGTATTTGGTGCTGCTTTCTGATACCCATTCTCTTTTGAAATGGCGCACAATATCGCCAACATGGATTTCATGGAGGGGTTCTGCGTTATTTTTTTCGGTATTGGCAGAAAGCGTAGAAGCAGGCTGTGCTTCTGGGATAACCGTACTGGTTTTTGTTGAGGCAGACGATTCCGGGTGGGAAATTACAGACGAAGAATCTATTTTATTTTCCGGATCTGCATCCAGATAAATATACTCATCTTTATCAAGAGAAACCGGTGCGCCGGTCTTGCCGATGATATGAACACCACCATACCAGGTGCCCTCGATTTTAAAAGTATCTCCGATCTGATATTCGGAAGAATATTCATCGTTCTTTTTTATGATTTTGATTTTATCCATAGATAGTACACTCCTGTTTGGTTTGAAAATTGGTGATAGGGAAAAGTTTTCCCGCGAATTGTATGGGATTATTTTATCATATCAAAATATAGAAAGAAAGTATCCAGGACAGGGTAAATCGTGTATACTGGAAAGTACTATGGAAAGGGGAAGAATAAAATGGTAAAACCAATTATGAGAGATCTCTTTTTTCTGCGTCAGAGGGCAGAAAAAGCAACGGAAGCAGACCGACAGACTGCGATAGATTTACTGGATACCCTAAAAGCACATGAGGATGGCTGTGTGGGAATGGCTGCAAATATGATCGGGGTAAATAAAGCAATCATTGCAGTCAATATGGGATTTATGAATGTTGCGATGTTCAATCCGAAGATTGTAAAGAGAAACGGAAAGTATGAGACAGAAGAAGGATGCCTGTCTCTGGATGGTGTAAGAAAATGTGTGCGCTATCAGGAAATCAAAGTAGAATATGAAGATATCAATTTTAAACGGCAGAGACAGAAATACAGCGGATGGACGGCGCAGATTATTCAGCATGAGTGCGATCATCTGAATGGGATTATTATTTGATGGTATCACTTTGTTCTGCAAAAAAGATATGATACAATAAATGAAAGTAAGGAAAAGCAGCAATTCTATTGTACGAAATATTTTAGTGAAAGGAAGTCGGAAGTATGAAGTCAGTAATATCTATCGGAAATCAGGATTTTATATCGATCAGGAAAAATAACTGCTTTTATATTGATAAAACTGATTTCATCAGAGAATGGTGGGAAAATCAGGACAGTGTGACGCTGATCACTCGTCCAAGAAGATTCGGAAAGACTCTGAATATGAGTATGACCGAGTATTTCTTTTCAGTAAATTATTCAGATATGGGACAGTATTTTAAAGAACTTTCCATCTGGAAGGAAGAGCGATTCCGTGAAATTCAGGGAACCTACCCAGTGATTTCACTGAGCTTTGCAGATATTAAAGCGACAACCTATGAGTCTGCGAGAATGTCAATTATCCGGAAGCTGGTAAGACTTTACAGCGCATTTGACTTTATCAGATCCAGTGAGGTTTTGAATGAGAAGGACCGGACATATTTTGATTCGGTTGGAGAAGATATGTCAGATGATGCGGCAGCAGTTGGGATCAATTATATGTCAGATTATCTGAGCAGATATTACGGGAAAAAAGTTATCATTCTTCTGGATGAATATGATACACCACTGCAGGAAGCGTATGTGCATGGATATTGGGAAGAGCTTACGGCATTTATCCGAAGTCTGTTTAATTCGACATTTAAGACGAATCCATATATGGAGAGAGGACTTCTAACTGGTATTACGAGAGTCAGCAAAGAATCTATTTTCTCAGATTTAAACAATCTGGAGGTTGTGACAACGACTTCGGAAAAATACAGTACTTCCTTTGGATTCACAGAAGAAGAAGTGTTTACAGTATTGGAAAATGCAGGAATTCCAGAAGAAAAGGAACATGTCCGCTACTGGTATGACGGATTCTCTTTTGGAAACCGGAAGGACATTTATAATCCATGGTCAATTACAAAATATCTGGATACCGGAGAGTATGGAACCTATTGGGCAGATACAAGCGGAAATGCGCTTGTGTCAACTCTGATTCGTCATAGTTCTGCAAAGATAAAGTCTGAGATGGAAGATTTGTTAAATGGTGGAGAAATCTGCACGGAGTTGGACGAACAGGTGATTTTTGAACAGCTCGGAAGAAAGCGGGGCGCGATCTGGAGTCTTCTGCTTGCCAGTGGTTATCTGAAGACTACCCGGCATGAGATGGATCGCAGGACGGGAAAACGAGAGTATTTTTTAAAGATCACTAATCATGAGAGCATGCTTATGTTTGAAGAGATGATTGAAAGCTGGTTTGCAGAGGAAGATTCGGCATATGGCAATTTCAAAGAAGCACTGCTTGCAGGGGATTTGGATTACATGAATCAGTTTATGAACCAGGTGGCACTTCAGTCATTCAGTAGCTTTGATTCCGGAACGAAACCGTCAGAAAATCTGGAGCCGGAGCGTTTTTACCATGGTTTTGTACTTGGTCTGATCGTGGATCTGGCAGGGAAATATCATATTACGTCAAACAGGGAGAGTAGTTTTGGAAGATATGATGTGGTGATGGAACCGTTGCAGAAACAGTTTGATGCAATTGTGATGGAGTTCAAAGTACAGAATCCGGCAAAAGAAGAATCGCTTCAGCATACTGTTCAAAATGCCCTTCTTCAAATCGAAGAAAAGAACTATGATACAGAACTACTTACAAGAGGAATACCAAAGTCAAAGATCCGACATTATGGTTTCGCGTTTTGTGGAAAGAAAGTCCTGATTGGAACAGATAAATCGGAATAATATTGTTATTACAACAGAAATGAAAATCCAGAAACCGTATACTTATCCATACAAAAAAAGAAGGTATGAGGAATGAAAATATGAGTAATACAGCGACGATTTCGCAGGAACTGGGCGAGATGAACCAGAAGTGCAGAGAGCTTCTGGGACAGGTGTAGCAAGAGAAAAGTCTGAAAAATGAGATTTCTTGACAGAGAACAGGGGATTTGGTATTGTTTAAAGGATGGAAAATCTGACAGACGAGAAATAAACCGATAGAAAAGAAATGAAATAATAGGAAGCGGGTTGCGTCTGGCAATCCGCTTCTTTTAAAATTGGAGGTTGGACAGTGGCGTAGCGAGTGTAACGTAGCTATGCTTTTAGATTTTAACGAAAAGGAAAAGAGGGCAAAAATGGAACTGAGTATACTTCTGATGGAACAGATTGCAAAATTGTTTATTATGATCTTTATGGGATATGCGGTAGTCAAAATGGGATTGTTGAAAGATGAAGACAGTAAAGTACTGTCAACATTGGTGCTCTATTTGATTGTACCATGTGTGATTCTGAATGCATTTCAGGTAGACTATACGCCGGAAAAAGTAAGTGGACTGGAGCTGGCTTGCATTGCATCGTTATTGCTTCTTTTTATATTACTTCCAATCGTCAACCTGATTGGAAAGGTTCTTCATCTGAATGAAGTGGAAACGATGTCCATTTACTATTCCAATTCTGGAAATCTGATCGTACCACTTGTTGCATTTATGCTTGGAGATAAATGGGTATTTTATGCGTGTGTATTTATGGGACTTCAGACTATCTTTTTCTGGACACACTGTAAAAAAGTACTTAGTCATGAAAAAGGATTTAATCTGAAGAAAATATTCTTTAATATCAATATCATTACGATTATCATTGCGATTACTTTGTTTTTTGCAAAAATACGTCTGCCGGAAATCATTACAGGAACGCTTAGTTCAGTCGGAGCAATGATTGGACCGGCAAGTATGTTTGTAATTGGGATGCTGATCGGTGGAATGGATTTAAAGAAAGTATTGACGAATAAGAAAGCATATTTTATTTCGTTTATGCGATTGATCGTGATTCCGCTTATTGCGTTGCTTATCCTGAAGGTAAGTGGTCTTGTGGGATGGAATAAAGAAGGAGAAGAAATCCTTCTGATCGTATTTATGGCGGTAATTTCGCCGGTTGCTTCAACTGTTACACAAATGTGTCAGGTATATGACAACGATTCCAGATATGCCAGTACGATCAGTGTGCTGACTACACTTGGAGCGATTGTGACGATGCCGTTGATGGTACTGGTGTTCCAGATGGTGATGTAAATTAAATAGAGAAGAGAAAAGAATGTTCTTGGAAACAGGAGCGTTCTTTTTTAATTTCCACTTGACATTCCCCCACTTTCATCATACCATTTTGTAGAATGTTTATTGTTATGAAAAGTGGACTTACAGAAAAGGGGAAAATTACAGATGAAAAATTGGAATCAGGTTAAGCTGGTGCCGGAATTTAATGAACAGGGTGTAGCCTGTTATAAACTGGCCGGTGGGAACTATGTAAATGAATATTATGTTGTATCGGAAGCAGAGACAAGAAAGCTTCTGAACACACCGGAGATCGTCGGATATGAGGTATATGACTGCCTGATTCCTTCTACATCTCAGATGCTTTACTATTTTAAAGAACAGAAGAAAGTGACAACTGCAAATATTCTTTCTATCTTGAGAGGAGCGTTGAACTATCCGTTGGAGGAAAGCTGCTACAGAGAGCACATCCGTGTACATGATATCAGTTTCTTATCCAGTGAACGTGTATTTGCGGATGAAGAGATTGCAGGGCTTGAAATCAAATATAGTAAGCTTACCATGGTTCCGGACAGCACACTGATGATCGGAGATATCATTGCAAGTGGGGAGACTCTGATCCACTGCCTGCGCTATGTGACAGATTTTTACAGGAAGAACGGAGCAAAGCTTCGCAATATTATCATTTTCACAATTGGTGGAACAAAGGGAATTGAGATTCTTGAGAATCTTACCAGAGAGATTCGTGAGTTCTGGCCGGAATTTGAAGGGTTCATTACCGTGTATTATGAAGGAATTTTCAGTACTTATCAGAATAAAGGTGTGTCAGGAATCAACCTTCCGGATGTGGACTTCTACTGGAAGGACGGAATCATCGCGCCGGAGTTCAGAAGAGAGACACTTTCCATGTGCAGTCCGCTTTTTGAAAAATGTATCATCTACGATGGCGGGGCAAGACGCTATGAGATTCATGAGCATGTAGAGGAAGTTCTGGAATTCTGGGAAGGAATCAAAGAGAGAGCAGATAAGATCGATTTTAAAGAACTGCTTGATGAAAAGATTGGATACCCGACACCGATCAGTTATGAGGACTGGATCGAGAAGAACCACTATGAGAAGATCCGTCCGGCAGACACCAAGTGGCTGTACCGTCAGGAACAGGGATATATCGAGAGTATGAAAAATATTACATTAAAAGAACTGGCAGATCAGAGAATTACCGAATTTACCGATTCTTTGAAGAAATATATGCTATAAAAAGAATGAACTTGTTGATCACAGAGAATGGAATGAGGAAAAAAATGAGCAAAAAAACGAAAGATACAACTGTTGATATTGACTATGCGGACCAGGCAGTCCCGAAAGAGGGCAGAAAAGGTTTCCTGACCATGTTTATGATCATGCTGGGATTTACATTTTTCTCGGCAAGTATGTGGGTTGGGCAGCAGATGGCAGCAGGACTTGATTTCTGGGGATTTATCAAGTCCCTTCTCCTTGGAGGAGCGATCCTTGGTGTGTATACAGGACTTCTGGGATATGTAGGTGCAAAGACCGGACTTAGCATGGATCTTCTGGCAAAAAGAGCGTTTGGAGAAAAAGGATCTTATCTTTCTTCTGCAATGATCAGCTTCACTCAGATCGGATGGTTCGGTGTGGGTGTTGCGATGTTTGCAATCCCGGTATCAGGAGAGCTTCTCGGTGGAAGTAAGGCTGCGATGTGGGCTCTGGTATTGGTTGCAGGAGGCTGTATGACTGCTTCTGCATATTTCGGAATTGATTCCCTTACGGTGGTAAGCTATATTGCAGTTCCGCTCGTTGCGATTCTTGGAACGGTAGCAATGGTGATGGCAGTTCGGCAGGGAAATGGAACGATCGTTGACCAGTTTGCAGTATCCAGCGGATCTGTGACCGTGATTGGTGGAGCGGGTATGGTAGTCGGTTCCTTCGTATCAGGCGGAACGGCAACTCCGAACTTTGCAAGATTTGCAAAGGATGCCAAATCAGGTACAATTGCAACGGTTGTAGCATTCTTTATCGGGAATTCACTGATGTTCTTTTTTGGGGCGATTGCCTATATTTTCGTTGGCGGAAATGATATCTTTGAGGTTATGATCCGTCTGAATCTGTTCTATATGGCGATTCTGGTTCTGGGACTCAATATCTGGACCACCAACGACAATGCGCTGTATTCAGCAGGTCTTGGACTGGCAAATATTTTCCGGCAGAAGAAGAAACCGATGGTTCTGATTTCAGGTATTATCGGAACACTTCTTTCTGTATGGCTGTATTACAATTTCTGTAACTGGCTGAACGTACTGAACTGTACCCTTCCGCCGGTAGGGATTATCCTGGTGCTCTCGTACTTTATAAATAAGAAGGAGTACGACAGTGATAAAGTAGAAATCAAAACTGTGAACTGGTTTGCCGTGATCGGTGTGATTGCAGGTGCAGTGGTAGCAAATCTTGTGTCATGGGGAATTGCTTCGATCAATGGTATGTCAGTTGCAGCGGTCTGCTATGTGGCTGGACAGGTGGTTTGCAAAAATCGTGAAGAAGCGGCAGAAAATGCATAAATGAATAGCGTAAATGAACGGGCAGATTCGGGGAACAGAGTCTGCCCGTTGTTATATTATGGAGCAGGATTACGCATAAGGTTATCAGTCTAAACAATATTATTAAAAAAACTGACCATAAGTCAATAAACAAATTGACTTATGGTCAGTTTTGTTGTATATTGGTTTTGTAAAATAAATGACCAGTAGTCATTGGAGGAGAAAAAATAAAAAAGAAAAGAGGAATAAAGTATGGTAAAGGTTGGCAAAAAGATTGTTAAATTCAGAGTACCGATACTGATACTCAGTATTATCCTTTTGATTCCGGCTGTGTGGGGGTATGTGAACACCAGGATCAACTATGATGTGCTGACTTATCTTCCGGAAGACATTGAGACAATGCAGGGACAAGAGATCATGACGAATGATTTTGGGATCGGGGCATTTTCGATGCTGATGGTAGACGGCATGGAAGATAAAGAGATTGTGAAGCTGAAAGAAAAGGTAGAGAAGGTAGACGGAGTAGAGAATGTACTCTGGTATGATTCACTGGCTGATATTTCGGTTCCACAGAGCGTGCTTCCGTCAAAGCTGTATGATGAGTACAACACAGAAGACGGAACAATGATGGCGGTATTTTTCAAAGACGGAACTTCATCCGATGAAACTATGAAGGCAATTACCGAGATCCGTAAGATCACCGGAGAGCAGTGCTTCTTAAGTGGAATGTCTGCGATTGTAGAGGACACCAAAGAGCTTGCCGAAAAGGAAACACCACTTTATGTACTGATAGCAGTCGCACTTTCTGCACTGGTTCTGGCAATTACGATGGAATCGATTTTTGTTCCGGTATTGTTCCTTTTGAGTATCGGAATTGCAATCGTATATAATCTTGGAACGAATGTATTTTTTGGAGAGATTTCTTATATCACGAAGGCACTGGCAGCGGTACTTCAGCTCGGTGTCACTATGGACTATTCTATTTTCCTGATGCACAGTTATCAGGAGCAGCAGGTGCGCTATAACGGAGATAAAGAGCGGGCGATGGCACACGCGATTTCCCAGACCTTTTCATCCGTAATCGGAAGTTCAGTTACGACGGTTGCCGGATTTATCGCACTCTGCTTTATGAGCTTTACGCTTGGAAAAGATATCGGTATCGTTATGGCAAAAGGTGTTATCTTCGGAGTTCTGGTCTGTGTAACCGTTCTTCCGTCCATGATTCTGTGCTGTGACAAGCTGATCGAGAAGACGAAACACAAACCGCTGCTTCCGGATATTGGAAGGATTTCAGATAAGGTGACAAAGCGTTACGTGATTTATGTAGTAACATTTGTGATCCTTCTGTTTCCGGCGATTTACGGAAACAATCACACAGGTGTTTACTACAATCTGGATGAATCGCTGCCAAAGGATCTTCCGAGTGTCATTGCGAACACGAAATTAAAAGAAGATTACAATATGAACACCACACATATGATTCTAGTGGACAGCTCGGTTGCAGGTTCTGATGTCAAGAAGATGTCACAGGAGATTGAAAAAGTAGATGGTGTTAAATGGGTACTTGGACTAGATAACCTGGTCGGCTCCGGTGTTCCGGCAGATATGCTCCCGGAATCTGTCACCGGTATGCTGAAAAATGACAAGTACCAGCTGCTGATGGTAAATTCTACTTACAAAGTAGCAACGGATAAAGTAAACAAACAGATTGAGCAGATTGATAAGATCATGGATAAATATGATAAGGGTGCAATGCTGGTAGGAGAAGGACCATTGACAAAAGATTTGATCAACATTACAGACACGGACTTTAAGCGTGTAAGTGCAGTGTCTATTGGAATCGTATTTGTGATTATTCTGCTTCTGTTCAAATCAATTACTATTCCGGTGATCCTGGTCGGTGTGATCGAATTTGCGATCTTTGTGAATATGGGTATTCCGTTTTACACTGGAACAAAGCTGCCGTTTGTGGCATCAATCGTAATCGGTACGATTCAGCTTGGCGCGACTGTGGATTATGCGATCCTGATGACCACCAGATATCAGAGAGAGAGAAGCCGCGGCGCAGGCAAATTTGACGCGATCACAACAGCGCATAAGTTCTCTGCACAGTCGATCATCGTCAGTGCGCTCAGCTTTTTTGCTGCAACGATCGGTGTCGGACTTTATTCCAATATCGATATGATCAGTTCACTGTGTATCCTGATGGCGAGAGGTGCACTGATCAGTATGGTGGTTGTTGTGCTGATCCTTCCGTCCTTATTCATGGTATTTGACAAGATTATTGTAAAGACGAGCAAAGGTTTCCGACCGTCAGGCTTGAAATCATAACCACATCATAGTATAATTTTCTTGGATTATTATATGATACAAGGAACGGAGAAAAAAATCCGTGCGTATCAAAAGGGCTGATACAATCCTGCTATCATAAAAGAAATAAGGAGGAATCCACTATGATTAATTGGAACAATTTGGATACACTTACATCATTTAAAGAACTTTCGGAAGTAGAACGTGTCAATCTTGCAGAAGTGATGTCCGGTGCGAACGGAGCAGAACGTGTTAAGGATTACAGCGTTCCGATGACAGAGGATCTTACTTACAATTACGCTGCAAAAGCAGTAGATGATAAAGTACTTGCAGCACTTGCAAAGCTTGCAAAAGAAGCGCAGCTGACAGAAAAGTACGCAGCACTCTACAATGGAGAAGTGATCAACACAGGAGAAAAGAGACTGGTTCTTCATCAGCTCACCCGTGGACAGCTTGGAGATAAAGTAGAAGCTGACGGAGTAGACAAGCGAGAATTCTATGTTAAGCAGCAGCAGAGGATCGCAGATTTTGCCAATAAAGTACATGCCGGCGAGATCACAAATGCAGCAGGTGAGAAATTCACAACAGTCGTACAGATCGGTATCGGTGGAAGTGACCTTGGTCCTCGCGCAATGTATCTTGCACTTGAGAACTGGGCTAAGAAGAACGGCACATTCAAGATGGAAGCCAAATTCATCAGCAATGTTGACCCGGATGATGCAGCAGCAGTACTGAATTCAATTGATGTAGCACATTCTATTTTTGTTCTGGTATCAAAGTCAGGAACAACTCTTGAGACTCTTACCAATGAGTCATTTGTAAAAGATGCCCTGAAGAATGCAGGTCTGGATGCTTCCAAGCATATGATCGCTGTTACAAGCGAGACATCACCACTTGCAAAGAGCGATGATTATCTTGCAGCATTCTTCATGGATGATTATATCGGAGGACGTTACTCATCTACTTCAGCAGTCGGCGGTGCCGTACTTTCGCTGGCATTTGGACCGGAAGTATTTGCACAGTTCCTTGCAGGAGCAGCAAAGGTAGATGAAGTTTCCAAGAATGAAGATTTATTGAAGAACCCGGCAATGCTGGATGCGATGATCGGTGTATATGAGCGTAATGTACTCGGATATCCGGCAACAGCCGTTCTCCCATATTCACAGGCACTGAACCGTTTCCCGGCACATCTGCAGCAGCTGGATATGGAATCCAATGGTAAATCAGTTAACCGCTTTGGCGAGCCGGTAGATTACCCGACAGGTCCGGTGATCTTCGGAGAACCAGGAACAAACGGACAGCATTCCTTCTATCAGCTTCTCCACCAGGGAACCAACATCATACCGCTCCAGTTCATCGGCTTCAAGAACAGCCAGATCGGAACAGATGTTGTGATTCAGGACAGCACAAGCCAGCAGAAGCTCTGCGCAAACGTAGCTGCACAGATCGTAGCATTTGCATGCGGTAAATCAGACGAGAACCGCAACAAGAATTTTGAAGGTGGACGTCCGTCAAGTATTATCATCGGTAAAGAACTGACACCAGAGACACTCGGTGCACTTCTTGCACATTTTGAGAATAAGGTTATGTTCCAGGGATTTGTATGGAATGTGAACAGCTTCGACCAGGAAGGTGTTCAGCTTGGGAAAGTACTTGCCAAACGTGTACTTGCCCATGAGACAGACGGAGCACTGAAAGTATACAGTGATCTTTTAGATATCTAATCAGAATTAATGAAAGAGACCAGAGTCGGTGCGGATCCTAAGTATCCGTACCGGCTTTTTGAGTTATCTTTATAAGGGAAAGAGTGTGAATATGAAATTAGAAAATTACGAGGTGCATCTCCCGAATTATTCCATCGGAGATGCAATTTACGATAAAATCGGACCGGTCTGCGAATCTTATGGAAAAACGGTACTTGTGATTGGCGGAAAAAGGGCACTTGATGCGGCTTTTGATAAGATCAAAGCGGCGG
>ERZ779842.1421-NODE-1421-length-19863-cov-2.868942_pt1 | contig 19863 bp, 20 predicted proteins | sample MGYA00511095_ERZ779842 | MGnify/ENA primary metagenome ERZ779842 (study PRJEB29588, sample SAMEA2154036) | human gut metagenome | biome: human gut; feature: human-associated habitat; material: faeces | place: Denmark | collected 2008/2010 ... | reverse complement strand
CACCTGTGAGGCGTTCTATTTCCAGAACTGCGGCAAGCTGTTTCTGGCAGAGGAGACGATCGAGAAGTTTTCGGAAGTGAAGATTCAGAAGGTTCAAAAGAAAAAGCTCGATATCGTCTATGAGGACGAACATATTTTACTGATCAATAAGCCATCTGGAATGCTGTCCCAGAAAGCGAAAGAGACGGATGAATCGTTGGTTGAATACCTGATCGACTATCTGCTGGATTCCGGCAAATTAAAGAAAGAGGAACTGGCGTGCTTCCGCCCGTCCGTCTGCAACCGCCTCGACAGGAATACGAGCGGCCTTGTCATTGCAGGAAAGAATATCCATGCCCTGCAGGCCATGAATGAAATCATCCGGAAGCGTGATGTGAGAAAGATCTACACAGCCCTTGTTTACGGAGAAATGAAGGGGAAGGGAAAGCTGGAAGGCTATCTTAAGAAGGATCATGAGGATAACCAGGTACGCCTCGTGAAGAAATCAGAAGATGCGCAGCATATTGAAATCCTCTATGAAGCCGAAGAAACGTATCGCAAAGAGGGAATTACTTTCACGCGCGTAGAAATCGAGCTCCTGACAGGACGTTCCCATCAGATCCGCGTGCAGATGGCAGGAGAAGGTCATCCGCTCCTGGGGGATAAGAAGTACGGGACAAAGGAGAGCATCGAAGCGTCAAGGGAACTTGGCATCAAAAGGCATCTGCTTCATGCAGGACTGCTATCATTTCCTGCCTTTGAAGAAGGCTTTGAAGGCGTTTCAGGGAAATCCTTCCGCGCGCCGCTTCCAGAAGATATGGAAAAACTCATTCAGAAATAAATACATGGAGTGTACATACAAAAAGACCCTGTCATGCCAGGCGGCATGCAGGGCCTTTCATTTATATTGCATCAGCAGATGACGTTTTTCTGGTCGCCTTTCAGGTAGTTCTCAATATTGTGGAATACAAGGATGGCTCTTCTTTCCATAGCTTCTTTCGTATCAAAGCCTACGTGCGGCGAAAGGATGGTGTGAGGAGCAGAGAGGAGCGGATGATCGGCAGGAAGCGGAGGTTCGCCTTCAAAGACGTCGATGCCTGCGCCGGCAATTTTTCCTTCCTTCAATGCATCGGCAAGGGCTTTGCTGTCGACGACAGGGCCTCTGGCGGTATTGATCAGGATGGCATCCTTCTTCATGAGGGCAATCTTTTCCTTATTGATCAGTCCTCTTGTCTCATCGGTCAGGGGGACATGGATAGAAATGATGTCGCAGGTCTTAAGAAGGGTATCAAGATCGGTGTAGTTGACAAGGTAAGTCTTCGGTGTGCGGCTGTATCCATAGACCTCGCATCCGAATGCCTGGGCAAGACCGGCCACGCGCTGTCCGATAGCGCCTGTTCCGATGATGCCGAATTTCCTTCCCTTGAGCTCGATGCCGCAAAGGCCGGCGTTCGTTTTTCCATTTCTTATGGCTTTCCCGCATTCAGGAAGCATGCGGTAGAGAGAAAGCGCCATGCCGAAGGCAAGTTCAGCAACGGATTCAGTGGAATAGCCTGCGCAGTTGGATACGGCAATATGTCTTTCCTTGCAGTAAGAGATATCGACATGATCGACACCGGTGAAAGCGACGCAGAGGTACTTGAGGGAAGAGGCTTTTTCCAATGCTTCCTTCTTCAAAGGATAGTTGGCAATGACAGCGATGTCAGCACCTTCGATGCGTTTCCCGAGCTCTTCCTGTCCGGAGGGGACTTTGTCATAAGCGGTCAGGTTCCAGCCTTCTTTCTTAAGACCGGATGCAAGGGATTCCAAAAGCTCCCTGGTAATGCCCAATGGCTGCGCGATAACGATTTCTTTCATAATACTGCTCCTTCCTGATCAATTCCCGTAAGGGGATGAATACATCGTGGGATTTATGAGATGGGTTTTTCTCTGAGCCGGAGAATGGCCCGGCTTGGAAGCTGCGAGACGAATACGCCTATGCACATGGCGGCAATGCCTGCCATCTGGCGTTCGGTGAATGTGTCGCCCAGGAAAAGGACGCCGCTCAATCCGCCGAAGACCATTTCAAGGCTTAAAATCATGGAGGCTTCAGTCGGGGGCATGTATTTCTGCCCGACTGCCTGCAGCGTGTAAGCAACGCCGCTTGAAAGGATGCCGGTATAGAGGAGAGCGCCCATAGCGCCTTCGATTCCGGTCCATGTCGGTGTTTCATACATAAAGGCAAGGACAAGGTTCAGGATGCCTGTGACGAAGAACTGTCCCGATGAAAGAAGAACGGGATCGAATCTCTGCGTCAGGTAATCAAGCGCCAGAATCTGCAGGGAGAAGAAAATAGCGCAGAGAAGCATCATGAGGTCGCCCGGACTGATGGTGAAATCTGATTTGATGGACATGAGGTAGACGCCCGTAATAGCAGTGACGGCTCCGACAAGGTGCGTCAGGCGGAGCGGATGTCCCAGAAAGAGCCCGAAGAAGGGGACCAAGAGTATGTAATTGGCTGTCAGGAAACTGGCCTTTGATGCCGTGGTGAACTGCAGGCCGACCTGCTGGATCGTGGCAGCGGCAAAAAGGGGAAGTCCCGTCATGAGGAAAGCCGCCCAGAGCGGAATCTTCGTGGACTTGGGATTTTCCTTATGCCGGTTCATATAAATAATGGGCAGAAGGCTTGCGCTTCCCAAGAGGAAACGTACGCCGCCGAAGGTAAATGGACCGATCGTGTCCATGCCGACGACCTGCGCCACAAAGGCAGAGCCCCAGATCAAGGCCGCCAGTACGAGCAGAAGACGATATTTCATACATTCTCCGTTGAAAAAAAGAGCCGCGGCAGGCTCTGGAATTTGGCATGAGGCATGCCCTTGATTATTATTTATTATAATGAATAATCCTGCTTTTTGCTACCATTCAGCAAAGAGGAAGGTGAAATCGGCTCCATTTGGCGCCAAGAGTATTTTCTCATCTGTAAATGTGGTATAGTCGAATAAGAATGTTCTTTTGAAATAATTATCCGTTTACCGGGTATCATACAGGGATTTCCCTGAAGAAGGAGAGTTTTGATATGTCGATTCGTATGATAGCGATTGATCTTGACGGTACGCTCCTGCATGACGACATGACCATTTCCTCATACTCTCGTGATGTAATCAAGGAAGCATCGGAGGAAGGATTCAAGGTCGTCATTGCTACGGGACGTATGTGGAATTCGGCCAGGAAGAAAATGGAAGTGCTCGAACTGGGCAATGTCCCGGTCGTATGCTATACGGGCGCATGGATCATGATGGGGGAAACGGGGGAAGCCATCTATCAGGAAGGCATGGATCCAAAGTTTGCTTCAAAGGCTTTTTTATGGGCAAAGGAAGAGGGGCTCAAGGTCACTGCGTTCTGGGATGATAAAATCTACATGGAAGGCCCCGACGGGACGGAAATCAAGTACAGGAAGTACAGGACCGTGCAGCCAGAATTTCTCGGGGCGGCTTTCTTCAATCCGCCAAAGAAGGTGACAAGGATCGTTTTCTCTGATCCGGATCCCGCTGTCAGGCTGGAAATCAGGAAAGCTATTGAAAACAAGTTCGGGGATGCAGTAGATGTCGTATTCCCCGGAGATGACTTCGTCGATATGCACAAGAGCGGCATTAATAAAGCAACGGCTGTGAAGTACCTGGCGGATCAGGCAGGGATTTCCTCTTCCGAGATCATGGCATTTGGAAATACGGAAAATGATGTCCCGCTTCTCAGGATGGCAGGAGAGTCTTATGCAGTAGCCAATGCGGACAAGATTGCCCTTGATGCAGCGAAAGCTGTCTGCGCATCGAATGAAGAAGACGGCGTAGCGCACATGATTGAAAAACTTCTGAAATAAATCCAACAAAAAGAGACTGGAATCGATGGTTCGATTGACAGTCTCTTTTTGTTGGATTATTTGGTATTCTTTTCCCGCTGGGTAAAGAAGGAAAGGGTATCCTTCAATCCGTCGTTTAAGTTGTACGATGGTTTCCAGCCGAAGAGAGATTTCAGCTTTTCATTGGACAGGCAGGAACGATGGATATCTCCTTTACGTTCTTCTGTGTAATGAATGAAGGAATCATCATATCCGGCCAGTGTGACTATTTCATGGGCGAGCTCGTTCAGGCTGATTTCCGTTTCCGTGCTGACATTGCAGATTTCCCCGCTTCCTTTTTCAAGGGCAGCGACATTGGCTGCAACGATGTCATGAACGGAAATGAAGTCTCTTGTCTGTGAACCGTCGCCGAAGATGGTAATGGGCTTTCCGCAGGCGAGGGCTTTTGCGAAAATGTAGATGACGCCGCCTTCTCCGTTAGCTCCCTGACGGGGACCGTACACGTTGCTGTAGCGAAGGATCGTGTAATCAAGGCCGTACAGTTTCTTGTAAAGTTCCAGGTACTTCTCGGTCATCCACTTGGTCAGGCCGTAGAAGGATTCCGGGACAGGCACTTCATTTTCCTTGAGGGGAAGGGCGGGGTTGTCCCCGTAAACAGCGGCAGAGGAGGAGAAAATAATCTTTCTCACGCCAGTCGCTCTTGCGCACTCAAGGACGGAAAGAAGTCCCATGATGTTTTCGTCCGCATCATAGCTTGGATCCTTGATGGATACAGGAACCATGGTCTGTGCTGCTTCGTGATAAACGACGTCAAATTTCCTTTTTTCAAAAAGGTCTTGAAGGGTCTTTCTATCTCTGATATCCGCTTGAATAAATTCCGCCTGAGGCGGGAGGAATTCTCCCGTCCCTGCGGAGAGGTTATCAATGACGGTTACTTCATGGCCGAGCGACAGAAGCTTGTCGACCAGATGAGAACCTATAAATCCGGCACCGCCGGTTACTAAAATTCGCAAAATTCCACCCCCGGAATCAGTCCTGATGGAAGCGGTAGCCTGCGCCCCAGACGGTTTCGATTCCTTCATAAGGATGTCCGGCAGCGTTTTTCAGCTTGTCTCTCAGTCTGTTGATATGTACGGTGACCGTTGCAGGATCGCCGATCGGATCGAAGCTCCAGATTTTCTCGAAGAGCTGTTCCTTGGAGAATACTTCATTCGGATGCTGGACGAGGAAGTAGAGGAGGTCGAATTCCTTGCCTGTCAGTGTGACGTCCTTGCCGTTCAGGAGTACCTGGCGGGCTTTCGGACAGATGGTGACATCGCCTACGGTAATGCCTTTTTCCACCTGCGGTCTTGCAAGGTCTCTGCTGAGGAGACGGTTGTGGGTAGCGAGCTGAGCTCTCAGGTGAGCCATGAGGACAGTGCCCTTGAACGGCTTCACGATGTAGTCATCAGCGCCGAGGCCCAGACCTCTGACGATGTCCGCATCTTCTGTGCGTGCTGTTGCGAAGATAATCGGCGCATCAGTCTTTTCACGCATTTTGCGGCAAAGAGAGAATCCATCCTCTCCCGGAAGCATGACGTCAAGGATGATAGCATCGATTTTCACTTCATCCATGATCTTGAGGGCTTCCTCGCCATTGTCTGTGACATATGGTTCGAAGCCGGCGCCTTCCAGGAAATCTCTTTCCATGTTGGCAATCTTCGGTTCATCTTCCACTACAAGTACTTTTCTCATCAATTTGTATTGCTCCCTTCTTTCAGCGGGATATCAAATATCATTTTCAATCCATTTTCATTGACAGCGCGGTAACGTCCCTTATGCGCCGTGACGATCTCCGCTACAATCGCAAGACCAAGGCCGCTGCCGTTGCTTGTTTTGCTTCTTGCCTCATACGTCCTGTAAAAGGCTTCGAATATGTGGGCGGTCTTTTCCGGAGGAACTCCGGGGCCGTCATCCTGATACGTGAATTCTGCATATTTTCCCTTGCGGTAAATCTGGATCAGGACTTCTGAGGTATCTTTGTCTCTATATTTTATCGTATTTGCCAGTAAATTGAAAACCACTCTCTGGAATTCTTTCTCATCAAGCATGGCGATGATGGAATCATCGGTGTTGTAAGAGACGTTCACATTCCTGGATTTCAAGTATTCCAGGTCTTCATTGATGAAGGAGTGGATAGCGCGGCTGAAGTTCGTCGGTACCGGATGGCAGATGATGCGGCTTGTCGAAAGTTTATTATAAAGAGACAATTCATCGATCAGTTTTGACAAGTCATCTGCGCACGAGGCAATCGAGGCAAGGTACTGCTTCCTCTTTTCCGGCGTTTTGCCAAGTCCCAGCTGCAGGGCTTCCGTGTATCCCATGATTGTCGTGAGCGGGGTCCTAAGGTCATGTGTAATGCCTGAGAAGAGGATCTTGCGGCTTGTGAGGAGGTGGGCGCGTTCTGCGATGCTGTTCTTCAGGTATGACTGCATCGTGCGGAATGTGTTGCAGACCTCGCCAAGCTCATCATCGCTGTGGTGGTCAACCACGACATTGAAGTTCCCGTACTGTATGGCATGGGCTGCCAGGGACAGCTGCTGGAGCGGGATGATGATGCGCGACTTCGTTCTTTCATAGAAGAGGTAATCCATCCTTGCGCTGAAAGCGATGATCGCAAGGATCAGGAGGATGAATCCCATGTAAACATACTTGTTGATGACGGCGTCCCCGTGAGAAGCATAGAGGAGGAGCAGTGTCGTAATGATGATGGAAGCGGAGACAGGAATGCCTATGAGTCCCAGTGTGCTTGCAATCATCTTCTGCTGCAGACTGCTTCCTTCCGGCGGGGCAGGCGGTACAGGTGGCAGCGGAGGTGCTAAGTTCTCTGCCGGATTATCATTTTCATCCATATTGATTCGCCTCCGTCCTTAATCCAGATCAAGATCAAGTTCGACAGGGCAATGATCGCTTCCCATGATTTCCGGATGGATCTTTGCATCCTCGATATGCGCCTTCAAAGCATTGGAGACGATGAAGTAATCGATTCTCCATCCAATGTTTCTTTCCCTGGATTTAGCAAAATAGCTCCACCAGGAATACGCCTTTTCCTTGTCAGGATACTTGAAGCGGAAGGAATCGGTAAATCCTTCTGACAGAAGCTCAGTCATGCGGCTTCTTTCTTCGTCGGTGAATCCGGCGTTCTTGTGGTTGGATGCCGGGTTGGCGATATCGATTTCCTCATGAGCGACATTGAGGTCGCCGCAGAAGATGACGGGCTTTTCTTCGGAAAGACGCTTCATGTAAGCAATCATTTCCGTTTCCCATTTCATGCGGTAGTCCAGACGGACAAGTCCGCGCTGGCTGTTTGGCGTGTAGCAGCAGAGGAGATAATGCGATCCGAAATCGGCAGTGATGAGACGCCCTTCCTGATCATGTTCCTCGATCCCTAGTCCATAGGTGACGGACAAAGGCTCTTTCTTGCTGAAAATCGCGGTCCCGCTGTAGCCTTTTTTGACAGCGCTGTTCCAGTACTGGTGGTATCCGGGCAGGTCAAGTTCGATCTGATCCGGCTGCAGCTTGGTTTCCTGCAGGCAGAAACAGTCTGCATCCAGATCATGGAATGCGTCCATGAACCCTTTCTTGATGCAGGCCCGGAGTCCGTTGACATTCCAAGAGATGTATTTCAGCTTTGACATACGGCCCTCCTTTGATTCAAAAACAATTTACCATGGCTGGTAAATTCAGAAACTTCTATTCCCATCCTAATTATACACTTTTTAGACGGCATAAATACAGTTTTAGTTTATAAATAAATTTATAAATTCAACGGATAGTTCAGTGTTTTGAATACTGGGGAGCCACATATCGCTTTTGTAGTAAATTTCGATAAACATCCACGCTGATACAAGGGCTGCTTTTCAAAGTATAAAGAAGAGTCTTTAAGCGATCGTCAACGAAGTTTATACAATTTATAAACTTATATCGGAAATCAATAACACATGAACGTAAAAAGCAGGTACTTCTCTGCATTTTGGGAATAATAGAAATCATACCATTTCAGAGAGATTTTTGCAGGGTCAAAAGTGAAGGGAAAGGGAAAGGTGACAATTAAAAGCAAAAGAGAGCATTCCTGCCTCTGCTGCCGCCTGGCAGCCCGGAATCAAATGATGAAAAATAATGATAAAAAATACGGAAAGGCATAGAAGACAGAGGCCTCAAATGCCATAAGAAAAAGGGGGATCTGTGCTATAATAGCTAGAGCAGTACAACAAACGGGAAGTGACTGCCTAGGCAGTGATGGAAAAAGGGCGCTTCCGGTATGCCGAAGGGAGGACAGGACATGAAAAAAATCGTGGTAACCGTCATTGGTGCCGACCGCGTCGGTATTGTTGCCGGCGTAACAAAGGAACTTGCAAAAGAAAACATCAATATTCTGGATATTTCCCAGACCATTCTGGATGGAATCTTTGATATGGTGCTGATCTGTGACATGGAGAACGCAAAGGGCTCCTTGAAACAGGTACAGGACGATATGGGAGAACTGGGCCGTGAGCTGGGCGTCGATGTCAGAGTGCAGCTGGCGGATATCTTTTATGCCATGCACAGGATCTGAAAGGGGGAGCCATGCTCGATATAGAGGAAATTCTTGCGACGGAGCGCATGTTTGACCAGAATAAGCTGGATGTCCGCACGATTACCATGGGCATTTCGCTCCTGGGCTGCGTATCCGACGATGAAAAGACCCTGCTGACCAGGATCTATGATACGATCTGCCAGAAGGCAGAACACTTGACGGAAGTCAGCCATGATATTTCCAGGGAATACGGTGTGCCGATCATCAACCGCCGTATTTCTGTCACGCCGGTAGCGCTCATTGCCGGCGGCACGAATGCAAAGAGCTATGTGCCGATCGCTGAAACGCTCCAGAAAGCAGCTGATGCTGTCGGTGTCGACATTCTGGGCGGATTTTCCGCACTTGTAGACAGAGGCATGTCTTCTTCGGATAAAATTCTGATCGATTCCATTCCGGAAGCTTTGGCTGTCACGAAGAGCATCTGCAGCTCGGTTGCCATCGGATCCACCAAGGCAGGCATCAATATGGATGCTGTGAAGCGCATGGGCGAGATTGTGAAGGAAACAGCTGAACTCACAAAGGATCAGGATGCATACGGATGCACGAAGCTTGTCGAATTCTGCAATGCAGTCGAAGACAATCCGTTCATGGCAGGCGCCTTCCACGGCGTCACGCAGGGCGATACTGCCATCCATGTCGGCGTATCCGGTCCGGGCGTCGTCAAGAGAGCGCTGGAAGATGTCAAAGGCGCACCGCTTAATGTCGTTGCCAAGACGATCAAGAATACAGCCTTCATGATTACCCGTCTTGGACAGATGGTGGCAGAAGCTGCCGTCGATCGCCTCCATGCGCCGTTCGGCATTATCGACCTTTCCCTTGCACCGACTTCTGCTGTCGGAGACAGTGTAGCGCAGGTTCTTGAGGAAATGGGTCTTGAGAGCTGCGGCGGCCCCGGTACCACGGCAGCCCTGGCGCTCTTAAACGATGCAGTGAAGAAGGGCGGCCTTATGGCTTCTTCTTCCGTCGGCGGTCTTTCCGGCGCTTTTATTCCGGTCAGTGAAGACCTTGGCATGATTGAAGCCGTACAGAAGGGAAGCCTTTCCCTTGAAAAACTCGAAGCCATGACCTGCGTATGCTCGGTCGGCCTTGATATGATTGCCGTTCCCGGAGACACGACGGCATCCACGATTTCCGCCATCCTTGCAGATGAAGCGGCTATCGGCATGATCAACAACAAGACGACGGCTACCCGCCTGATTCCGGTACCTGGAAAGAAACCGGGAGACATGGTTCAGTTTGGCGGACTCATGGGATATGCTCCTGTCATGAAGATCAACGAATTCAAGGCAGATGAATTCATTGCAAGAGGCGGCAAGATCCCTGCACCGATCCGTTCCCTGACAAACTGATACAGGATAAACTGATACAGGAAAATAAAATGCCCGAAGGGGGTTCCAGTGCAATGCCGGAGCCTTTCCTTCGGGCGTTTTTTTGATGGAATGGAAGGAAATTCATGTAAAACGAGGGAAGAGGGACCTTTCCGTTCCTTGATGTATTTTTTGCATACTTGTGATAAAATAAAACAGTTATTTTTTTATCAGTAAGGATATAGTTACGGGTATGTAAAGGGTTATCATGACACGTAAAAAAATAAAAGCAGGGAAAGCTTCCGCAGGGAAAAAAGATCTTCCGGGAAAGAAACCGGCAGATGAAATAAAGAAAGAAATAAATGAAATAAAAGAGCCGGACAAAGAACCGGTGAAAAAAATGGAAAAAAGAGAAAGTCTGGGCCACTGGAAACGCTGGTGGGCAATCGCAACGCTCGTTCCATTTACGATTGCTCTCTTCCTTTCCTGGTACTTCGGTGCACCTGGCGGATATGCCTTCGCATCTCAGATCAAGGTATTCCTGCTCTTCCTGCAGGTGGGTTTTGTTACTGCCTACTTCATCCGTCACGATTTGAAAAAGGCTGCGCTCCATCTATGGCTCACGATTGCATTCCTATGGGCGCTGGGGCTGATTGTGCCGTTCCTGTCCACGCAGACGAATGTCCTTCTGGATATGTCGGATATATCAGGGGAGCTGTCGACGCCGCTTTATCTCTTCATTTCCTGCCTGACTGCCGCATGGATCCTGCCGGGGAAATGGAGAACGATAGCACGTATCATCTGCGCGCTTCTCATTGTCGTTTATGTGCTTATCCAGTTCACTTATATCGGATATTACTTCATTACGCATTCCCTGATTTCCATCAACATGCTGCTCGCACTGGCGCAGACCAATCTGGCGGAGACGATGGAATACATCCAGGTCAATATCCCGTATGCAGGCATTGCCGTGGGCGTGACAGCCGTTCTTCTCCTTGGCTGGCTCATTTACCACAACAGCCGCTTCAGCTTTGACCGCGTGGAATCTGTTTCGAGAAAGACATGGTTTGCCATGCTGGGGCTCTTCATCGTAAACCTCGGTCTCTGCGGACTGTCGATCGGCGGCACGCGCATTGCGCAGGTCTATGCAGAAACGTATGAAACGCTGCAGAGCTTCCATGATTTCCAGAAAATCGTTGAAGCCCGCAGAAATATGAGAATCAAGGATCCTGAAATCATTGAAAAGCTCAAGGCTGCGCCGGACGGGGTCTATGTGCTTGTCATCGGTGAATCCCTGACGCGCGATCATATGAATGTCTATGGATACGAAAGAGATACGACACCGTTCCAGTCACAGGCAGCCATCGATCCGCATTATGTATTCTTCAATCATGCTTACTCCTGCTATACGCAGACCGTCCAGGTTCTGACCGAAGCTTTGACAGAAAAGAACCAGTATAATGATATGGCGCTTGCCAATGCTTATTCCATCATCGATATGGCAAGGGAGGCTGGCTTCCATACGACATGGATTTCCAACCAGTCCCGCTTCGGCATCTGGGATACGCCGATCGGCGCAATCGGATCTGCCTGCGACGACCAGTACTGGATCAACCAGTATGTCGGCACTGATGTCATCACCAAGGACTACGATACAGTGCTTGTCCCGTACTTGAAGAAGGTCGACCCGAATAACCGCCGCCAGCTCATCGTCATCCATCTGATGGGCAGCCACGTCAGCTATTGGGACAGGTATCCGTCCGAGTTCTACCACTGGTCGGAAGATCAGGGCAAGGTCAGAAGCACTTCTGAAATCATGAATGATGAATACGACAATTCCGTGCTTTTCAATGACTATGTCATGGGAAGCATCATGAATTCTGCCACGAACTATCTCCACGCTGACAGCGTCATGTACTTCTCCGATCATGGGGAACAGGTGACGGAAAGACCGGGCCATAATGCGGACCAGTTCGATTTCACCATGGTCCACATCCCGTTCTGGGTGTACACATCCCCGCAGTATGAGAGAGAACGTCCGGAAGAGTTCCGCATGATGCTCGAAAGAAGAAATATGCCGTTCACCAACGACATGCTCTATGATACCTTCCTTGGCATCATGGGAATCAAGGCGGCTCATTATGATCCGACCGACGATTTCTTCTCGCCGAAGTACGACAAGGACGTCACAACGCTCATGACCATGTATGGCAACATCATGATCAGGAACGATGTGGAGCAGCTTGGATCGGATAAGGCGGCCAATGACGCAGCCTGGAATCAGGGCCTGCAGGACCGCGCAAGAGCATCCGGCAGTGATGAATTCGACTGGAGCCGTTTCAAGCCGGTCAAGATTTCCGCCAAGCCGATGCCTGAAGTGGAAAACGAAGGACTGTCCCAGGCATCGTAATCATTTGAACTATTTTTTGGGAAAGAGCCAGGATTGCCCGGCTCTTTCTTGCTATCCTATTAAAATTCATCTAAAATGTTGAATTAAGATTTCATTTTCCCGTATAATATAAGGAGGACTTATGAGACTTCGCAGAAAGCCCTGGATTGAAGAATCCATTAAGCAGTACACTTCCATTCTTTTTCTGGAAGAACCGAAAGATCTGAAAGGCAAATGGAGCACGCAGTTCGCGCATCCTGAAAAGCCGATTCATGTGGAATTCGGTACAGGAAAGGGACAGTTCATCTCCGGAATGGCAGACATTCACAGGGATGTCAATTACATCGGTATGGAAGTGCAGGAAGGCGTCATTTACTATGCCGCAAAGAAAGTAGCGGAAAAAGAACCGCCGCTCGACAATGTACGTTTGATCCTTGGGGATGTCAGTGAAATTCTTGATATATTCGCACCGGGGGAGGTTGAGGTGATTTACCTGAACTTCAGCGATCCATGGCCGAAGAAACGCCATGCCAAGAGAAGACTGACATACCGCGATTTCCTGAAACGCTATGCCCTCATCCTCAAAGAAGACGGGGAAATCCGTTTCAAGACTGACAATAAGGATCTTTTTGATTTTTCCATCGAGGAATTCACAGAGGTGGGATGGAAATTATCCGACGTGACTTATGATCTGCATCAGGCTCCCGTGCCAGGCGATGTAGAGACGGAGTACGAGGAGAAATTTTCCAGGAAGGGGAATCCAGTATGTCGTCTCGTAGCGAGACGTCCCAAGTCAAATTAGAAGTTTCGCGATATACACCACCTGAATTATTGGGGCTGGTTGCTGTCACGGTAATTCTGATCTGCATCGGGACTGTGAATATCTACAGCTCAACTCAGTACATGAATATCATATCGGGGGACAGCACGTACTCCCACTTGGCAAGACATCTTCTGTTCCTCTCAATCAGCGTAATTACAGCATTCGTGCTGACGAAGCTTCCAATCAAGCTCGTGCGCAAAGGGGCGCTGGTCTGGGTCATCGGGACGGTGCTCTTGCTCTGCCTTGTCATCGTAGCCGGTAAGAATGTCAACGGTGCGACCCGCTGGATCCAGCTCGGTCCGGTGTCGCTGCAGCCATCGGAATTTGCGAAGGTGACAGGAATCATATGGGCCTCTTCTTATCTTGCCCAAAAGGTGGATGACGGAGAGAAAATCGCCCTTATTCCGCAGGTTTTCCGCGCCATTGTCGGCATATTCGTCAGTATTTTCCTCTTTGCTTCAGGCTCCAAAAGGAAGAAAAACAAAAAGTACACGTTTGGCCAGCTTCTGACATACATTTCGCCATTGGCGGCGCCGCTTGTCATGGCGGCTCTCGTCATGAAGCAGCCGGATATGGGCACGGCAGCCATCATCCTGCTCCTGCCATGCCTCCTTTATATCATTGCGGGGCTTCCTGCCATTGAAATTCTTTTGGGCGGCGCAGGGATCGGTACGCTCGGACTTCTTCTGGCGCTCAGCTCAGCGTACAGAAGAGACAGGCTTTTCGTGCTCTGGGACCCGTTCTCTGATGCGGCCGGCAAGGGATATCAGACCGTGCAGAGTCTGATTGCCGTTGGCTCAGGCGGATTCCTCGGGCAGGGCATAGGCAAGGGATTTGCCAAGTTCCTTTATCTCCCCGAGCAGTATACGGACTTCGCCTATGCCGTATTCTGCCAGGAAATGGGCTTCATAGGCGGAATTATCGTCATGCTCCTTTTCATGGCATTCCTGCTTTTGGGATTTGCCACGGCAAGGCGTCTGAAGGATTCCTACTCAGCCTTCGTGGTCTATGGGCTGACGCTCATGATCTCGCTTCAGGGGCTCATCAATATGGCGATGGTTCTTGGATCATTCCCTGTTACAGGCGTTCCGCTGCCTTTCATTTCCTTTGGCGGCACATCCCTGATGACGAATATCTGCTCCGTCGGCCTGATTTACGGAACCGCTGTGCAGAGCATTGAAAACACCGAACGGGAAGTACGAAAGAAGCGGATACAGGCGATGGATGGAGTGAATCCTTTCTGGCAGTAATGAATGGTTCCACAGCCAGCTGGCTATAATGGAGGAAGGCGGCGATGCCGCCTTTTTTTACGGAGGAAATCAAGGAAATGGATTGGAGAGAAGAAACGCTGGAAAGCCTTCTTGCTTACTTTAATAAAAATCCGAAGGGGACGCCATGGGCAGATATCGCCGTTTATTATCCGGCAGGCGAAGTGCTTTCTGCTATCCTGAAGAAGGCAGCCATGATTTCTGAAAAATCGGGACTGTCTGTGTTTCTTGCGCCGGCAGGCGATGACAGGCCCTACTACCTTCGGGAAGTTTTCCGCTGCAGGTCAGCTTTGTGGATTGTCCGGTCTGAAGAAGAATGCGGGAAGACAGCCCTCTTTTCATCCCGGATGGGAAGGGACGGTGTTTCCCTCTATGGACGGGATGACGGCGGCATTTCTCTTTCGGGAACCAATCTTCTCTCTTTTGCAAGAAAGGGAGACACGGGTTCCACGGTCTTCTCAGCGGATGATCTTGCATTTCCAAAACGCAGCAGAGACGAGGAATTTTCCCAAGCGGAAAAAGATGAAGGGATAGAAAAAGAGCAGGTGCTTTTATATGCATCTCTCATCCTTTTTGCAGGCGGAAAGGCAGCGGAAGGTCTCTTCGTCAGCCACGCTTCTTGGCGCGGCAGACCTTGCCCGCCATTATTATATGGGACACTAAAAAAGGACCGTTTCCGGTCCTTTTGGAATTCAGTCTTTAAAATATTTTCTTGCCAGGCGCCACGAGAACATCAGCGATTTCTGCAGGAGGAAGAAGTAGACAGCCTTCTTCGGATGCGTCAGAAAATAAATAGTCCCGATCGGCTGCAGCGGTCTCCACAGATCCTTTTCTGTCAATTCCTTGGAGTCAGCCGTGACGAGTTCGTGCTTTTTATCATTTTTCTTCTTCAATGCGCGTGTGACGAGAGCTGTAATGATCGTCATCGCAATCGCTTTTTTTGAGCTTTCAGATTTTCCCATGGGAATCACCTCTTTTATTAATCATAGCAAAATGAAATGGGAAGTTCAATTGGGAATCGGAAAGCCTGGCCAGAAAGAAAGGAGGACCTTATGAAACAGCTCATGAGCTACTATGTCATGGATGATGATACAGATGAAAAGATCAGGGAGATGACAGATAATCTTGGCCTTGACGGGATAGAGAGTCTTGTGTACGGAACAAAATCAAGAGATCTTCCCGGGAAAGAATCGACTATCGGATGCCACCTTAATTACTGGCCTGACTGGATGAATTTCTGGCTGGGAAAAAGGGAACTCTTCGAGGAGGAATTTCCGACAAGGGATTTCCTGATTTCCTACTATGGGGGAGAAACACCGGAAGAGTGGCTGGAAACAATCCGGGGAAATCTAAGAGCGGCCGCCAGGGAAGAGCCCAAATACGTCGTCTGGCACGTGGCTGACTGTATGGCAAGAGAGGCATGGACAGGAAAATTCCATTACACGGACAAGGAAGTCCTTTTCGAAACGGCAAGAATCTACAGTCTTGTCAAAAATGCGCTTCCGTCCAATGTCACCGTCCTTTTTGAAAATATCTTTTGGCCGGGGCTCAATGCACTTTCTCCGGAAAATGTGGATTATTTCTTCTCTCTTCTGGGCGGCGGAAATGTTGGACTCCTGCTTGATACAGGCCATCTGATGAATACGAATCCCGATATCAGGGATGAAAAGGATGGTGCAGATTATGTGACGAAGGTAATCAAGAATCTGGGATCCATGAAGGATCTGATTCTTGGCATGCATCTTTCCTGCTCGATTTCAGGAGAGTACAGGAAAAGGGCGGCTGGGAATATTCCTGCGGAAATCACGCCTGAAGTCATCAGCCGCCATATTTCATCCATCGACCGGCATGAACCTTTCAGGACAGAAGCAGCCGCACGGATCGTGGAAGCGGCCGAGCCTTCCTATGTGACGCACGAGCTCTTTGGCAAGGGCCCCGGAATCCCGGAAGAAGAAATCAAAATACAGATGAATGCCATGAAAAAGGGTTATAATTCCTGCAATCGTTTTTCGTTATTTGTTGCATATCGGGAAAAGTAGTATAATGGGCGGAAACGGGGTATTGCCCGGGAAGAGGGATCTTACTATGAACAAAACGAAAATGGCATGGGCATCGGCCGCACTGGCACTGGCTTTATTGCTGCCAGCGGCAGGCGTCAAAGCCTATAGCAGCGAAAATGTCTCACTGCCAAGCCCGATTGTGGAATATGCATCATACAATAAGCTTCGCAAGGCAGTCGGTTTTGAACCGCTCTTCCTGCCGCGTATTGCAGGATACAAGACGGAACATTTCCTTTTCATAGGAGAGGGACTGGCAGATGTCCGTTACAGCGGCAATCTTGGCGAACAGCTGACAATCCGTTCTTCCCGTCTGACAGGAGAGAATCCGGATACAGATATCAGTGGCGTCTATACAGGAAAGTGGAAGGATATCGAAATAGGCTCGACGGTTGTTTCCGTGGCAAAACTTTCGGATAAATCTTTTGCCGCTCACTGGATTGAAGGCGGCTACGCTTTTTCCTTCATGGGAGAAAATATGAAAGAGAAGGATTTCGAATCCCTTCTTTCAGGATACTTCATCGATGTGACAGAACACGTCTTTGGAACGGATGATGCTTCTTCCATCCACCATGATATGCCGTTCTAGCTTTCAGGAAACGGGCGCCCCTGCGGGCGTCTTTTCTGTTTGCAGGATAGTTTCCGCTGAAAAAAGCAGGTAAATGATGTAAAATAGAGGACAGCGTATAAATATCGGAGGATAATCGATGGACCGCATAGTTGTGCTCATTCCGTGCTGGAACGAAGCTTTGACAATCAGGAAAGTCGTGACGGATTTCAAAAGGGAGCTCCCGGAAGCCGTCATTTATGTGTATGACAACAATTCAACGGATGATACAGCTGCCATTGCCAGAGAGGCAGGAGGCGAAAGGAATACCGCCAGGGCAAGGGAAACGTCATCCGTTCCATGTTTCGTGATATCGATGCAGAATGCTACATCATGACGGACGGGGATGATACATATCCCGCAGAATGCGCCCGCGAAATGGCGGATATGGTTCTTTCGGGGCAGGCGGATATGGTCGTAGGCGACCGCCTTTCCTCCAGTTACTTTGAAGAAAACAAGCGGCCCTTCCATAATTCAGGAAATGTGGTCGTCCGCCGCTTCATCAATATGTTCTGGGGCAAAAACAGCCATGACATCAAGGACGTCATGACCGGCTATCGTGCTTTTTCCACCATGTTTGTCAAGACATTTCCTATCCTTTCCAAAGGATTTGAAATTGAAACGGAAATGACGATTCATGCGCTGGACAAGAACCTTCTCATCCGGAACCTTCCCGTATCATACCGGGACAGGCCCGAAGGGAGCGTCAGCAAGCTCCACACCTTCCGCGACGGGACCAGGGTTCTCCGCACGATTTTCCTTCTTTACAAGGATTACAGGCCGCTCCGTTTCTTCACGATGGCATCGCTCATCCTTGCTCTGATTGCCCTTCTTCTTTTCATCCCCGTATTCCATGAATACGTAATGACGGGACTTGTGCCCAAGCTTCCGACGCTTGTCACATCCGGATTCTTCATGGTATCTGCCGTCGTGGCGCTTGGGATAGGCCTTGTCCTTGATACGGAAGTGAAGAACAGCAGGAAAAATCTTGAGATCCAGATGAATATCATCCAGATGATGCTGAAGAAGTAAGTCATCCCATTGGGAAATAATAAAAATCCAGGAGCATTATGATTAAGAAACTGATATTGAAATACTTTCCATCTGAAGAACGATTCTGGGAAGTTTTCCGTTTTCTCCTCGTCGGAGGCGGATGCTTCGTACTCGAATACGTCCTTCTTTACACACTGACAGAGTATGGCGGCCTTCCTCCGCTGTATTCAGCGCCGATCGCCTTCACGGTCTCGCTCATATTGAACTACTTCCTCTGCGTCAGCTTTGTCTTCCATGCCGAGCATCAGAGCCGCTCGCAGGTCGTCCTCTTCGTCGTGACATCCCTTATGGGACTTGGCATCAATCAGGTGACCATGTGGATTTTCATCGACCTTGTCGGTATCTGGTACATGTTTGCCAAAGTCATCGCTTCGGCCATCGTCATGATCTGGAACTACTTCACCAAACGCTTCATTCTGCACCATTGATAATGATCAGGAAATGAAAAACCTCTCTCCGCGATTGGAGGGAGGTTCTTTTTATTTCCTGAAGAAATCGGCAAGCTGGTTCCTGAAAATGTTGGCGCCGCCATTTGCCGGGTGGCGTAGTCCCTTGACGGAGAAGCCTGCATCCAGGAGCGTGTTCTCGCTCTTCTTTCCAATGGCAAGAAGGGGAAGGGACCCGGTGAGGGAAAGGAGCTCTTTTGTGTAGGAGAGCCCGATGGCAAGTTCATCATCTGTCGGCGTCCTGTTGGAAAGAAGGTCGTCTTTCTTATGAGGATGGAAAGGATAGATGTTCCATAAGATGAATTCATCAGCGGAAAGGCCGGCATCGAGGCATGCTTTCCATACGACGGAATCGGTCGGCTCATTGAAGCCTTTTTCCTTCTGCGTGGGTTTTGCAATCATGGGAGAATCTTTCCTGCTTGTCCGTTTTCCCTCTTTCCCGAGGATCATGAGGCTGTTTACTGCGGGATGCTCGTTTAGTATCATGCGCTCGCATGTCATGGCAATCCCTGTGAAGTGTCCGCCCTGATAACCGCATGCCTCAGCGATCAGAAAAAGCTTTGCCTTCCCAACGCGGCGGGAAAGGTAGTCGTGAAGCTGCTCTTTCCTTATGGATGGCGCATTTTCCACTTCATAGCGAAGGTCCGTATCTTTCCAGGGATTAAAGGTGAGCGCTCCCTCGTAGGAAGCAAGGCTCTTAATGAATGCATCGATAGTCATGGCAGTTCCTTTCGTCTAAAAGAAAAGCCGGCATAAGCCGGCTTTATCAGTTTTCTTCAGCCGGGGAGAGTGGCGCTGTTTCGCCCGCTGCTTCCGGTTCATCATTTAAATGGTAAAGTGTTCCTCTTGGAAGATCCTTATCCTTTGTGAAATCATCTTTCATCGGCCATTCCTTGAAGTACTTCATATCGCTCTTGGAAACAAAGAGATAGACAGACTTGCCGGAGTCTTTGTATTCCTTGGCAAAGTCTTCATCAGACTCGGACGGCATGACATACTTTTCATTCCAAAGAGCGCTTCTCTTTTCTTCGTCAGGAAGAGAAGGAACAAGGCGGATGCCTGTTTCTCCGGTATAGTACGTATAGCCGGCCGGATAGGAATGGAAGAAGTAATGGATGCCTGGTGCATCATGGATATCATTGGCCGAGTCCATGATGGAACGCGACGGAAGGTAGTTGGGAAGTCCTTCCATGATGATGAAGAGGTAAGCCGAAGCAGTAACGGCGGAAATGACTGTCAGACGGCGGCCGCTGCTCTTTTTCCAGCGGAGGATGAGTTCCCATACGGCGTAAAGGATGACAGCGTAGAAAAGAAGCCAGCTTCCTTCCTTGATGTAAATGGTACCTGCCACAAGAGCGGCAATCAGGAAGAAGAAACCACCGTAAGCGCAGAGGCTCGATGCTTTTTCCCCTTCACGCACGAGGAGCGCGCACATGGCGGAAAGAATAATGGCAGGAACGATGGAAATGTAAGTGTAGGTCACA
>ERZ779842.1402-NODE-1402-length-20148-cov-8.364555_pt1 | contig 20148 bp, 14 predicted proteins | sample MGYA00511095_ERZ779842 | MGnify/ENA primary metagenome ERZ779842 (study PRJEB29588, sample SAMEA2154036) | human gut metagenome | biome: human gut; feature: human-associated habitat; material: faeces | place: Denmark | collected 2008/2010 ... | reverse complement strand
AAAAATCAGCCTCCAATCAAATCAGCCATCATCAAAATAATATCGTTGTTTGCGGTTTCCAGCGCGTCCACGCGCTCCGGCAGCTTCTCCCGGGCTTCGACCTTTTTGCGTGCTTCTTCCTGCGCGGCCAGCTCTTCGGCGGTGTAGCGGATGTATCTCTGCACCGGCACCTGTTCAGTCCATGCGGCCTGCGCAGGCACGCCCGGCACATCGATGACCTTCCGCACATCCCTGCCGCCGTTGGAGTACTCCGCCACCGTCTCGTAGTGGCTCACTTCCTCCACACCTTCCACAGCCGGGTGCTCCACTGGTTCGGTGTCGTCCACCAGATACCCAAGCGTCAGGTCCGGGTTTTCCACGACCGCGCCGGTCTCGTCAAGGATCTTCATTGTGTCACCTCCATGGGGGTCACATATTTGCCGATTTGCGAGTAAGATACTTTTCCGTCAGGACTTTCAGCCGACAGCATCCACTGTCCGCCGGTCTTGCCGGAGTCACTGCGGTTTACTTTTACGCATCCATTTTCGTCCAGCTGCATCGGGGGCACAAAGCTACCGTCGCTGCGCCGCAGGTGGAGTCTGATTTTGCAGGTTTTCCACTCTTCCGGGATGGCAAAGTGCAGACTGGTCGGGTGACCCTCACTGCCAAACTGCAATGTTGCCACAGTGTCAAATGTCACAGGGATCATCGCTCAAAACCTCCTTTCTCAGGCCACGCGCCGCCAGATGTGCACATAGTAGGCGGCAGGCTGCACGGTGGCGCTGCGGCCGTAGATGGCATTAGACTTGGACGCATCCAGACTGAACTTATATACATCAGAAAAGGAATTGTATTCGCCCGTAGATGCGATCGCGTCGCCGGCAGTGAATGCGCCGGATACCTTATGTTCACCCTTTTTTACATCCGCGACAAAAGAGCCTGTGATGTTCGGCAGTCCGGCCTCCACGGTGGTGCCCGCTGCGTGGCTACTGCTGGCACCCATCAGCACGCGCTCCGATGCGATCTGCTCCCATGTGCCGCCGAACAGTGCGGCAGGGCTTGTACGTGCGGTGCTCTGGTAGATGCTGCCCACGGGGTAAGGGTCCGGGGCAGTACCGCCCGCCAGATGCAGCGTGCCGTCTGCATCTGCCGTGAAGTCGTCACTCAGCTTGACACCGCCCAGCGTGGTGGTGGTGGCGGCGGGGAGGGTGTAGTGCACGGTGTCGCCGCTGCCAAAGGTCAGCACCAGTTCTCCGTTTTGCAGCTCTGCACTCTTCAGGTAGTCACCGCTTCCCTTTTCCACCGCACCCACGTCGTCCGCAGTCAACGGGGTATTCTTTCCGGTGCCGCCATGTGCTGCGGGCAGGATGCCGGTCATGTTTTCCAGTGCCGTGGTGTCCTTGGTCTGCATGGTCTTCGTGCTTCCGTCGCCGAAGGTCAGTGTCAGGGTGCGGTCTGTCAGCGAAATGCTCTTCACGTAGCCCGCGCTGTTCGCTCCCACCGCACCAAGATCCTCCGCCGTCAGAGTCACAACGCCGCCCCTGCCGTTCACGCTTACCACCGCGCCATCTTCGGGCGGCGCAAAATTCTCGGCACGATCTGCAGCCCGCTGCGCCCGCTCCGCATCGCCTCGGGCGCTGCCTGCCGCTTCCTGTGCCATTTTTGCCGCCCTTGCCGCGTTCGCTCCGGCTGTCGCTGCAGTGTCTGCGTCCTGCTTTGCTGCTGCGGCCGCGTTCCGCGCTTCCTTTGCGCTTTCCTGTGCCCCGGTCGCATATCCCAGCACCCGCGCCACAAAAAGCTCGTACTGCGTCGGGCTGATCTCTGCATCGCCGTCTGTGTTCAGTGTTTCATAGCAGTCATACCGGGCCGGTCGGGTCAACGCCCGGTATCCGTCCTCACCCAGAGCCAGCAGCATCCAGCTGCCGCAGGGGCTGGCGGTAAATTCCTTGCCCACTGCTGCGCTGTGCTCCTCGTCCAGCAGGATCGGTGTCGGCAGTGTGCCGTCCTGCCGCTGGATGTGCAGCGTCACGGCACATCCGGCCCACTCCTGCGGCAGCTCAAACTTCAGCCTTTCCACATTGGCGCTGCTCTGCCCGCCCAGATGCAGCACCCGCATCTCCGGGCCAAACTCCACACCGCCAAAGTTTTTCCGAATAATTTTCACCCGCATCCCGCTGCCTCCTTCCGTCCTTCTCAGCCTATCACACAAACGTCCGTAATAACACTGCGGACTTTTTTCAAACTTTTCCATTTCAAAAGAACCACATATACAAATCCCACGGCGTGAAATTCATCGCGCCGTGGGATTTTTCTTTTCTTACCTCACTGCCGCATACGGGTCCGGTTCCGGTCCTTCCTCTGCTTTCTTTTCTGCCTCCTTCACCCACTGGGCAAAGTTTTTCTCCGTGTACAGCTCTTTGCCGTCCGCGTCCTTGAGCGCCAACAGCATTTCTTCCATCTGCTGCCGGTCTGCATCACTGCCCGCAAGGTATTCCGGCTTTGCCGTCTCGGTGATCTTGCTTTTAAGTGTCGTCGCGCTCTTGCCCGCCTTCGCCAGCCTGTCATATTCTTCCTGCACAGCACCTGCGTCCCAACTGTCCACAGCTTCCACAAGGTCATCTGTCGCGCTGGCGTTGTCGCCCTTCAGCTGCGTTTCGGCCAGCTGGTTCACCGCGCCGGTCACGCAGTCCACCACATCCCCGCGCTTTCCCTTCGGCAGGCCCATCACTTCGCTCAGCTGTTCGATCATCTCGTTTTCCAGCTCGTACCGCTTCTGGTCGTTTCCTGCATTCTGCTCTTCAGCAGCCTGCCGCACCCGCACGTCGTACTTTACAAGGCGGCTCTTCAGCTGGCTGTACATTTTGTTTTCCGCAATGGTTCCCGCTTCCACCATAGCGTTCAGCTTCTCCACTGCGGCCTTTGCTTCGTCGCTGTCGCCGCCGGCATAGGCGTTGTACAGCCGGTCATACTGGCCGGTGGCGCTTTGCGGCACAGAATTAAAGCTGAACTGTCCTCCGTGCGCAAGATTTTCAAGGTCACCATAGTAGCCCTTTACCGCTTCTACAATCTTCCGTCCATTGCCGTAGGGTACACCCGCCACTTCAAAGCTGTCCTCCAGCAGCGTCATGCTGCGCTGCATCAGCTTATTGTGGTGCTTTTGCAGCTGTTCTTCGTCCATTTCACTGGTGTCTTTCCGGAACTCCGCAAAAAACTTCTGCACATCTCCGGCCAGATCATTCACCACGCTGATGCTTGCTGCACTCAGCACGTCGTAATCCTTACCGTTCACAGCATTGTCGATCAGACTGTATAACTCACTTCCGTACAAAAAGTTTCCCGCAAAACTTTCTGTGTACAGGCTTGCAAACCGTTTCCACATGCTCTTCACGGTCACATCGCCGTTTTCGTCCTGCTCCCGGTCCCACCGGTGCAAAAGGAAATCTGCGCCAATCTTCATGATCGCAAACACCGCCGTCTGTGCCGCCTGGCTCACAACAGCCCGGTTTCGCTGTGTTTTTGCCCGCTGCAATTCCGCTTTGTTTTCATCGCTCTGGTTCTGCCGGTAGCGTTCCGCCTGTGCCCTGTAATCGCCAATGGCATCCGCCAGAATGCCGTAGTTCTGGAAACGTTGGGTGGTGAACATGGTCAGCTGCTTCAGCAGTTCGTTAGGGTTGCGCTGAATGCCCGCCCGCTGCATCACGGTGTAGTTGGGCTGTGTCTGCTCGATCACCTTCTGATAGGTGCGGTTCACCGCTTCCCAATAGGCCGGGCTGCCTGTCACCTCCGCGCCTTCAAACTCGGCCGTGTGGTTCTGCACGTATCGCTTGCTGCCTTCCCACAGGGCTGCTACCGTCACTTCGTCCATCCCGTTGATCCAGCCGGTCAGCCAGTTCGGCAGCTTGTCCATGCCCTTTTCCGCCAATGTTTCCTGCTTGCCAATGCTGGCAAGCTCGCCGTTCTGGCTGCCGCGCTTGCGCCAGTCCAGCAGCACGTCTCCGTGCTCTTTGATCTCCGTTTCCAGCGCCGTCCGCGCCTTGGGCGAAAGGTTCTTCACAAAGGGTACCACTGCCGCCATGGTGTCGCCGCCCAGTACGGCCGCTGCTGTGGGCAGGCTTGCCGCCTGCGCAATGGCAACGCCCGGGTTCAGCGTCAGCACTGCGCCTGCATAGTTCCCGCGCAGGTTTCCCAGTACTTTGTTAAAGGTGCTGGACCGCTTGCGCTGGGTGGTCTGCAGGTCGGTCAGCAGATCATTGATGTAGCTCACCGCATCCTTGCCCCACTGTTCCTTGATGATGCCGTTCTTCAGGTTTGCAAGCCCTTCCCGCGTCTCCACGCCGCTGTTCAGGATCTTCTGCACGTCCCGGATGGGCGCGGCCAGGCCCGCATACGCCGCCGTGTCCCGCAGGCTGCGCTGCACCACATTTGCGCATTCTTCCAGCAAAATGGGCTGTCCGCTCTTCACGCGGTTCTTCAGGAAACCGCGTCCCTCAATGGTCGCGTCCAGATTCAGGCCGTCGATCTGGGTCGCCAGCACCGATTTATCCACCGCAATGGGGTAGTAGTTTTTCACGGTTGCCCGCTGGTAGCCCACCAGCTGCAGGCTCGTCTCGTTGATGAGCTTCGTGGTGTAGTTGTCGAAGAACTCCTTCATGTCCGCGCACCATGCCCGGTCATAGTCAGTCATGGCCGCTTCCACCGTCTGCAGGATGCTATCCGCTGTCGGGGTCCCGTCCGCATCCGTCAGCATTCCCAGATGTACGGTCTGTCCCTTCTGGTAAGCCTGCTCAATGTCACCTTTGTTGTACAGCTTTGCATCCGGAATCACAAGTCCGCCGTTCATCAGGTGGTTCAGGCTGTCGGTGTTGTGCAGGTGCATGTACAAACTGCACAGCTGTGCATGGGTCAGTTCGGCTTTCTTTCCCTTCACATCGGTCAGGCCCACGTCCACAAGGTCTGCGCCCGGACCTGCAAAGTTCTGCATTTCCTTCACGTGTTCTTTTCCGGTCACGTTGGCAAACAGCTTTTCGCCTTCCACGGTGATCTTCGTCTGCCGGTACTGGCCGTCGTTCAGCATTTGGGCCATCTTTTCCATCTGGCCGTTCTTCGCGTAGCCGCCCAGCATACGGAACACCCGCTCCGCGCCCAGCATATCCAACTGATACTTTGTCAGCAGATTGTGCACGCCGTCCAGCTTTCCGCCGGGGTGGTTGCCCTTGCTGGCATTCACCTCGCTGGCTGCGCCTTCTGCGATTGCACTCACTTCTTCAGCCTTTGCAAGACTCACCGTCTTGTTTGCATTGCGGATCACATGCAGCGTCGAGCTGGTAATAGCCTTCAGCATCCGCATCTGATCCACCGTCATGGGCAGATAGGTGCGGTTCTCCGTCTCCTTGATGCGTTTGCGCAGCCGTTCCTGCAGTGCCCATGCTTTCTCGCTGTCCGGTAAAGCTTCTGCCTCGGCCAGCTGCTCGTGCAGTTTGGTCAGCTTTGCGTCCTTTGTCGTCTGCAGGTTGTCCCGCAGCGTCTGGATCAGGGTATCCACGCCGGTCTGCTTCCATTCTTCGGTCATGGCGTTTGGGCTGTTCTTGCTGCCCGCACTCTGACGGATCCGGTCCTGCAGCCTCGTCAGCTGGTTCACGGCCCGTTCGTTCAGAATGGTCATGTCCGCCAGCTTTGCCACCTGTGCTGCCGCATCGATCAGCCCCGGCTGTACATACTTGTCCTTGCTGGGCCGCAACAGCATCTGGTTCAGCTGTGCCGCGTTCTGCCGGATGCTGCGTTTCAGTTCATCCATCTTCCGTGCATCCCGCGCCCGCTGCACTCGCTTTTCCGCTACTGCCTTCGCAACGGCAATATCTTCGTCCCGCTGCTGTCGGGCTGTTTCAATGGCAAGGGCATTCCGCTGCGCCTGTTTCTGCTCCCATGCGGCCCGCTTACGTTCGTTATCCGCCTCCCATTCCATGATCTCATTTTCCTGCACGATCAGGCTGTATTCTGCCTTGTCCGCGCGCCGCTGCTCTTCCCGTAGCCGCATACTCAGATCTGCATTTTCCTCCCGCAGTTCTCCCATGCGTTCCCGATACCACAGTTTTGCTTCATCCAGCATTTCCTGCCGCTCGGCCTTCAGGCGTTTCACTTCCTGCTTCATTTCCCGCTCATAGCTTTCCCGCAGCACTGTCAGCTTTTCGTTCAGGTTGCCCACATTGGAAACATCCACACCAAAGGTTTCAAGGTTCTGGTCCAGCAGCTTTTCCGCTCTTGCGTTCTGCCGCTGCAGTTCGGTCATCTGCTGTACTTCGGCGTTCTGGTTTGCAGTGCGCCGGTTTTCCTGCATTCTGCGGCCAAACTCCCGCTGCTGTGCTTTCTGTACGCCGCGCAGTTCCTTTGCCACCTCTGCAGCACGTTCTTTGCTGCCTGCTGCGGCTCTTGCCACATCCATATTGTGTCGCTGGATGCCCTCAAAGATAGCCTGCGCGTCAGTCATCTCCGGTGTCGCCATAATGTCACCGATTATCCTGCCCGCCAGTTCGATCTTTGCATCCTCATACTCTGCATCGTCTGCAAACCGGCTCATAGTCGCAGGCTTGATGGCATCGTGCAGGTTCATCAGCACATTCAGCCACTCGGTGCTTTCCATGCTCATTGCACCATCCACACCCGCCTGCTGCGCTGCAGCTTTCCACAATGCCTTTGCACCGTCGCTGGTGCCGTCCACAGCGCGGTTGTCGTTGATCACGCTTTCGTACTGCTGTGCCGGGTTGCCGTCCCGCACGCTTTCGGCCTGCCGCAAGCTCACGCCGTGCCTGCGCGCTTCGGCCACTGCTTCACTCCAGCTGCCGTATGCTTTCACCAGTTCTGCCTTTGCCTGTCCGCTTCTGTTCACGGTATATTCCAGCTTGTGCAGTTCCGGGTATTCGTCCCACAGCTCACTGTTGCGGTAAACTGCCCCGTCCAGAATTTCTCCCGCCAGCGTTTCGGCCAGCGCATTGGCTTTTTCCATGTCCGCACCGTCGGCTTTCAGGTAGTCCACCAGTACCTCGGTCTCCCTCGCAAGCTTGGCCCGGTCCGTCTTACTGCCGTTCGCCTTTGCCCAGCGGCTGGCCAGTCCTTCAATGGCCGTCCGACTCACCTTCACACCCCGTGTCAGCCCAAAGAACTGGCTCAAGGTGTCCAGTGCTGCAGCCTTGTCCGCAATGGTGCGGCTTGCCATCTGCTGGTCATTCCGTTTTGCATCCCGGTCGGCCTGCTCTGCCAGCTGATAGCGGAACTTTGCAAGGTTGCTTTCCTGTGCCAGCTCGCCGGTACGGTAATAATCTCGTATCTCCCGCACTATACGGTCAGCATCTACCCGCCCGCTGTATTCCTTGCTTGCAGCCACCCTGCCGTCCGCTGTAGAGATGTCCAGCGTGAACTGTCTGCGTGCGCCGCCAAGGTCCTGCGCCATCCGCCGGATCTGCTCCAGCTGCTGTGCAGTCGGTGCCGTGTCTGCTGAAAGGTCGATACCCGGCCCTTCGGCCATCACACGCACGTTGCCGTCCAGCAAAAATTCATTTAAGGCTTCCGTTCCGGTTTTTACTTCTGTCGGACCGAACACGTTCATGATCTCCCTATGATCGGTATCCCGTGTGCGGTCATTCTGGGCAAAGTCCAGCATTTGGCCGTCTGGCAGAATGTATCCCGCCCTCTTGAAGTCTTCGGTCGTGCCAAACCGTTCTTTTGCCAGTACGCGGCGGTATTCTGCCTTTCCGCCGTGGGCTTCGGCCTTGGCATCATATACCGCCTGTTCTGCTTTGCCTTTTTTTGCGTTCTGCTGCTGCATCCGGGCACCGGCCTCTTTGATCCGGCCGTTCAGCACAGCGCTCTGGTCTTCCAGCTGCGCCATACGGGCATTGTAGTCTTTGCGCTTTGCAAGATAATTCTGGTATTCTTCGCTGTCCCGGTAGGCTTTTGCTTCTGCAGAAAAAATCCCCAGTGCCTTCTTCTTCGCCTCGATCTCTTTCACGGTGTCGCTTCCCAGCCAGGCACTGCGTTCTTCCTTCAGCTCCCGCCGCTGCTCGTCCAGCCGCTGCTGTTCGTCGCGCAGCTTCCTCAGCTCGTCTGCCTCGCTCAACTGATACCGTACGTTTTTCTTCAACGTCCCGTCATTTCCCTTGTTTTCGGCGGTTTCCTGTGCTATACTTGTATCAGCAGGAAAGCTCGGGCGTTCACCGCCCTCCTCGGTTTTGAGTACCGTGTCAGCGCTTTCCTGCTTTTGTTTTATGTGTCCGGTATTGTCCAGCACCAGCAAACTGCCATCCGACCCGCAAACTTCGTGAACATAGAATTTGTTTCCCTGTTTCGTGCTGCGGTACTCATTTACAATTACCGCTTCGTAGATCCTTGTGCCATCTACCATAACTGGTGCCACAAAGGTATATGTGTTATATTCCCGACCTTTCCAGTTCTCCACAAAACCAACTTGTTCACCGTATCGGATAACATCTGGTATAGCCGCAGCAGCGATCTGTTTTACCGGGCCATTCCCATGCTGCACGGTCGCCTTTGCGCCTTTACGGGTCAGTTCTACGGTACCAAATCCAGCACGTTCTACCTTGCTACCAACCGATTCAAAGAATCTCACAATGTTTTCGGCATTTTCTTTGTTGGTCGCTCCGTACGCGATCTCCTTTCCGGTAATTTCAGCCGCAGGATGCATCTGTTCTAATTGGTCAAGGTTGTGGTTCAGTTGTTCTTCCAGCGTTTCTTCGCCTTCCTGCAACTTGAATCGCGCCCCTTCCGCCGCGCCCTTGTTCTCAAGGGCTGCGGCGTTTTCTTTTGCGGCGCGCAGGCTGTCCATAGCCCTCTCCGCATGGGCAAAGTATTCGTCCTGCAGCACCCGCTTTTCTGCCGCCGCAAGGCGCTGTGCTTTCAGAGCGGCCTTGTTCTCCGGGTCTCTTGCCAGCACTTCCTTTGCGCGGCTCACGATGTCGCTCAAAAGCTCCTTCACCTTGGTCATCACCTTGTGGATGCTGCCTGCCTTGCCTGCGTTCTTTTCAGCCTGCCCGCGCTGGAACTCCACCCAGCGCTTAAAGCTCGCTTCATCGCTGAAGATGCCGCGCCATGCGTCCGCCACAAGTTCTTCTGCCGCTTCCTCGTAGCTCAGCCCCTGCTGTGCATAGTCGGAAAGCTTCCCCCGGATCATCTCGTCAATGCCTTCAAAGCCCTCGCTCTTTGCCAGAAATTCCAGTGCATGCTGCTGCAGTGCCTGCGCACCCTCTGCATCCAGTGAGTTGTACCAGTGGTAGTCCTCGTGCAAGATCGTGCCAAACACATCCTCTGCCCGGTCGCTGAAGAAAATGCGCGCCGTCTCGGTGTCCACATAAGCCCTCACCCGGTCGCTGCCCTGCAGCACCGTTTTCAGCACCGCATCGGTGTTCGTGGCCTTCGCATTCAGTTCGATCAGCTGCGTGCCCACCTCGTTTGCCGTGCGCATCGTTCCCTTATACAGCACCCGGCCGCTGCCGCTGGTGCTTTCCGCCGTCAGCCTTCCGCCAAGGCTTGCGCGCTGCATCTTTCCGGCTTCCAGTTCTCCGTGTCCCTGCAGCCATGCCAGCTGCAGCGCTTCCCGTCCGCCGTCCTGTGCCAGCACGTAATCGGTGTTCACAGCAAGTCCGCTCATGCCTTGCGCCAGCTCCATAGCCTTGTCAAAGGTGTGCACATCTTCCATCTGTCCCAGCCGGTACAGGCTGCTGGCTGCAGCTGCATACCGCCCGGCATCTCCAATTTCTGTTGGCATGTTCCTGCTGATGGTCGCACTTGCCCCATCCGATACCTGCCATCGGGTCAGCTCCTGCTGCACCTCCCGCTGCTTTGTGGTCAGGCTCTGCTGTTCAAGGCCGTAAGTTTCCCGCATCCCGCCAGACTGTTCCGCCAGGCTGCTTTCCACCCTTTTCCCAGTGTTCTCCACGGCAGCTCCGCTCCGGCCCAGCTCACTTTCCGTCTGTGCCTGCCGGTGCAGCTGTTCTGGGTCAAACAGCATCGTCTGCGGATCTTCAAGGTCTACTTTCTGTACAACTTCCGTTCCGTCCGCAAAACGCACCGTCATAGTGTCGTTGCTTACACTCACGCTGTAGCCCTGTCCGCTGTCACTCTGCTGCAATTGTGTGCTGCTCTGGCCCTGTCTCTCAGTCACAGGCTCATTTGCCGCATTCTGTATTCCTGCCGTTTTCGTCTCCGGTCCCAAGGCTCCCTCACCGAGGGAGCTGCCGCCCGCAGGCGGCTGAAGGAGTTCACTCTCCGTCTGCTGCGGCTGTGTGCCGCTTTGGTCCTGTATCTCAGCCACCGGCTCCTGTGCCCGCACTTCGTCCTGCAATGCCTGCCGTGCCCGTTCCACCTGTCCTTCGTAGTATGCCCGCTTCACATTACCCACAATGCTGGCATCGCCGCCGTTCGCCTTTGCAAGCCCTGTGCCCACAGCACCGCCCAAGGCACCGGATGCACCGCCCGTCAGGCCGCTTTCCAGCGCCGTTAAAAAGGTGTCGCTTTTAAACAGGTCTGCCGCCGCTTCGCTGTCGCCCAGCGTCGCATCAATAGCCTTGTCTGCATAGGTCTCCACAAAGGCCTGCATGGCATTGTCCACGCCGCCGGAGATGCTATTTGCCACCGCCGGGTACCGCTGTGCCAGCGTGCCGTCCGCTGCCACGCTGCGCACCATGTCCGCCAGTTTGCCTGCCAGCGTATTCTTTGCGTAGTCACTGCCCATGGTCTTTGCAAGGTCTGCTGCGCCCACACTGTTAATGGCCCAGCCCGCACCAAACTTTGCAAGGCCCCCGGCCAGCGTCTTACCTGCACTTTCGCCCTTTTCAACGCTCTGGCCCATAGCTTCCGCACCGCCCTGCGCACTCAGCACCGGCAGTACCCACGCCGGGTCAATGGCCGCCACCGCAAGGTTCTCGCCCGCACTGCTCACAATGCCCAGCGCCTGCTTTGCAATGGGGCTAAGGCCCGCCTGTGCAGCTGCGGTCAGATCCCGTCCGCGCTTGTACAGCTGGTAACCAAAGCTCTTCTCCGGGTCTACGCTGTCATGCACTTCCGTTCCGGCAATGCGCGCCCGCATGTTGTCGATCTCCTGCTGCGTGTAACCTTTCTCGATCAGCTCTGCATCCGTGTAGGCATCGCTCTGCGTTGTTTGTGCCGCCGGGGCGCTGGCCATTGCACCGCTGCTCTGTGCCAGCTGCAGCGTGTTGTCCCGTGCTGCATACCGCGTCTTTCCGCCGGTCATCAGGCGCAGCAGCTCCTGCTGCCGGTCGTCGCTCTGTACATCCTGCTGCAGCTGCTTCCAGTTGCTGCTGGTCGCTGCTGCATTCTTTGCGCTCTGTACGCCGGTCTCACCCGCCAGAAAAACCGAGGATGCCACCGTGTCTCCAATACCGCCAATGGTATTGGCCGCGCGCCGCGCTGCACGCTGTCTTGCAGGCAGCGCATCAAAGTCGGCAATGTACTGCCGCGCTTCGCTGATCTCCTTGCGGCTGTATCCCTTTGCCAGCAGTTCCGCGTCAGTGTAGTCCCGTCTGCCCGCACTCTTTTCCGGCACTGCTGCGCTGGCTGCAGCACCGCTCACGCTCTGGGGCTGCATGGCGTTGTTTTTCTCGGCATAGCTCTGTCCGCCGGTGCCAATGCGCATCAGCGTCACAAGTTCCCGGTGCTTCGGGTCAGCGTCCATCCACTGGTTCAGCCGGTCAAAATCACTGAAGTCGTCTGTCGCTTTCAGGTCTTCCGTGTACTGCTTCACCTTCTGCGCAGTCTGTGCATACCAGCCTTCATCTCCGCTGGCAATGCCTGCAATGCGCTGGCGCTCAGTGGGCTGCACCGTTCCCGTCACCTTTGCCGCCGGGGCTGCAGCGTTCTTCGCGTTCAGCCATTCCGGCTGCGGAGTGCTGCTGTGTGTACCTGTACCGCTGTCGGTCACAATGCCGCTTTTGCCCGGATAGGCCTGTGTATTGCCCGTTTCCTGCGGCACTGCCAGCTGCAGCTTGTGGCCGCTGTCCGCGCCCGTCATCTGCGCCAGCACCCGTGCACCAAGGCCCGCGCCGGTGTTCTGCCTTGCAGCCGCAGCCGGGCTGGCAACATTCTGTCTGCTGCTTTTCGCTTCCCAGCTTTCCCGCGCTTTTGCAATGCGTTCCGGTGTCCACTTGTCCGTAGTGTTTGCTGTTCCCGCAGCTGTACCGGTGCTTGCCGTCCGGTTTGTGGTGCGGCTGTTGTTTTTCGCTTCCCAACTTTCTCTGTCTTTTTTCAGTCTTTCCGGTGTCCATTTGCTCATAACTGCCGGTCTCCTTTATCGTTCCGCTTCCAGAATTTTCATAATGGACGACAGCGTATTGTCCGTAATGCCGTCTGCAGAAAGTCTGCCCGCAATATCGTCCAGACTGTAACCCCTCGCCTGCATGCCGCGCGCCGTTGCAAGTCCGCTGCGCAGCGGACTGCTGCGGGTGTTTGCCCGCCCACTGGTGCCGTTGCCTCCCGCCGTGCTGTTTTTCAGCCACCCCGCGTCCGTCAGGGTCTGCTGGTAGAAGTCATACAGTGGGTCCGTCTTCTTCATCCCGGAGAATTTTGTTGCCATCGTCTGCAGCTGGCTGTTGGTAAAGCCGGTCGTTCCCGTCTTGCCGCTGCCAGAGCTTGTGTTTCCGCTCTTCGTGCTGCCCGTTCTTCTGCTCCCGCTGCCGGTCGTCCTATAACGGTTATTCAGTTCCAGCTGGTTTGCTGTGTAATTCAGCTGCCGCTGGTTCAGTGTGGGCGAATAGTCAATGCTGCCGGTATCTACGCCCGCCATCTGCAGGTAGTTTTTGGCTGCCGTGTCATTGCCACTTCCTGCCAGACTTGCACCCTGCAGCAGTGCCGCCATCTGATCCTGCTGTACACTGCTCATGCCCTGCCATGTATCCAGCATCGTCTGGTCCAAACCATATTTCGTCAGCACTGCTTTCGCTGCATCATCAAAGCCTGCCTGTTTGTATGCGGTGGCCTGCTGCAGCGCCGCCACCTGATCGCTCAGCTGAGTGCGTGCCAGACTGTCATTGTACTGTTTTTCCTTGAACTCGTTTTCCCACTTCTGCTGGCTGTACCCCTTGTACGCATCGTATCCTTCCATCACCGTGCTGCCAATGCCCTTCACGGCGTTCCACACATTGTTCCAGAAGTCGCTGTTCTCCTGCCGTGCCTGCTGAGTGCGGTCATAAAGGTAATTGCGCCAGTTTGCTGCATTGCTCACGCTGCTGTCATACTCGCCGCGTTCCAGTGCGCGCTGTCCCAGCAGGGTGTCCAGCTGGTCGCCCGCACCGGCAAGCTCCTGCTGCCACTGGGCCAGTGCGTCCGCCCGTGCTGCAGCAAGGGTGCTGCCGGTGTTTGCCGTCTGCGCCGCTGCTGCCTGATCTGCCGCGCTCTTTGCATAGTCCGCGCCATACCCGCCGGAAAGCGCATCTGCGGTCGCTGCTGCCGCATCTGCACCGGCATTCGCATTGCCCACCATCCGTGTCAGTGCGTCCTTGTAGCCGCTGTCTGCCGTGGTAAAGTCAAATCCCGCGCCGCTAGCCGTGCCCATCTTGTCCAGCGTGTCGGCAATTCCCTGCGCATACTGGTCATCGTAGGCCCCCGGCATGGCGTTTTCCGCGTCCTGCAGGCGCTGCTGCGCGTCGTTCAATCTCTTGATGGTTCCCATTCTTTTCTCCTTTCCTTAAATAAAGAACAGCGGCAGGATCTTCGCCGCAATGCCTGCCACCTGCAGCGCCCCGTTCATAAAATTCTGCCACCCGTTCTGCTTTGCGCTGTAAGCGTTGTCGTACTCGTTCTTTTTGTACTGTAGGCCTTCGGTCCAGTTGGCAAGGTCGTTCTGGTACTGGCTGTAGTCCTGCTTTTCCGCGCTCTGCAGCCCGCTCAGCTGCTGCTGCAGGCCGCTCTTCTCCGTGTTGTACTGGGCTTTGCTCTGGCTGTAAAGGTTGTCCAGCACATTGTCCAAGCTGTTCATCGTGCTGGCATAGGCGTTCTGTCCCGCCTGCGTACCGTAGCTGGAGCCGTAGCCGCCGGTCATGGCGGCGGCATTTGCCTGCGCATTCTGGTTTGCCAGCTTTGCCTGCCGGGTGTACTGGTTCTTGTACTGCTGGTAGGCTGCATCTGCATCCGGGTCGTAATCAAAATCGCCCATGTTTTCCAGCTTTTCCATCACATCCTTGATCTGGCCCTGATACTTGCTCTGGTAGTCTGCAGGCTTCGTTTTCTCATACTGTTCCAGGTTGTACCGTGCCGTGTTCAGGCGGTCATTGTTTCCAAACAGTCCCATTTTTTATGCTCCTTCCCCGTTCATCCGTTCTAAAAATTCTTCCGAGCAGTTCTCCCGGTCAATGTTCGTCAGCACATAGTTCAGCTGTTCCGTCAGCTGGTACAGGTAATTCCGCAGCGCACGGGCATCTTCTGCCGGCATCTCACTGCTGAAGGAAGGCAGCGCAATGCCTTCCAGTCCCGCCAAACTTGCCATTTCTACGCTCCTTCCCTCATTTCCTCGGCTGTGCCGCGCTCACGCGCCCACCGGTCGCCGCCGCCAGCGTAAAGGCCACACTGCGCAGCACCATCTGCCCGGTGCCGTAGATCTTCAGCTGCAGCGTATCTGCCCGCCGGGGCACAAAGGGCAGGTTGATGCGCTGGTGGTCCTTCCCTGCTGCGCAGGTGCCCAAAGTTTCAAAGGCTCCGCCGTCATAGCTTGCAGCCACCGTTACCACCGTGTGGGCCAGCGCATCCAGCCGCACCGTCACCCGGCTGATGTACTTGTCGTCCGGTACGCTCAGGCCAATGTCTCCGCTCACCGCTTCAAACTGCAGCGCCGTTTCCTGCCCTGCTTCCTCCGTGCCGCTTTCCCGGTCAGGATCTGCGGCCCACAGTACGCTGCCGTCCCACAGGTACAGCTGCTGCCCGGTGGATACCATCTCGGTGCCTGCAGCGCTTTCCTCGTGCCACAGGCCTTTTTCCGTGTCATATACCAAAAGCCGTCCGGCCTGCGGGCCGCCTGCTTTCTGGTGCAGGTACAGGTAATACCGCATGTCCATGCTTCCCGCCATGGCCCAGTCCACCGCAGTCAGTCCGCTGGTGTCCAGCGCAGCGGATACCTTTGTCGGCAGGCTTCCGTCCCATGCCATCACCCCGTCCGGCGAAAGATAATACAGCGTCTCTGCGATCACGCACAGGCTGTTCGCAGCGTTTGCCGCCACGCCCCGGCAGCGCACGCTGCTCATCTGGTAATCGCTGGGCTTTGTGCCGTACAGTTTGTGGATGCAGTTTTCCTTGAAGAATAGCAGGTATCCCAGACAGCTTGCAGCGCCGGTAAATGCGCCGTCACTGCCCACGCTCACGGCATAGCTGTCCGCTGCAATGCCCTGATAGCTGTACCAGTTGGTCGGGTCGCCCAGAGCGCAGGCGTAAATGGTGTTTTCCTTCCGGCTGCATCCCCACACCCGGTTTCCCTGTTCCGTCACAAAGTCCAGTTCCGGCACCCGCCGCTCCACCTTCACCGGTGCGGCCGCTGCATCGTTCTCGGTCACGGTACCGTCGGCGCTCTTCCATGTCACACCGGTCTCCGTCACGGTCCAGCTGCCGTAATACCGGTCGCTGTCCTCGGCCCGTGTCAGCACTGCCACCATCTCATCGCCGTCCATGGTCTGGACCATCACCTCACCGTTCAGTCCTTTTGCCACTGCATTGCACACCGCATCCGGCATCCCGCTTATGGTCACGGTGTCTCCCTCCCGGATCACTCCGCCGATCCCCGGGCACCGGATCTTCACCGCGCTCAGCAGCACTTCCACCCACTTTTTGTTTTTTGCGCTGTAGCGCATCAATACGGCATTGCTATCATAGGCTTTGTCGCTGTCACTTTTCAAAAACAGCTGTCCGTCCTCCGGCTCTTTCGGTTCGGTCTTGCCTGCGCCCGCCGGGGTGTATGTCCGGCCTTCGGCATCGCAGGGGGTCACGGTCACGCTTTTCCCGCCCATCTCCCACTGTGCGCCAAGGCGCGTCAGTTCGCCGGTGCCCGTGTCAAAAGCCACCTTGTCAGGCCAGATCAGCACTTTCGTGCCCATGCCCGCCATGGCCTTGCGGTCATCGGTCAGCACGTTCTCCAGCACCACCGCACCGGTACGTACTTCTTCGTCCGGGGTGTATTCCAGCGTCTTTCCGCGGCAGATCAGCAGCCCATTCAGGTGGTACATTCCGTTCACACCCTGTACCGTCCGCACATTCCTGCGCATTTTCCGCGTCTGCAGCGCCGGGTATCCCCGGCTGGAAAAATTCATTTCCCCGCTGAACTCTGCCTCGCTGCAGCCGTATCCTTCGTTCAGTCCGCCAAAAGCCCGCAGCATCTGGCGGCTCGTCTGCAGCACGTTCAGGTTCGTTCCGTCCATCATCCCTCAGTACCTCCACTGCGCACCAGCGGCCGGTGCGTACCGTTTCCGCATCCATACGGCAAATTCCTGCAGGTAGTCGCTGTACACCTGCAGCTCATTCATGGCCCGTGCTGTCTCGCCCAGCGCCAGATCCATCTGCGCACACAGCCAGTGCACATACAAAGGGCAAAAGGCTTCCGGTGCCAGCAGCACCGTTTCGTATCCCAACCCTTCGTTCCAGTTCACATCCGCACCCACAGCATCAAAGTCAGCCGTCCGGCTGCGCTGCACAATGCTCGTGCGCATCCGGGCATCGCACTGGCGCAGCCAGCTCTGTTTCAGGCTGTCCGTAAACTGGTTGTTCGGCCGCAGTTCATCGGCCTGTTCTATCGCCTGTCCGGCTGTCATCTTATCAAGTCTCCTTCCCGGTCAGCTCCTGCTGCACAGGTCACGGCTCCCTGCGTTCTTCCTGCCGCAGCCAGCAGTCGCCTCTGCTGCAAAAACACCCGGCACAGCCATGTGCCGCTGTACCGGGTGTCTGTTTTCATTTTGCAAAATGCTCTTTTCTTTGCAAGAGCCGTGCTCTTCGGCCTTACACGCGCTGCGCCTGCTGCACAGCAGCGCTTTCCGCCGCCACGATCTTTGCCATTGCCTCGCCGTCCATCTCTTCGCTGTGGCGCAGCACCTCAGCAACCGCCTTCGGTACCTCCACGTCCACACCGCGCTGGATCAGGTAGGTCTCACCGTTCACGCCCACGAACACCGGCGTTTTGTAGCGCTGGTTGTCCTTGAACAGCCGGATCACCTCCGTGTCCTTTTCCGGTGCTGCCTGCACAGCGGCTTCGGTCTCCTGCTTCTTTACTGCCATGTTGGTTCCTCCTTAGTTTGCCAGCGCCTTTGCGCTGTAGCGTGCCGAGCAGCTCTCAATGCGCACCATGTACTGCTCGCTCAGCCGTTCCGCCGTCTTGGTGGCCTTCCAGCCCACAGAAGCACGCTGGTTCAGCGGGTCATCGCCGTAGCCAAGCTGCTTCACAATGTGCTGCATGCCGCCGCCTTCCAGTTCGGTGGTCGCGTAGGCGTGGGCACCCAGTACCAGCGTGCTGTACACAGCCAGCCCCGCCGGGCAGCCATCGCCCTTCCACACCTTTGCCTCGCTGGAAACCACGAACCGCACGTTGTTGATCTTGCCGATCTCGCCGTTGAAGATCTCCTCCGGTGCCGCATACTTGTGTGCCTCGATCCAGTTCGGGTCCTTGCGGATATCGTAGCTGGTGTGCGGGTGCACAATGGCCACAAAGCTGTCGCCAATGGTGTCTGCGTTCTGGGTCTGCAGCAGCGCCACTGCCTGGTCGATCAGATCCACCGTCAGCTGTGCAGTGGCATCCAGATCCGCACGGCTGGTCACAGCGGTCTCCGCGCCGCCCGTTCCGATCTTCGGTGCATAGATCACGTTGGTGCCGCCATTCAGGATATCGCGCACAATGGTGTCCATGGTACGGCCGCCCTGGCTTGCCAGCACATTGGTGGCCTGCACGATGTTGTTGTCAATGGCCGTCAGATCCAGCATGTCGGTCAGGGGCACCCAGCCGCCGTACTGGTGCACCTCGGCGGTCACGGTGGTCACGTTCAGCGCCTGACCTGCCGGGGTCACGCCCTCGGTCAGCGGCGTGGTGGCCTTGGGCAGCGCATCATACTTGCGGAACTCAATGGTCTTGCCGTTGTTCGCCGGGATCGGGTAACTGTCGCCGAACTGGTCATGCACCAGTGCAGGCTCTGCCAGATCCAGCAGGGTCTTTTCGTAGTAGGTCTTCATCTCAGCCGTCATACCGGCTGCGCCCGTGGTGTTCTGCAGCTGTGCGCTTGCGTCCGCAAACATCTGCAGATCCAGTCTCTTCTTGCTCATTTGTTTATCCTCCTTCAAAAGGGTTTATCTTTCTCGCATTCTTCGCGCGGGAAATCTCTCACAGCACAATGCGTTCTCCGCGCTGTGCCCTGCGTGCCAGCTCTTTCCGCTGCTGCCGCGTCATGTGGGCCACATCCACCTTCATCTCGGCCGCGCCGCCGGGGTGTGTCCCATTCTCAGCCGGGCGCTGGCTGCGCTGCTGGATGCGTGTTGCCACGCCCTGCTCCACCTGTTTTGCCGTGCGGGCCGTCTGGTTTTCCATCAGGCGGTCAAAGTAGGCTGCACGGTACGCCGCTTCCAGCCCCACGCCCCGCCGGATCATATCCGCCACGGCAGGGTTGTTCAGCACTTCGTCCAGCTCAAAGTCCGGGTAGCTGTTTTTCAGCTTTGCCGCTTCCGCTTCCCACCGGGCACGCACTGCCGCTGCACGCTGCTGGTGCTCCGCGGCCAGCCGCAGCTGTTCGGCCTGCTGCTTTTCAGCATTGGCGCGCTGCAGCTGGCCCTCCATGCGGTCCATCTCCCGCGCGGTTTTCACGCTGATGCCCCGCTGCGCCGCCAGCGTTTCATAATATTCATCGTTCTTCACCCGGCCGTTTTTCACGGCATCGATCAGCCCGTCCATGTCGCTCATGTCAATGCCGTAGGCTTCGGCCAGCACCTTGCCCAGCTCGTTCAGCTGCGGGTTTTCCCGGATGCTCTGCACCGCCATCCGCGCAGCATGCTGCATGGCCTCTTCAAACTCTTCCGGGTACTGCTGCATCGCCTTCGCAAAGGCATTCCGGCGCTGTTCCGGTGTCAGCTGCACGTTTTCTACGGTTTCGCCGCCCTGCTCCTGCTCGTTGCCCTTGCCCGGTTCAGCTTCCTCCTGCGCCAGCCGTTCGGCATCGACTTTGGCTCCCTCATTGAGGGAGCTGCCGCCCGCAGGCGGCTGAAGGTTTTTTTCTGTCGTCACTTTTGCTGCTTTGCCCGGCCTGCTTCGCAAGCCGCTCCTGTGCGGGCCGCAGGGCAGGCGGTACCGCCGGGCTGCTTTCGCCCTCTGCAGCTACCGCACCCTCTCCGGCCCCGTCACCGGCACCGCCGTCCGCAAACAGCTGCAGGTCCATGTTGTCCGCATCGTTTGCGTGCGGGTTTACAAACTGCACATTCGCCGGATACTGCTGCGCCAGCAGCATCAGTCCGTCTGTCACCAGCTCAAACTTCGCCAGAGTGTCAAGGCTCCGGCTCGCCTGTACGCGCAGGATGCTCTCCCCGCCCGGGTCGCAGGTCACAGTGCCGCTGTCCACGCTGTAAGCCAGGCTCTGCATCAGTGTGCTTACCGCCGCGCATACAATGTCCTGTCCCTTCGGCGCATAGCCCGCGTGTCCCGATGCCTGCAGGCTCATGTCCTTCCCTTTTTCGCCGTAAATAATGGTGATCATTTTATTCTCCTTCCCCGGTCACTTGTTCAGATCGATCTGCTCGATCGCCGCCCGGATCTCCATCGTTTCCAGATACATTCCCATGCGTTTCTGCTGCTCCCGCAGCAGTTCAAGCGGGCAATCATGCCTCGGCTCTTCTCTTCCGGTCCTTTCCGCCGCCTCGATCCGGTTGCAAAACGCTTTCAGCCTTTCATACCGCTCCTTCGTCTGCCGGTACTCCGCTTTAAAGCGTTCCCGGTAGTCGGTGCTGATCATGCCATCGATGGTCTCTTTCAGTTCCATGCCGTTCCTCCTTCACTTGTTCGGGTTGTTCACGTTCATGGCCCGCTTTGCGGCCTGGGTCGCCATGCTGTTGCTCCCGCTTTCGCCCACCACATCTCCCAGACTGTTGGTGGTACTCTTCGCGTCCGCGGTCCCGCCGCCCCCCGTTCCGGCAGCGCCGGCA
>ERZ779842.1397-NODE-1397-length-20188-cov-3.974569_pt1 | contig 20188 bp, 14 predicted proteins | sample MGYA00511095_ERZ779842 | MGnify/ENA primary metagenome ERZ779842 (study PRJEB29588, sample SAMEA2154036) | human gut metagenome | biome: human gut; feature: human-associated habitat; material: faeces | place: Denmark | collected 2008/2010 ... | reverse complement strand
GGTATCATTATATTATAAATATTTTAAAGAAAAAGACAAGGGGCTTGAGTACAGTGAAACAGGATAGAAATGTAAAAAAAGAAAATTGGAAGAAGAAACCGGCTGCCGGAAAGCAGGGACGGAGTCTGGACGATAAATTTGAAGAGTGGGTTGGAGAGAAGCCGGTAAAAAAGGCAGGAAAATCTTCTGAGCAGAAAACAGACCAGAAAGAGGATTGGGGCCGGGCTAGGAAGAAAGATGGCAAGAATGCAGATCAGAAATCTGCGCGGGATTTTGCTTGTGGAAAAGTTGAAAAATTCGGAAAAGCAGATGGAAAGTCTGCGCAGAAGAGTTTCGGAAAATCTGCCAGTAAGGATACTATGAACTTCGGCAAAAAATCAGAACCGAAGCGTGGATTTGGCGATTCCCCGAAATCAGGAAAACTTCAGTCTTCAGCAGAAGAGAAAAAGGCACCAAAGAAGAAAGGTCTGTGCCCGGTGGCGCACCGCTGCGGCGGATGCCAGTATCTGGATATGCCATACGCAGAACAGCTCCAGATGAAGCAGAGCCAGATGCAGAAGCTTCTCGGAAACTACTGCAAAGTACACGGCATCAAAGGCATGGATGATCCCTTCCACTACCGCAACAAGGTGCACGCTGTATTCGGCTACCGCAAAGGCGAAGCCATCTCCGGCGTTTACGAAGAGAAAACCCACAACATCGTTCCGGTGGAAACCTGCATGATCGAAGACCAGAAAGCAGACGAGATCATCGGCACCATTCGCGGTATGCTGAAATCCTTCAAGATCCGCACCTACGATGAAGATACCGGCTACGGCCTGCTGCGCCACGTGCTGGTTCGCCGCGGCTTCACCAGCGGCCAGATCATGGTCGTGCTGGTCACCGCATCCCCGGTATTCCCGTCCAAGAACAACTTCGTCAAAGCCCTGCGCCAGAAACACCCGGAGATCACCACGATTGTCCAGAACATCAACAACCGCGGCACCAGCATGGTACTGGGTGATAAAGAACACGTTCTGTTCGGCAAAGGCTACATTGAAGACGAACTGTGCGGCTGCAAATTCCGCATCTCCCCGAAATCCTTCTATCAGGTCAACCCGGTCCAGACCGAGTACCTGTACGGCAAAGCCATCGAACTCGCCGGCCTGACCGGCAACGAGCGCGTACTGGATGCCTACTGCGGAATCGGAACCATCGGCATCATCGCCGCATCCAAAGCCAAAGAAGTCATCGGCGTAGAGTTGAACGCCGACGCCGTCCGCGATGCCGTTCAGAACGCCAAATGCAACGATGTTAAAAACATCCGTTTCTACTGCAACGATGCCACCGAATTCATGATGCAGATGGCCGCCTCCGGCGACACCGTAGACGTAGTCCTCATGGACCCGCCAAGAGCCGGAAGTACCGAGGCGTTTATTAAGGCCGTGGCAGCAGTGAAGGCGAAGACCGTGATCTACGTGTCCTGCGGCCCGGATACGCTGGCAAGAGATCTGGGTGTGTTTAAGAAGATGGGGTATCAGGCTGAAGGGGCGTGGCCGGTGGACATGTTTCCGGCGACGGGGCATATAGAAACTATTGTGAGACTTACCCGCATAAAATAAGGATTTGTGGGCTTTCTAGACGACCACGAAAGCCCGTTTGGCTACGACGACCGGCAAGTCGGTGATATTTGCGTCTGTCTCTACACTGGGGCAGAGAGAATATTTGACAGAAAAGTATTTTCCGAAAGATTATTTCGATTATATCGTCATTGATGAATTTCATCACGCAGTAAACAATCAGTATCTTCAGATTGTGAATTATTTTAAGTCGAAGTTTCTGCTGGGCCTGACTGCCACGCCGGAGCGGATGGATGGCCGCAATATATACGAAATATGCGATTATAATGTGCCCTATGAAATTTCATTGGGAGAGGCGATTAACAAGGGAATGCTGGTGCCGTTCCGCTATTATGGCATTTACGATGACACCGATTATTCCAAACTGCATGTGGTAAAGGGCCATTACACGGAAAAGGAACTGAATGAAACGTATCTGGGAAATGTTCATCGGCATGAACTGATTTACAAATATTATAATAAGTACGGATCGAAAAGAGCATTGGGCTTTTGCTCCACCAGGGAACATGCGGAAGAAATGGCAATGGAATTCAGCAAAAGAGGAATTCCATCGGCTGCGGTATACAGCGGTGCGCCCGGAGCGTATGCAGAGGAGCGAAATGCAGCAATTGAAAAGCTGAAGTCCGGCGAAATCCGGGTGATTTTTTCGGTGGATATGTTTAATGAAGGCGTGGACATTCCATCTGTGGACATGGTCCTGTTTTTGCGGCCAACGGAATCGCCGGTTGTATTTCTGCAGCAGCTTGGCCGAGGCTTAAGACGCAGCGCCGGCAAGGAATATCTGACCGTGCTGGATTTTATCGGGAACTATGAGAAGGCAGGAAATGTGAGAAGATTCCTGACTGGAAATGCTGGTTCCGCGGCAATGTCATACCGCCCGTCGGACCGGGAAGGAATCCCAGATGACTGTCTGATCGATTTCGATATGCGGCTGATTGATCTGTTTGCGGAGATGGACAAAAGACAGCTGAGAATCCGGGATCAAATTCAGGCGGAATATTTTCGGGTAAAAGAAAAGCTGGGCAGAAGACCTTCTCGCATGGATTTATTTACCTACATGGATGATGATGTCTATCAGCTTGCCATGTCGCATACGAAAGACAATATTTTCAGGGATTATCTCGGTTTCTTGCATGCATTGGGTGAGACTACGGAAATGGAAAATGACTTGCTGCAGGGCATTGCAAAAGAATTCTTAAATGTTCTGGAGACAACGAGCATGACTAAGGTCTATAAAATGCCTGTCTTGATAGCATTTTACAATGACGGTGATATCCAGACCGATCTGACGGCCCCGCAATTGCTGCAGGCCTGGAAACAGTTCTTCGATCAGAACCGGAACTGGAAAGATTTGGACAAGCAGATAACCTATGAAAAATATAAAGCAATGTCGGATAAAGACCATTTAAAGAAAATCATTTCGATGCCGGTTCATTTCCTTCTGGAATCAGGAAAAGGATTTTTTGAGGAGAAGAGCGGCTATGTGATTTCCCTGAGAAGTGAATTGCAGAGCTGGGTTGGGAATGAAGCGTTGAAAGAGCAGATGAAGGATATTATTGAATATCGCGCAATGGATTATTATCGGAGGAGGTATCGGGAGACGAGATAGGCTTGTTGGCAGGAGGTATTTAGATTGACAAAGAAGAAAAATGAAATCACTATCCGTTCCAGTCCGGCAGAATATCTTACTTATGTTGCATCAGTTGGAGAGCAACAGGATAGTATTGAAATGCGTTATGAGGATGAGAACATCTGGCTGACACAGAAGATGATGGCTCTATTATATAATGTGGGTACAAATACTATAAATTATCATATAAAAAAAGTGTTTGGTGATAGTGAGCTACAGGAAAATTCAGTTATTCGAAAATTTCGAATAACTGCTGCGGATGGAAAAAGCTACAGTACGAATCATTATTCATTGGAAATGATTATGGAAGACTGGTCAAAACGTCTGGATTTATTTTTGATGGCAGACGATAGAGAAATTCTTCAGGACGCAAGAAAAATTACTGCTGAGATCGCAAAAGCGAAGGCAGAAACAGAATTTGAAAAATATCGTATTGTGCAGGACAGATTATTTATGTCGGATTTTGATAGGTATATGTTGGAATTAGAGAATCATATACAAAAGTGAAGTATGAAAAGATAGAGGTATTGTAGAAAATGAATCGATTTTCAGAGAAGGATTGGAAGCTGTTTCGAAGCAAGATTGTCGACTGGCAGGAAGCTTACATGGAAAAATTAAACCAGGAGTATGTAACAATATTGACCGGACCAGGAAATTGGATACCTTAAGGATGCTTGCCGCAATGGAGGAGTCACCGATCCGGCTGGTGGAGCGTTTGGGTGAACTTCAGCAGATCATAAAGGAAAAGCCGCAGGATTACAGTTGTCCGTTTGTTTTGTCTACGATTCATGCCAGCAAAGGACTGGGGTACGATGCAGTATATCTGCTGGATGTGATCGATGGGATTTTACCGGCTCAGGTTCTACAGAATTCAAAGTCGGCGTCCAAAGAAGAACTGGAAACTTATGAGGAAGAACGGAGATTATTTTACGTAGGAATCACAAGAGCAAAAAATCAGCTGAATGTATTTACCATGAAGCCGCAAAGTTCGGATTTTTGCGATGAATTATTTGGGCGAAAGGTTCCTAAAAAGCCAATGGAAATACCAAAGAGAGGAACTGCAGTGAACCAGCTCAAAGTAAAGCGGGAGCAGCCGAAAACCATTTCCGATGTAGCGTATCAGTACTTCCTGGATCAGCTTGGAGGTGGCATGGTCGTGGAACATAAGAAGTTTGGAGAAGGTGTGATCGCAGAGATGGAAAAAGGAAAAATCTGAATTACTTTTAAAGAAGGCACGAAGTCATTCAAGGCCAGGGCACTGGCGGGAAGTGGAATGCTGAAGCTCCACTAAATGATAAGAAGTTCCGTTGACATGAGGAAAGGTTCATGATATATTTAAGTTAGCAATAGCTAACCAATATAAATGATAGCATTCCAGGGAATGCTATTGTAGAAGGAGGGCTTTTAACATGTCAATGATCAACAAAGAAGTAAGTGATTTTTCGGTTCAGGCTTATCAGAATGGGGAGTTTAAAACGGTAACCAAAGAAGATATTCTGGGGAAATGGAGTGTATTTTTCTTCTATCCGGCGGACTTTACCTTTATATGTCCTACCGAGCTGGAAGATCTTCAGAACAAATACGCTGAGTTTCAGGCAGCAGGATGCGAAATCTTTTCCGTATCTACGGACTCTCATTTCGTTCATAAGGCATGGCATGATTCTTCGGAGCGAATTGGTAAGATTATCTATCCTATGCTTGCGGACCCGACCCATGCACTGTGTAAGGATTTCGAAGTGCTGATTGAAGCGGACGGAATGGCAGAAAGAGGAAGCTTCATTGTGAATCCGGAAGGAAAGATTGTAGTATATGAAGTCAATGCGGGGAATGTTGGACGCAATGCGGATGAACTTTTCCGCCGTCTGCAGGCAAGCCAGTTTGTAGCGGAACATGGAGATCAGGTATGTCCTGCAAAATGGCATCCGGGCGAAGAAACCCTGAAACCAAGCTTTGATCTGGTGGGTATGCTTTAATGGAAAAAGAAAAATTTTATGATGTGATTGTAGTTGGCGGAGGTCCGGCTGGATTGACGGCTGCATTATATCTGGCGCGGGCGTGCTATCGTGTTCTTGTGGTAGAAAAAGAAAAGTTTGGTGGCCAGATTACAATCACCGATGAAGTTGTAAATTATCCGGGGGTTGAGAAAGCCAGCGGAAAAGAATTGACAGAAACCATGCGCGAACAGGCTGAAAATTTCGGAGCAGAGTTTTTGCTGGGTGAGGTTTTGACACTGAAAAAAGCGGAAGAGATGCCGGAAACGCAGATATGGGAAATTACGACGGATAATGGACGGTATCAGTGCTTCGGAGTACTTCTTGCAACGGGAGCCCATCCGAGAATGGTAGGCTTTCCGGGAGAGGCAGAATTCCGAGGACATGGAGTTGCTTATTGCGCGACCTGTGACGGAGAGTTTTTCCGCGGGAAAGAAATTTTTGTAGTGGGAGGTGGCTTTGCAGCTGCGGAGGAATCTGTATTTCTGACAAAGTATGCAAGCCATGTGACCATACTGGTTCGTGGAAATGACTTTTCCTGCGCTGAGGCTGTTGCGGAAACAGCCAGAAAGCATCCGAAAATTACGGTTTTAACTAATACGGAGGTTGTCTGCGTGGAAGGTGACCACATGCTGCGCAAAATCTCTTACAGAAATAATCAAACCGGAGAAACCAGTATTTTCTATAAGGAAAATGACACATTTGGCGTATTTGTGTTTGCGGGTTACGCACCCAATACCGGCCTGGTAAAAGATATGGTAAGTCTGGACGCTGGCGGGTATGTGGAGACTGACCGAAATCAGCAGACCAGCTGTCTGGGAATCTATGCAGCGGGCGATGTATGCCAGAAGAGCCTGCGTCAGGTCGTAACAGCAGTTGGAGATGGAGCAACAGCAGCCACAGCCCTTGAAAAATATGCGGCAGCCATGCAGGAAAAAACAGGGATTCATCCGGAAAAACCGGTGAAAAAAGAACCAGAAAAGCCGGGAAAGGCTTTGGCGGGTGTCTTCTCACAGGACATTGTAAATCAGTTAAATGTGGTATTTTCCAGGATGGACGGGAAGCTGCAGCTTGACCTGCATCTGGATTCCCGTCCGGTAAGCCAGGAATTAAAAAGCTATATGCTGGAGCTGGCAAAATATACGGACAAGCTGACTGTGCGTGAGATAGAAGCTGCGGAGGATGCATCCTCCTTCCTTCCATATGTGGAAGTGAAGAATGCGTCCGGGCAAAGCTGCGGACTGGCTTTTCATGGAGTGCCCGGAGGTCATGAGTTTACTTCGTTTATCCTGGGGCTCTACAATGCGGCCGGACCGGGACAGCCGCTTGCCCCTGAAATCAGAGAGAAAATCCAGGCAATCAGTCATAAGGTCCAAATGCAGATTCTGGCATCCTTGTCCTGTACCATGTGCCCGGATCTTGTCGTGGCAGCCCAGAGAATTGCGTCGCTGAATCCATTGGTAACCGCAGATGTATATGACATCGCACATTTCCCGGAATTAAAAGAAAAATATAATGTTATGAGTGTTCCGTGTCTGGTTATCAATCAGGACAAAGTAACGTTCGGGAAAAAGAATATCCAGCAGTTGCTGGAAGTGATTGGCACTGGTAATAGCAACGAAATATAACAGATTCCCTATTGACTTTCCCTCGTACATTGTCTATGATGATTTATGTACACGAGTAATAGAATACGATGAATTGAACGGAATTGGTGCATTCATTTTACAATGCTCCGGTTTTGTATATCATTTAAGTATAAGTTCTTTGACCTTGTGTCAGGGAACTTTTTTCATTTCATAGAAAATTAATTGGGGGAAACATGGAAGACTTAATCAAATTGAAAACAGCGATGGATCTGATTGTTACAGGTTTATATGAGAAGGAACGCCAGAAAAAGAAGGGGGAGTATTTTTACAGCAAGCGTCTTATTCATGGAATTAATCTGTTTCAGAGTTTAAATTATAAGTACAACCCGGAAGGGTTTGATTTTGGAAAGATGCATGAGCAGAGTTTTATTACGGAGTATGCCATGCGGCCGGTGGCAGAATGGTTTCAGGGATGGAAAAATAAGGAGAGTCTGAAGCTAGAAGACCAGAGTTTTTATTATATGGATGCATTGGTGGGAGACAGTGGTTTTCATACGTTTCATGTAAATGACAATTGCGAGGATTACATCGAGTATGTGGAAAAGGATGTGATTGCCGGGATTGAGCAAAGAGCGGTTTATGACTGTTTGAAGTCACTGAATCAGGATGCGTATGTGAATCTGAGAAAGTTTTTGATTGAGCATCCGGTTATTCCGGCAAAAGATCTGAGGGGATTAAAACTGGGATATGCCCAGAACAGCATTGCGCTGCAGGCAATTGAAAATGCCTATGAAGAGATTCAGAAAGATTGTTTTGTCTGCCCAAGGTGCGGCTGGACTCTGCAGAAAGAAAAGATCGGGATGCGGTGCCAGAGCCGTATCTGCAGTGAAGCAGTTTATATTCCGGGGGAACTGAATGTGATTTCAGGCAATGCCGGGATGCTGCGGTTAAAGCGTGGTGTGATGAAGTATATCGCGGTTCCGGGAAAGCTGGAACTGGAAATTTATGCGTATTGTGAGAAGCATGGGGTTCAGAGTGTGTTGTGGCCGCAGATGGACCGGTATGATATTGAAATCACGTTTCCGGACGGAACGGTGTGGGCAATTGACGCAAAAGCAGTAAAAGAACCGCATTTTCTGAAGGAGAATGTGGCGCGGGATGGTGGTTTTCCATCCGGGGCTTATGACCGGAGTTTTTATGTGATTCCGGATGAGTATGCGGCGGCAAGAACAGATTATAGGATGATCATTAACCAGGAACTGGCACGTCTGGGAGATCGTCAGACCCGTTGTATCCGGCTTTATGATTTGAAAAAAGAAATCAGGGAAAGGGGGAAACGCTGATGCAGGATATCAAAAAAAGATGGAAGCCATATTACGATGAAAAGAAGCATTTTTTGAGACTGGAACAGTTTGTCTTATTTGAGATGGCGCTTATGATCGTGAATCGCTGGAAGCAGGATGCGGACGCCAATAAAGGCTATATTGTATTTACTAAGTACCAGAATATCGGAAAGAAGCAGTATGTTCCAGAGGATTATATCATCCAGAATGCCAGTGTCTGTCTTAGAAAATTCCGTTCTGAAAAGATGTGGACGGATACGCTGAAAGAATATAAAAAGGATGAGTATGCGGGCATACGGTTATATGACATCACAGAGGACCGGATTGTCGAGAAGAAAACGGGAAATCTTGTCTACGCGGCACGTAAAAAGGATTATCTGTGCTATATTCTGTCATATTCCCGCAGCAGGGATAAGCGCTATGCAACCCATGGTGCATACCGGTATTTTAATAAAAATAATGAAGATAAACAGATCTATATTACGCTGAATGAAGAACTGGATGAAATGATCTGTGACGTGAAGCGGGGAGGAGAACCTCGGAAGAAGATTGTAATTACAATGGAAGAACTCCTGAATGCCGCAGAAGAAATACAGGAGAAACGCCCGGGCGATCCCTGTGCCAGGATCCTGAAAACCAATGTGATCAAAGCAGTGAAAAATGGAAGCGTAAGCATGGCAGAGCAGCTGGAATTGGAGCGTGTAGTGAACATTGTGGGCATGGTTGGCGCCGGTAAGACCACATTGTTAAAGGTTCTGGCATATATTCTGGATCAGAGTAAAAAACGGACCGTGATTGTCACGGATACCGTTGCAGAGGTATTTCAGTTATATCGGTATTTTCGGTCTTTGGGCTGCCAGTGCAGCCCGCTGATCGGCAAGGCGGAACGGGTAAAATATATTAACCAGTTGATAGGAGAAGAGGAAGATTATCTGGATGAAGAAATTTCAGGATATCTGACGACAAACTGTCTGATTGACGGCCTGGATACAAAAAATGAAAATGCGGTATCCTTTGGCGAGGAACCTTGTACGAAGTTGGAACAGGGAAACCGGCGGTATGTCTGCCCTTATTTTGAACAGTGTCCGGCCACGGCCATGCAGCGTGAGGCATTAACTGGCAATCTGGTGATTACCACCGTCGCGGGCCTGGTTATGGGCAGAGTGGGAAAGCTGCAGAGGGTTTTTCTGGAAGAGGCAGTCGCAGCAGCAGATGTTGTGTTTTACGATGAATGTGACCGGGTACAGAAAAACCTGGATGATCTGTTTACTCCTGCAACGGAATTTAATATGTTTATCAATGAGTGTGCAGAGCCGGTCAGCCAGTTTATGCTGGAGACGAATACGCGGCGTCTGGGTAACCTTGCGAGTGCCTATTATGCGGAACTGCAGGCGAAATCCCCCACGGTACTGCAATGTGTTTCCAATGCGGTGAAAGCGGCGAAAAACAGTGAAAACGGCAGTGTGCTGGCCAATACATTTTCTGCTTATACGTTGTTAGACAGCATTGTGGATGAAATATCTGAAGCTACGGTAAAAGAAATCTATCGTCTGATGGATTTTCAGACAGCAGAAATGAGTTCGCTGTTTGATATTATGAGTCGTTCCTGTGAAAGCATCCGGTCAGACCGTTTTGAGCAGCTGCTGGCAGAATGGCTGGATCGAAGGGAACCGCAGCTTAAAAATAATGAAAAAAAGATTGCGGTCAGGAAAAAAATACAGCTGATCATTACCTTGATTTTCTTTGACCGGTTTGTCATGGAGATTGGAACAGCGTATGAGGATTCCCAGGATGTCACGATGGGATATAATGAACTGGTTGGTTTCATCCGGACGCGTTTTACCGCACAGCAGGACTACCTGCCCTCTGCGTTAATGGGCAATCTGTTTGGAATAAAATTAACCAGCGAAGATGATATTCTGCTGTTCCGGCAATATGCGTATGGCAGAGCGTTACTGACAGATCTGCCTTATTTGCGGGTCAATAAAGAAGGCGTGCCGATCGGGCCGCATGTGGTGCTGCTGTCAGGGTCCAGCTATGCCAAGGGCTCCTATGAATATCATGTCAATGCGGATGTAAATTATATTGTTGAAGCGGACAGATCTGTGCGGGAATTTATTGGAAATACACAGTTTATGGAGCTTGGTTTAGCGGAGCGTGTATCCGGAAGTCCCCTTGAAAACCGGGATGCGGTTTTAAGAGATGTAGTAGATCGCTGTACTGCATATATCATTTCTGAATTGTCCGACAAAAAGGGCAAGATTCTTTTGGTAGTGAATAGTTTTTCCCAGGCAGAGACTGTGGCGGATCGTTTGCGGGCTAATTTTGTCAAACGTGGGTGCAGGGAAGAAGTTTGCGCGCTGATTTCTGACAAAAATATAGAAAAGAAAGATTTCAGTCAGTATATACGTCGCGGGGAGGTTTATAAATTTGACCAGAAAAAAGCGAGAATTCTGGTGGCACCGGCGTTGGCAATTGAACGAGGACATAACATTGTGGATGAGCAGGGACATTCCTCGCTGAGCAGCGTGTTCTTCCTGATTCGCCCTATGGGTGTTCCGGATGATGTGAAAGAACGGAGCATTAAGATGAATGGTTATATGGCATCGAAATTATTCGAATACAAAGAAAATGATCTGTATCAGAAGAATCTTTATGTCCGTCAGGAAGCTACGAAATTCTGGAACCGCATGAATTATTCCGCGAAAAGAAGGCTGGATTATCTGTGTGATAAGGAAATAAAAAGAGATCTGGTTTCTACCATGTTTGTTCTCATTCTGCAGATATTTGGGCGCCTATGCAGAGTTACAGACGCATCGAAAGAAACACCCACCGTTTATTTTGCAGATGGGGCATTTCGAAAAAAGATAGATGCAGAAGATGGATTTGATGCGTTAAATGAAATGTATGATTATTTAAAAGACATGCTGTCAGATGAAGAACACGGGGAAATTGCCAGAACCCTGTATGAACCATTCTTTACAGCATACGAAGGAGGTATCCGACATGAGTAAGGCGACTAAGATTTATCCAATGGCTTTTGTTCCGAATCCGGATGCGGAATGCAGGCTTTATTACGTTGGTTTTCCGAAAAAATGGAAGGACAGTCTGATCAGGGCAGAAAAGGCAGCGAATCCCAAGTGGAGCGGCGTGTATGCGCTTCCGACCTATGCTTTGGGCAAAAGCCTTGGAACCTGGATGGACGGAATTGTAGAGCTGGCTCTGCTCAGACTGGATTCGAAAGATGAAATGTGGGCAATTTCCTGTGAACAGGAAATCAATACAGAGCAGCTGCTGGAGCATATGAAGGCATGGATTCAGGTTCAGTATGGGAACAATTACAAATACCGGCCTGCGGCAGCGGAAATTCAGAAGTTGCTTCAGGAAATGAAGGTTGAGGACTTGAATGATCTGGCCGGAAGTATGGATGCCAGACTGTTTGATGCAGATGGTATCCCAACAGAAAATTATTCTTATGCCGCTTTTTCCCTGATGGTGACAAATGCCTTGACCGGAAAAGAAATTCAGATAGATGGACACCGTGTAAAGTTGAATTATGCCGGAAAAAATCAACTGATTTCTGATATACAGGGAGAGGGAGACCACAGCTATTCTTATGGAATTTCATTTTCTTTGCAGACAGTTCCGCCGGAACGGAAAGCATTGCTCTTGTGTGATTGCTGTATTCACAGATGGATTCCGGATCGGTGGAGTGAGAAACCTTATCTGAATGGTGATAATCTGACTGCGCATATCTGGATGGAAAACAACAGAATATACAAACTTCCGATTTTTCAGAAATATAAAACGGAAGAGGAATATTCCTGGAAAGAACCGGAAAAAACATATTATAATTTATATCAGTTCCGGGCGCTGCCGGCAGCAGGAGAAGTGATTCGTTCCATCGCAGACTCGATGACTGGAAAACAGAAAATTACGTGTCTGTATAAAAATGGAATGGATGGCTGCGGATTCAAAAAGAATGTGATCGGAACCGGTGTAAGCGTTTTGGAAAAGAAAGATATCTATGATGGCGTATTTTCTTACATAGCTGACATCGTGCGGGAAACAGAGGGAATCAGCCGTGTGGGAAGCACGAAGCGGGCAGTGAAAAAACTGAAACTGGATACGTTGAATCTGAACAGAGAACTGACAAAGGATCAGCGCCTTCTTCTGGCCAGAAGAATGAAAACCTGTACGGAATCGGATCATCTGACATTTGAGGTGTATGCGACAGATGATACGTTGGAATGCGCAGAAAAAATCATGGAAAAACTAGAGTCCGTATTTGTGTCTTGTGAGGAAATGACATTTACCATAAAACGGTGCAGACTTGGCAGTATGGGAGAACCAATGGAATCTTCTAAGAGCGCGGATGCTTTAAAACGAATCCATGAAATAGAAAAAGAACTCAGTCCAGCCACAGAGCTTACTGCATGTATCGTAGTGCTGCCTGGAAAGGAATGCTTTGAGTCAGGAGATCCGAAGGCAGCAATTCGCTGCGGCATGGCATTAACAAACCGTCTTACACAGTTTGTGACACCGTGGGATGAAACGGTGGAAGAGAAGGTTATAGAAAGTAAAATCACCAGTGCAGTTGAGGACCTTTGCAGACAGTTGGGCTATGTCAGGGAGTTAGATGAAAGCGCAATAGAAAAGAAAGAGTTACTGCACCATACACCGGTGATTGGGATGCAGGTTATGACACAGATCTGCACGCCTTATGGGAAAGCGAGATTTTTGCCATTGTATGTGGAAATGGATTATGTTTCTGGAAAAGTGTATGCAGAATGCGACGCCTTTGAGCAGACCAGGGTTCTTTACCGGGAGGCAGCTTTTGAGCTTGCCCATCTGAGCCTGGATAAAAATTTTGAGAAAAAATGTGAAAATGCCGCGCGTGGAACATGGAAGCAGAAAATGATCATGTGGAAAAATCTGTATCGTGACAAGAATCTTCTGGTCCTGATTGAAGCAAATGGGAATACCCGGGCAATCTGTAACGGAATTACAGACAGTCAGATACAGAAGTATCGTTATCTGGCACCATATTGCCCGGAGCAGATTGAGACTGGTACGAAGGAAAACAGTTATTTGCAGGATTTAAATCATTCAGGAGTCCGTCTGATTCGGATTAGACGGAACGGAGAGATACCGGATTACTATACGGAAATTTCTTCAACAGATGGTTATTCGGCAACCAGCGGTGTATTCCGGTATGGGCAGGATTATTGGGCAATTGCGGGCAGACCGAATGATAAGTCCTATACTTCAAGCTATAAAAAAACAACGTATGACCTGCCGCACCAGAAATTTGCAGAGAGAGACATGATTGAGATATATCCGATTCAGCTGCAAAAGGATGACAATCCGGATGAATGGGTGATTTACACGAATTCCCTGCGCACCGGAGCAATTCAGTACGATGAACCAACGGCTTTGCCGATTCCGATGCACATGGCGGCAAAGTTGCAGGAGTATTTGCTGGAGGTATAGGAAATCCATTGAAAAAGGCAAACATTGCCTTTCCTGAAAATAATGTGTTCGAAGATAAAATCGAGGATACTTCCGAATATGATCCTGATCAGGGGGCGCGGATAGCCAGCAGGTTTATCACGGAAGAGATGGCGAATCAGTTTTTTGCGATGTTCTGGGGCCGAACGGATGTATACGCGAAGCGGGGAAGGAATGGCGGTTATTTTCCACAGTGTGCTCATCGCTGGAATGACAGAATTTGTCCCAGACAAAGGGGAGAGAAGATGCGGTGTGAAGACTGTGAGCATACAAAATGGACAAAACTTACGGTGGGGAAGATCGTAGATCATTTAGCTAGTTACAAAGAAGATGGGACCGATGTGATTGGTGTCTATCCATTGCTTCCGGATGGAATCTGCCGCTTTCTCGTGTTTGATTTTGATAAATTTAAGAAGTTCTCAATATAATAATTTGGAGGAAAAAATATGAGCAGAGTATTAATTGTAATCGATATGCAGAATGATTTTGTGACAGGATCTCTTGGAAGCAAAGAAGCACGGGCCATTGTTCCTAATGTGCAGGCTAAAATCAAAGAATATGCGGATCGCGGAGATCGGATCATTTTTACCAGGGACACGCATGAAGAAAATTATCTGGATACAGCGGAAGGAAAAAAACTTCCGGTAATACATTGTATCAAAGGCACAGATGGTTGGCAGATTATACCGCAACTGGAAGTGGAAGGCTGTGAGTACATAGATAAACCGACCTTTGGATGGCTTAACTGGGGTGAATTTGGTGAGCATGATGAAATAGAGCTTGTGGGTGTATGTACCGACATCTGCGTGGTTTCCAATGCTTTGATTTTGAAGGCCATGTATCCAGAGGCTGTGATTTCGGTAGATGCAGGCTGTTGTGCCGGGGTTACACCGGAAAAACATGAGGCTGCGCTGGAGACAATGAAGAGCTGTCAGATTGATGTGTGGGGCGAGTAGAAGAATGCAAGTTAACAGCTGTCTACAAAACGTTCAAAATTCAGATCGACTTAGGATAATAAATATGATTGATGCTATAAGGGATAGAAGAAGTATACGAAAATATAAAAGTGAACCCGTCAGGAAAGCTCTGATCGATCAGATTCTACAGGCGGGGATTGTGGCACCTTCATCTAAAAACCGGCAACCGTGGAAATTTATCGTTGCTACGGGAAGCGCGAAGGATGAAGCATGCCGTGTGATGGAAGACGGTATTAGCCGCGAAAGGTCTGCTCCGTTCATTCCGGAGAGCCGTGAGCATATCGGTGGCGCGGAGCATACGGTTCAAATCATGAAACAGGCTCCAGTCCTGATTTTTGTGGTGAATCCATTGGCTTCAGGCTTCGATAAGGCACTATCAAACGATGAAAGGGTGTCGGATATCTGCAATGCGCAGTCTATCGGGGCCGCCATCGAAAACATGATGCTGGAAGCTACGGAACTGGGGTTAGGAAGTCTCTGGATCTGCAATTCTTTCTTTGCACAGCAGGAACTAAGCGAGTGGGCCGGAGGCGAGCTGTACGCCATTCTGGCGCTGGGATATCCGGATGAAGCTCCGGAAGCTAGACCGAGAAAGAACATGGAGAGTGTGGTCGAGTGGAGGGAAAAGTGGAATGAGTAATTACTACGTTTTCCGAATAAATTATGATGATCGTTTTAAGCTGATTCGAAGAGAATTGGTAAATCATCATCTGTTGAGACAGGGCTGGGGAACCTATGGCATGGCTCTGGATTCCTCGTATGATACCTTTAAGGCAGGGTGGCAGTCTGAATGGGAAAAGGATCTTCCAGACGAAATGATGCGCGCCCGGTACAATAATCTTTCCATCATGCTGAAAATCGAGCCGGGGGATTATATCATCGTACCGAAGGTCAGCGTGGAGGAGGATTATGTGTGCCGAAGCTTCGTCATCGCAAAATGTAAGAAGAAATATTATTTTGATGTTCTTGCGGAAGCAGAGGATTTCGGTCATATCATAGAGGTCGAAGATGTCTTCAGCTGCAGCTATGATAAGAATCTTCATGCTCAGAATATTAAGAGCAAGTTTATAGCGTATCAGTCTCCGTTGAATCGTGTACGGAGTGAATCCTTCAAGGAATCCGTAGATGAGCTTGTGCGTTTGCATGCAGAGCAGCCGGACGAATTTGCAAAGAACAGCACAGATCTGATTTCCATGATCGGCCGAGCGACTGCATCAGCGAGAAATCAATACCTCGAACAGATCAAAAGCGCGCTGCAGAAGATCGATAATCATAAATTTGAAGATATCATCGGAGAGCTGTTTATAAAGAACGGCTACACGCTGACAGATAACAACTGGTATGACGGGGAAGGCGGTGATGTGGATCTGGTCTTCGAATGCTTTAACCGGAACACCCTGATGTATAACATCTATGAAATCTGCGATGTAAAGATGCCGCATATTTATGTTCAGGCAAAAAAGAAGACCGGCAAAGACATTGGCGATATCGTAGGTGTAGATCAGCTTGTGAAGATGGAAGAGCGGATTCCGGAGAAAAACGCCATTCTGATGGTGATCAATCTGACGGACGAGTTCACCGATGAAGCTAAAGAAAAAGCTGATGAAAACGGAATCATTCTGATCAACGGATTAACATTTGCGTCTCTTCTTGTGAGGTATGGACTAGAGGTTGATATACAATAAAGTGCCTGGTCGGCAAATCGGAAGTTGAAGGAGCATCATCGTTATGATTAGAAAATTACGAAAAGCGGATATAAATAAAGTTGCAGATATATGGTTGGATACTAATATAAAGGCTCATTATTTTATCCCTGCTCAATATTGGAAAAGAAATTTTGATTTAGTAAAAGAACTGCTATTACAGGCCACTGTCTATGTTTACGAGGATAAGCAGGAAATACAGGGGTTTGTAGGGCTGAGTGACGAATACATTGAAGGTATTTTTGTTTCTGCCGAAATGCAGTCTCAAGGTATAGGCAAAATTTTGTTAAACTATGTAAAAGGGAAAAGAAACAGTTTACTTTTAAATGTATATCAAAAAAATGCACGGGCAATATCTTTTTATCAAAGAGAAGGGTTTGAAATCCAGTGCAATGGCATTGATGAAGCTACCGGGGAAAGAGATTATGTAATGGCATGGCAACGGAAATAGATGCCATTGTGAATGCCACAAATGATGGCCTTTGGGAAGGCAGTGGTGTTTGACAAATGGGGAAAGTAAATAAAAAACTGTTCTATTTGTGATTTTATGTTATCATAATAAGAAAAGCATATCACACAAAGGAGAACCCCATGATTCTGTTTTCGACTGTTTTAAGATTAAATAAGAATTTTACCCAGGATGATTTTATAAAGACTGTGATTGAGTGGAACCAGAACAGCCCGCATCCGGAGAATGTGATTTCGGGAATCGTATGGAACGGGGAGCGGAGCGCACGATATGGGACGGACAAGCTGTGGCTTGCGCTAGAGGAGTACCGGAATGAGAACATTATAGCGGTGCGTTATGAGAAGGTGGAGGCCAACGGTACCATCTGGGACAGCGACTATATTATGAATTTTAATACCATGAAAATGGCAATTCAGCTGGACAGAAGTTATACGGAAGATGCGCTGATCATGGATCCTGCATTTTCTACTCCGTATTTTATCCGGCTTCTGATTGAGAAGGGATATCTGCGCGCGGACGGTGATCTGCAGATTACGGAAAAACCGGTTCTGGTAACAGAAACAGAAGTCCCCAATCTGGCTGATGTGATCAATGGGCAGGCGAAGCATGACCTTCCGATTGTTTATGTATCAAAAAACGCAGAAGGAACGACAATGGTGAATACCTGGGATATGGCATACCGTCTGAAAGGGGTTGCACATGTCCTGGCGGCAGAAAACTCACAGATAGATACGCTGCTCAGTGCAGCGTGTGCGGACCAGAATGAAAAGAATGGTTCTGTTGGAATCTATTATCCAAATACGGCTGCAAAGAACAGGACATTTCCATACCACGTATATGAAGATGGCGGTAAAATGCTGGCAGACCGCATGGTGCGGAATGTCATTGACTATTGTAACGCGCAGCTGGCGGATCCGCTTTATACCTGGCAGGGCGTGAATAATGCGCTGCTATTAGACCGTCTGAAGGCTCGGACTCTTGAATTTCAGACAGCAGAACTGGAAACCAGGCGTATGAGGGAGGAAAACGATGAACTTCTCGATTCTGTAGATAAGGATCTGGTCCGCTTAAGAAAACAGGTGGAGGAACTCACCAGAACCAATGAAGCTTTAAAGTATGAAAACCAGGGCCTGCGCTCCAAATTAAACCGTACGGATGCCGCACCGATTCTGTACCTGGGCGAGGAAACAGAGCTTTTCCCGGATGAGATCAAGGCAATTCTTCTGGACGCGCTGGAGGCAGAATTACCCAAGTACGAGGAAAAGACACGCAGACATACGGTAATTGAAGACGTGATCCGCGAGAACGACTGCAAGAAAACAGCCGGAGAAAAGGCTGAGAAGCTGAAAAATCTGCTGAAAGGCTATAAGTCCCTGAGCGGATCCCTGAAACGGGAACTGCAAAATATGGGATTTGAGATCACCGATGACGGAAAACACAGCAAGCTGACCTACTACGGAGACAGCCGTTACATGGCAACCCTGGCGAAAACACCGAGCGATGGACGGTCGGGGAGTAATATTGCGGCGGAGATAATCCGGACGATGTTTTAGAGGGTGCAGGAATCTGAGATATACTAAATCACAGTAAAATGAAGGAGCTAAGTACAAAACGTTCAAAATTCAGATCGACTTAGGATAATAAATATGATTGATGCTATAAGGGATAGAAGAAGTATACGAAAATATAAAAGTGAACCCGTCAGGAAAGCTCTGATCGATCAGATTCTACAGGCGGGGATTGTGGCACCTTCATCTAAAAACCGGCAACCGTGGAAATTTATCGTTGCTACGGGAAGCGCGAAGGATGAAGCATGCCGTGTGATGGAAGACGGTATTAGCCGCGAAAGGTCTGCTCCGTTCATTCCGGAGAGCCGTGAGCATATCGGTGGCGCGGAGCATACGGTTCAAATCATGAAACAGGCTCCAGTCCTGATTTTTGTGGTGAATCCATTGGCTTCAGGCTTCGATAAGGCACTATCAAACGATGAAAGGGTGTCGGATATCTGCAATGCGCAGTCTATCGGGGCCGCCATCGAAAACATGATGCTGGAAGCTACGGAACTGGGGTTAGGAAGTCTCTGGATCTGCAATTCTTTCTTTGCACAGCAGGAACTAAGCGAGTGGGCCGGAGGCGAGCTGTACGCCATTCTGGCGCTGGGATATCCGGATGAAGCTCCGGAAGCTAGACCGAGAAAGAACATGGAGAGTGTGGTCGAGTGGAGGGAAAAGTGGAATGAGTAATTACTACGTTTTCCGAATAAATTATGATGATCGTTTTAAGCTGATTCGAAGAGAATTGGTAAATCATCATCTGTTGAGACAGGGCTGGGGAACCTATGGCATGGCTCTGGATTCCTCGTATGATACCTTTAAGGCAGGGTGGCAGTCTGAATGGGAAAAGGATCTTCCAGACGAAATGATGCGCGCCCGGTACAATAATCTTTCCATCATGCTGAAAATCGAGCCGGGGGATTATATCATCGTACCGAAGGTCAGCGTGGAGGAGGATTATGTGTGCCGAAGCTTCGTCATCGCAAAATGTAAGAAGAAATATTATTTTGATGTTCTTGCGGAAGCAGAGGATTTCGGTCATATCATAGAGGTCGAAGATGTCTTCAGCTGCAGCTATGATAAGAATCTTCATGCTCAGAATATTAAGAGCAAGTTTATAGCGTATCAGTCTCCGTTGAATCGTGTACGGAGTGAATCCTTCAAGGAATCCGTAGATGAGCTTGTGCGTTTGCATGCAGAGCAGCCGGACGAATTTGCAAAGAACAGCACAGATCTGATTTCCATGATCGGCCGAGCGACTGCATCAGCGAGAAATCAATACCTCGAACAGATCAAAAGCGCGCTGCAGAAGATCGATAATCATAAATTTGAAGATATCATCGGAGAGCTGTTTATAAAGAACGGCTACACGCTGACAGATAACAACTGGTATGACGGGGAAGGCGGTGATGTGGATCTGGTCTTCGAATGCTTTAACCGGAACACCCTGATGTATAACATCTATGAAATCTGCGATGTAAAGATGCCGCATATTTATGTTCAGGCAAAAAAGAAGACCGGCAAAGACATTGGCGATATCGTAGGTGTAGATCAGCTTGTGAAGATGGAAGAGCGGATTCCGGAGAAAAACGCCATTCTGATGGTGATCAATCTGACGGACGAGTTCACCGATGAAGCTAAAGAAAAAGCTGATGAAAACGGAATCATTCTGATCAACGGATTAACATTTGCGTCTCTTCTTGTGAGGTATGGAATCGAAGTTGATATACGATAAAGTGTCTGGTCGGCAAATCGGAAGTTGGAGGATACACGCATGAAAATTGTAATCATTAATGGAAGTGC
>ERZ779842.1396-NODE-1396-length-20193-cov-3.583871_pt1 | contig 20193 bp, 14 predicted proteins | sample MGYA00511095_ERZ779842 | MGnify/ENA primary metagenome ERZ779842 (study PRJEB29588, sample SAMEA2154036) | human gut metagenome | biome: human gut; feature: human-associated habitat; material: faeces | place: Denmark | collected 2008/2010 ... | reverse complement strand
TTGGTGAACCGTATAAAAAACTCCATCAGCTTGACAAAGATTGCCGCGCCGCATACGTAGATAAACATTTTGAAATCATCTTTTGCTACAAAGTAGGTGATGATGGCTGCAACAGCCAATATCATAAATAGGATGTTCAGTACGTTTCTTATTTTATCGGGATTCATTGTTTCGTTATTTGATTATTTTTTCTTTCAAGGCAGTTACAATCTCATCCGGATCGGGAACGATGCCACCTAGACGTCCGAAATGTTCTACCTTTACTTTACCGTTAACAGCGAGACGGACATCTTCAATCATCTGTCCGGCATTTAGTTCCGTAACGAGCATACCTTTTACTTTATCAGCGTATGCAGCAATTGCTTTGGTTGGGAACGGCCACAGTGTAATCGGGCGAAGGATACCTACTTTAATTCCTTTTTCACGGGCTAGTTCCATTGCTTTCTGGCCAATACGTGCCATTGAACCGAATGCGATAATCAAATACTCTGCATCTTCGCAGTTGATCTCTTCGAAGCGTACTTCATTTTCTTCAATTTCACGATATTTAGCTTGAAAACGGAGGTTGTTGATTTCCATGGCTTCCGGTTTCAATTCAAGGGAAGTGATAATATTCGGTTTGCGGTCTTTTGCTTTTCCGGTAGCAGCCCATGGACATTGTTCAATTATTTCTGCTTCCGTGCGGCGTGGCTTTTGTGCAGGAAGAACAACCTTTTCCATCATCTGACCGATCACACCGTCGGCAAGGATAATAGCCGGATTACGGTATTTGAAAGCCAGTTCGAATCCTAATGCTACGAAATCCGCCATTTCCTGTACGGATGCCGGAGCGAGGGCAATCAGTTTGTAGTCTCCATGACCACCACCTTTTACTGTCTGGAAGTAGTCAGCCTGACTAGGTTGGATAGTTCCCAGTCCGGGACCGCCACGCATTACATTCACAATCAGACAAGGAAGTTCGGCACCGGCCAAATAAGAGATTCCTTCTTGTTTCAAGCTCACACCCGGACTTGAAGATGAGGTCATTACCTTCTTTCCGCTACCTGCACCTCCATATACCATATTGATAGCTGCCACTTCACTTTCCGCCTGGAGTACTACCATGCCGGTTGTTTCCCACGGTTTCAGTTCGGCAAGCGTTTCCAACACTTCCGATTGGGGAGTAATAGGATAACCGAAGTAACCGTCGGCACCGCAACGGATAGCTGCGTGGGCGATGGCTTCGTTTCCTTTCATTAATACAACTTCTTCTGCCATATTCTTTTCTTTTATTCTACTTTTACTTTATACACTGAAATACATCCGTCCGGACAAACCGTTGCACACGAGCTGCATCCGTTACAGGTATCTTCCTTCACTTGCCAGGCATAGTTATAGCCTTTCATGTTTACCTCTTTATTGAGGGCGATTACATCGAGCGGACACGCCACTACACACAGGTTGCATCCTTTGCAACGCTCCGTGTCGACTACGATTGCTCCTTTGATTTTTGCCATAATCTTTATTTTATTACGTTATCTTTGAGTACGGTTATTGATTATACATCTCTTTTATTGATTGAACATATCCTTGTGGTAGAAGTTGAGGATATCTATTGCCATCTTCCTAGCCTGAACGGCAGGACTGTCCGGGTTGATCTCGATAGCATACTGGTAGTTGTCCAGTGCCTGCTTCCAATCTCCTTTCTTTCGGTAGGCATTTCCCCGTAAATAGTAAAGAGTATCTTTCTCTTTTTCGACAGAACTGTCTTGGAGAAGCTGGTCCAATTGCTTAATCGCTGTGTCCACATCCCCCTGATTGATAAGCTCTTTTAGGTTGTCTATTTGCTCCATTTCTTTCGTCTTTCGGGATTCTGAAACGCAAAGATAGTTTTTATTTATGTAAACAGGGCAAATGAGGACGGAAATTTGCAACGTTTTGAGTTTATTGCATATTCTATGAATATATAGTCAGGGTGAAAGAAAAACGATTCTCATCTTTTTTTGTTTATAACGAGAATATATCTATTTTTGTCGCCAGCAATAAGATGAATTCTGCTTTCTCTGATAATAGATTATTAATAGACTTTGGCCTTGTAGAATACTAAAATGAAAGATGAACATGTGAATGATATAAGCAATTATCAGAAACTGTATATGCAATATGCACCTATGTTGTTGCGTTTTGCGGGGAAGTTTATTTCTCCTTTCTTTGCGGAAGATATTGTCCATGATGTATTTCTTAGAATATGGGACAAACAAGTGTTTCTGTTATCAGAATCAGAGGTTAAAAATATATTGTTTGTTGCTGTCCGAAATGCTTGTATAGATCATTTGCGTCGTATTAGTTTGGAACAGGAGTTTGCCGACAAGCGTGCTATTCAGCTCAAATTAGATGAGTTGAGTTTTTATGACGGTGCTGATGAATTGTTTATGAGGAAAGACTTAATGGCACATGTGATGGCAAAAATAAATAAACTGCCCGAAAAGAGACGTGAAATCTTCCTGTTATCTTATATGGAAGGACTTAAAGCGGCGGAAATTGCCGAGAGATTAAACTTATCCACCCGGACAGTGGAAAACCAATTATACAGAACATTACTTTTCTTACGGAAAGAGCTTCAGACTGCTTTCGTCTATCTATTCATGTTCGTTTAGTGCTGATTTATTTCTATTCTTCGTAGTCCCGGAAAATAAAATTCAAAAAAATAAAGAAGTCGGTGAGTAATTCCTGCTGATTGCTCGTTACATATATAAAAATAGGAAAATAGTATCTATTTATATATGGAAAGCATGACTTCAGATTTAATAATAGGATTTTTGAAAGGCTCGTTGAATGAGAAAGAGATCAATCAGTTTTATGATTGGGTGAATGAAACGCCTGAAAATAAAAAGATCTTTTTTGAGGCAAAGATGGTCTATGATGCTTGCTTGTCTAAAGGAAATGATATCGATATGGATAAGAGCTGGCAGCGGTTACTGGAAAAGAAACAGAAACAGGCTCCGAGGAAAATATACACTCTCTTCCGGAAAATTCAGGCTTATGCAGCGGTGGCGGTGATAGCTGTTGCTTTTACTTCCGTTCTCTTTTGGTGGTTGGGTGATGCTTCTTCCGTACCTGTTGCCCGATATGTTGGTGGCGATGGAATCGTAGCCGATAAAGTTGTTTTGCCAGACGGCACAGAAATCAGCATGGGTAGTCAGACTAACTTCCGCTATGATCCGCAATATGGAAAAGAAAAGCGTGTTGTTTATCTGGAAGGAGAAGCTTTCTTTAATGTAGCCAAGCAGAAAGACAAGCCTTTTATCGTAGTTGTGAACGGGCAGGAAATAGAAGCTTTAGGGACGAAATTTAATGTTGACGCTTATCCGTCTGATTCCGTGGTAACCACCACATTATTGGAAGGTTCCATTCGTTTGGTTAGTGAGAGGGTCAGTTCTTCAACCGTTTTAACTCCGAATCAACAATATATATATCACAAAAACAAAGGTACTTATAAAGTGACCCAAGTAGATGCGGCTCTTTACACCTCATGGATTTCCGGTTATTACTATTTCCATGAAGAGAATCTTGAAGGTATATTAGCCCGATTGGGAAATATATACGGTGTCAGTTTCCGGATACAGTCTGATAAGTTGAAAGAACGTCGGTTTACCGGGACTTTCTATCGGGGGCAAAACATCAAAGACATTTTGGATATAATTAATATTTCAATCCCGATTCGATATAGTATTAATAATCGGCAAGTGATAATTAATTGAGCCGTATAATCTAATAAAACATTATTATGAACAGTAGTTAGCCTTAAAAAAAGAGAAGAAGATTTTGGCGAATCCTCTTCTCTCCGAGAGATGCACGCATCTCCTAAATTAAACTTCCTTCGAACGGAATAGTATTTAATCTTAAAACTTACAAATGTATGAATAAACAGCCTATTGTCTATGGGTTTGCCCTAAAAAGAAGCATAAAAAATACAAAAATAACCTTTGCTGTTTTGTTGTTATTTATTCTGCAGGGCATAGTTGGTAACGTGTATGCGCAGGAAAAGAAAATATCGATATCAGTAAAAAATGAAAAACTTGAGACTGTGTTACGAATGGTAGAAAAGCAGACCAACTATTTGTTTTTCTATGATTCGGACGAAATCAACAAGCAACAACGAATCACAATTAATCAAACGAACAGTTCCTTGAAAGATGTCCTGGATGCGGTTGCAAGTAAGACCAACCTGTCATATACCATTAAAGGACGTCATATCATTCTGGCTAAAAAGCCTAACGTCTCTTCTGCAAACAAAGACGGACGCGCAAGCGGTTCGGAAAAGAAGATAACAGGTATCGTAAAAGATGAAGCAGACCTTCCTGTGGTGGGGGCTAATGTGATGGTTCCCCGAACAAAAAAGGGAGTGATAACGGATATGAACGGTAATTTCTCTTTGGAAGTAGCAGCAGGAGATGAGGTTGAAATCTCATATCTTGGTTATACGACACAAAAAATAAAAATATCCGCTCAAAACTTTCTGAATGTTGTATTGCGTGAAGATGCGAAGTCATTGAACGAAGTAGTGGTGGTAGGTTACGGCTCTGTGAAGAAGTCCGACCTGACTGGTTCTGTCGCTTCTGTCTCCAATACAACTTTGCTTAGAGGTGGAAAAACGAACTCCGCAGGTGCGTTGCAAGGAGAGTTGTCCGGTGTGACCATCACACGTTCGAATAACAAACCGGGTGGAGGCTACGATATAAAGATTCGTGGTATCAACTCTATCACTGCCTCTTCGTCTCCTTTGATTGTCATTGACGGAGTTCCCGGCGGTAATCTGGATTTTGTCAATCCGGACGATATTGAAAAGATTGACGTCCTGAAGGATGCTTCGGCAACGGCTATTTATGGTTCCAGTGGCGCAAACGGTGTAATCATCGTAACGACCAAAAGAGGACAGACTGGTAAGCCGAAAATTTCCTATAACGGTTATGTTGGTGTGAGATCTTATACAAACTTGCCCGATATGATGTCCGGTGACGAATATGTGCAGCTGGCGAGAGAGGCTACCCGTGGCGGAGCTCCCAACTATATTTATAAGAGAGACGAACAAATTTTTACCGACCCGTCCGAATTGCAGGCGGTGAAAGAAGGTAAATATTTCGATTGGTTGGACGCTGTATCCAGTCCTGCCTTTATGACAAACCATAGCTTGTCGGCAATTGGTGGCACGGAAGCTGTGAAATACGGTTTCTCTGGCGGCTATTATTTCGAAGATGGTATGATTCAGCCGCAAGAATATACACGCTACAACTTGCGTTCGGTAATAGACATCACTATTAATAAGCATGTTTCTTTCGGAGGAAGTATGTATGCGGTTCACAGTATTCGTGAAAAAGGTAACTGGGACTTGTTGCGTGATGTGTTCCGTATGCGTCCTACTCAACATCCCGATAGCTTGGTGACAGGTGAGGAGATATGGAAATATTCCGGCAATAATCTTTTCAATCCGTTGGTTACTTCTCAAAACCAGCGCTCGCAAGTGAAGAGCCTCAACCTGCAAAGCAATATTTATCTTAAAATAACACCTATTGAGAATTTGGAGCTCACTTCTTCATTTTCTCCCTATTTTACACAGACTTCCATGGGGGATTATATCGGAGTGTGGACAAAGGCACAGCAGGGAACTGCCAAAGGTGCTAAGGCGAATGCGACGAAAGATAATTCATTGAGTTGGATTTGGGATAATATTGTGAACTATACTTGGAAGAAGTCCGTTCATTCTATTACTGCGACCGGAGTGTTCTCCGCTCAAAAGTATCAGTACGACAGATTGTATGGTGCAAGCAAGGACTTGTCTTTCAATTCACTTTGGTATAACCTGAATGGGGGAGCTATCGAGAGCTTGACTTCCAATTTCAGCCAGTGGACGATGATGTCTTATGTAGGTAGAATCAACTATGGGCTGATGGATAGATATTTGCTTACAGCCAGCTTGCGCTATGATGGTTCTTCACGTTTGTCCGAAGGAAATAAATGGGCGCTTTTCCCTTCCGCAGCTATTGCGTGGAGAATCACTGAAGAAGACTTTGCCAAGAATCTGGATTGGTTGTCCAACCTGAAACTGCGTTTCAGTTATGGTCAGGCGGGTAATACCAACTCTGTGTCTCCTTATGCATCCGAAGGTACCATTTCGGGGTCTGTATATTATCCGTTCGGAACGTCTACTTCCGTGGGAAATCTTCCTGCCAACATTGCCAATCCGATGCTGACTTGGGAGCGTACTTCAGAATATAACGTAGGTCTTGATTTCGGTTTCTTAAACCAACGGATTTCGGGTAACATTGAGTACTACAATCGTACTACCAATGACCTGTTGATGAAACGCAATATTCCTGTTCATTTGGGTTATTCATCGGTTACTTCGAATGTAGGTTCCGTAAGAAACAGCGGATTTGAGTTGCAGTTGAATACCGCGAATATCATGACCAAGAACTTTGCCTGGAATACGACCATCAACCTGGCTTACAACAAAAACGAAATCGTAAGTCTGGCTGACGAAGAAGATCTTAGCAATTATTCCATTCATCTGCAAGGCATGAGAGGACGCTATTCTGACAAGCGTTTCATCGGTAAGCCGGTAGATACGAACTGGACTCAAAATACAATTGGCGTATGGCAGTTGGGAGAAGAAGAAGAGGCTGCAAAATATGGTTGTGTACCGGGTAACTTCAAGATTAAAGACTATAACAATGATGGCAAGCTGACGGACGATGACTATATCATCGACGGCAAGAGAACACCGGACTGGACAGGAGGTATGACAAATATGTTCAAAATCTATGATTTCGACTTTTCATTCCACATGTATTTCCAGGCAGGAGCCACACAGTACGACCGTTTCTTTGAGAACTTCGCATTAGAATGGAACAGCCAGAACTTCAACAATCTGCGGACTAATTACTGGACGCCGGAGAATCCTTCGAATACCATGGGACGTCCCTCACAAATGGGTTCCAGAGGTAATATCGCTTATGAAAAAACAGACTTCCTGAAAGTTTCCTATATCACACTGGGATATACTTTGAACAAGAGACTGATGTCAAAATGGGGACTGGATAACGCCCGCATCTATGTGACTGTACAGAATCCTTTCATTCTTACGAAGTTCAGAGGTCTTGATCCCGAACAGCCTGATCTTACCAACATTGGAGATACGGACGGTATGACTATGAATGCTTTACTTGGTGTTAATATTTCATTTTAAAAAAACAGATCTATGATAAACAAAAGATATTTGAAGTATACGCTTCTGTTATTTACTTTTGGAATGACTGCTTGTTCTGATTTTCTGGACGAAGTGAACCATTCCAGTCAGTCAGCGGACAAATACTATCAGACAAAGGGTGGATATGAGAGTCTGATTGTAGGTTGCTACTCAAACTTGAAAAATATCTATAATACTACTACTTATCAGATATTTACACAACAAGGTACGGATGTCTTCACACAGAATTATCCGACGGAAGTAGCGGCAATGAATCAGTATACCACTACTTATCAGTCAAATAACGGTACGATTTATGCGATGTGGAGTTCTTATTTCAATGCATTGAATAATGTAAATGCTGCTATTGATCGTTCGAAGAGTGTCATTTTGAAGACAGACGACCCTGATGGAATAGAACCCAGTGCGTTGGCACAGCTTGTGGCTGAAGCCAAAGCGTTGAGAGCCTGGTATTTGTTTGAGATTGTGAGGAACTGGGGACAGGGACCGTTGAAAATCAACGAGTCCAAAGAGCCGAGCTATACTGTCGAGTATTCGAATGGCGCCGCTTTCTACCAGCAGATTTTTACAGATTTGGAAGAAGCCATTAGTGTTCTTCCCTGGCGTCAAATGGGTTCCAACTACGGACGCATGTCCAAAGCTGCTGCGAAGCATATCCGTGCGTTGGCTTATCTGACACGTGGTTATGAAGAGTATGCCGATCCGAAGGATTTTGAAAACGCATTCAAGGATGCGGAAGATGTATATCTTAATTCTGGACATAAGCTGTTGGACGACTATGCGATGGTTCATCGTCAGTCGAATGAGATAAACGATGAAATTATTTTCCCTATCGGTTTTGCTGACGGAGCTAACTACAACACCAATATCTGGAATCAATGGTATATGATGCCTTATGCTATTGGCGGATGGCTGGGATTGGGCAAAGACAGTTATTATGGTAATGCGAGTATGCATGTGGAGGCGATTCCTACTAAATTTGCTTATATGATGTATGACTGGCAGAAAGACAGACGTCCTTCTGTGACCTTTATGAGTCCTTTGAATGGTAATGCGAGTACTTCCACAGACGGAAAGGATGCAGGCAAGAACTGGTTCCAGTGTACTACTCCTGTAGATGGAGTGTTCGCCAAAGGCGATAAGATTATCTATTTCCCGGTACCTACCGATCCTGAATATAAGTATTGGGCTGAAACGGACAAGAATGGAGTAAGATACAAAGTGTTCAACTATCCGATGGGAGATGACACAAATTGGGCGAATGATGATTACTACAAACACGCTTATCAGACGACGAATTCAACTTCTCGTACCTGTCTTCCTATCTGGAAATTCAAAGATGGAAACGCGGAGTATAGGGAAGACGAATCCGGTTCGGGAACGCGTGATATCTATCTCTTCCGTTTGGCGGAAACTTGTCTGATTGCGGCGGAAGCGGCAGTGATGAATAACAACGATCAGGCTAATGCCGAAAAATATATTAACTACGTTGTTTCCCGTGCTGAAAAACATTCTCCGCAGGGTGGGCTTTCTCGTTATTCCAATGTCACGATAGATAATATTTTGGACGAAAGAGCAAAGGAACTCCTTGGTGAAGGATCACGCTGGAACGACTTGCAACGCACCGGCAAACTGGCTGAACGTGTGTTGAAGTACAACTGGGATGTATCCAACATCTATGGTGGGACAATCAAGACTACCTTGACGCAAGAGTCGTTTGAGAATAAGTTTAAATTGCGTCCGATTCCTTTGCAGTGGCTGAACTCTTTGTCCAATGGTCACGAATTGGGTAACAATCCGGGTTGGTAATCGAATGTTGAACCTTTAAAATGATATTCATATGAAAATGAAATATATACTACCGATATTATGCTTGTTGTTTACGTTTGTTTCGTGTCAGGAAGATAATACGCCTCCGCCGCCCAATCCGAACCCCAACTATACGGAAGTGGGACCTTCTATGGAGTTTGTTCATCCCGGTATTCTACACACGACAGCTTCCATTACCCGAATGCAGAACTTTGTGAATGGGAATGTTTCTCCAGCGGTGGACTGTTACAGACTGTTGCAGCAGAATTCTTTGGCCTCTGCTTCATATATAATTCAAGGTCCTTTCACAACTATTGCTCGTTTTAATCCAGATATGACTCCTCATCCTACCAAAACTAAGAGCGAGGAGGATCACAAAGCTGCCTATCTGAATGCTCTTATGTGGAATATCACCAAAAATGAAGCGCATGCTCAAAAGTCGATTGAGATATTGAATGCTTATGCCGGCACATTGCGTGAGATCGACATGAGTGATAATGACGCTCCCTTGTGCGCTGCTTTGCAGGGATTTCTTCTTGCCAATGCCGCTGAACTGATGAGACATACTTATCCTTCGGTATCAGATACGGATGTCAAATCTTGGGAGAATATGTTCCGTAACGTATTTATTCCGGTATTGAGAAACTTCTTTGCCAAATCTCCTTATGCAAACGGCAACTGGGGAACCGCTGCTATCAAGGCCTTTATGGCGTTCGGTATCTTTTTGGATGACGAAAGTTTCTATAACGAAGCGGTGACGTTTTTCTATGAGGGGCACGACAACGGAAGTTTGACGAACTATATTATGGAGAGCGGACAGTGTCAGGAAAGCGGACGCGACCAGAACCACACGATGCTGGGGATAGGACATCTGGCAGAAGCCTGCGAAATTGCTTATAATCAGGGCAACGAGACGCTTTGGAGCGCATCGGAAAACAGACTTATGAAAGGGTATGAATATACAGCTAAGTATAATCTCGGGTACGATGTGCCTTTTGAACCTTTCACGGATGTGACAGGAGTGAGATGGAATAATATCTCTGATGACGATAGAGGAAAATTCCGACCGGTATTTGAGATTGCTTACAATCATTACGTAACTCGTAAAGGTCTGGAAATGCCGTATACGCAACAGGTTATCTCAAGAATCTCTCCGGAAGGGGATGCAATGTGGTGTGATCATCCGGGATATGGGACACTACTGTTCCGTACAGAATCGGGTATGCCGCCGAGTGAAGGAGCTATTGATGCGAAAGGAACCGAATGGTCGGTAATAACGAGTGGTGCAACAGACAAAAATGATGGAGATAATTTGGTTGTGACGCCTGCTAAATCTGGTGAAAAATACAGAGGAGATATACAGAACGATTTGACATTGCATGTAGGTAATTATCCGGTTATTGCAATTGTAATAGAAGGATTGCCGGAGAAGAAAGCGATAACATTCGATTCTCCTACTAATGGTTATGGGTCTTTTGTGAATGATAAAAGTAATCAATACGGACTTAACTCACATTCAATTATTGAAAAAGATTATGGTACCGTTTATTATTGGGATCTGACTAAAGGAACTTTCACCGGAAATCCAATACCTACTGATAAGTCATTTGATATGACTGTTAAAATAAAACTTGCAGATATGGTTTATTCGGATACTGTGACACCTTATACTATTAAATGGACGAAATCCTTTAGGAACGAGGCGGAATTGATTAAATATTTGGAAGAAAACTAACCACCTTCCAATTATAAGGTAAAAAATAGGTAAAAAGAGGATAAAGGGAGGGTGTGTCTTGAGTTACTGTAGACTTTCGATACACCCTCTTGTTATTATATACATCATTAAAATATAGGTAAATGATAAAGAAAAGAATACTCTCTTTGTGGATAAGTTTATGCGTTATCTGTATAGCCGGTGCCCAAGAAAAAGAACTGGCTTACTGTAATCGGCAAATACATAAAACATTGAAAGCAATAGGAACTTCTTCGAAACTTCCGAGAGCTATTGAAGTCGGCAAGTCATCGTGGGATATGGTGAGTCCCCACGACTGGACAAGCGGATTTTTTCCGGGAGTCCTGTGGTATGATTACGAATACAGCCATGAACCGGAGATAAAGGAAAAAGCTGTTCATTTTACAAAATTGCTGGAGTCTCTGTCGGGCAAAGTAACCAGTCACGATATGGGATTCCAAATGTTTTGTAGCTACGGTCATGCCTATCGCCTTACGAAAGAGAACTACTACAAAGATATCCTGCTGAAAAGTGCGGACGAACTGGCAAAACTTTACAACCCCCGTGTAGGCACCCTCTTATCGTGGCCTTGGAAAGTGAAAGAAAGCAATTGGCCTCATAACACGATTATCGACAACATTATGAATCTGGAACTTCTTTTCTGGGCTGCCAAGCATGGAGGAGGGAAGAGGCTCTATGATATCGCTTTGTCTCATGCTCGTGTGACGAAAGCTAACCATTTCCGTACAGACGGTTCTTGCTATCATGTAGCTGTCTACGATACTATTACAGGAAAACTCATCAAAGGAATCACTCATCAAGGATATAACGACGCCTCGATGTGGGCGCGCGGACAGGCGTGGGCTGTCTACGGATATACGATGGTCTATCGTGAAACACGTGACAAAGAATATCTTCGCTTTGCCGAAAAAGTGGCAGACCTCTACATCCGTCGTCTGCCTGCCGACTTGATTCCTTATTGGGACTTCGATGCTCCCGATATCCCAACCGCTCCCAGAGATGCTTCGGCAGCAGCGGTTGTCGCTTCAGCTTTGTTGGAACTGTCGACGCTGGAAGACGATAAGGAGCGGGCAGATAAATATTATAAATTGGCAGAGAAGATGCTCCGCAACCTTTCTACGAAGAAGTATCAAAGCCGTGATAAGAATCCTGCTCTTCTGCTGCACTCTACCGGACACTATCCAGCCGACGATGAGATAGATACCTCTATTATCTATGCTGATTATTATTACATTGAAGCGCTCATGAGATGGAAGAAGATACGTGCCGGACAATCTTTGTCCGAAGCGAACAAGTTCATGCATCCGGGTATTCTCCATACGAAAGAGAGCCTGGAGAGGATGAAATATTACATAGATCATCGGATAGAGCCGGCTTACAGTTCTTACCGATTGCTCGAAGCTGATTCTTGTGCCTTGTCCACTTATCAGATGCAAGGCCCTTTTGAAGTGATAGCTCGTTTGGGAGTGAACAAACATACCAAACGCCCTAGCGAAGACGATCATAAGGCAGCTTATCTCAACGCCTTGATGTGGACCCTCACCGGAGATGAAGCCCATGCCCGCAAGTCGATAGAGATATTGAATGCTTACAGCGCCATGCTGAAATTAATAGGTCCGAACGACAATGACGACCCACTGTGCGCCTCTCTACAAGGCAGTATGTTGGCGAACGCGGCAGAACTAATTAAACATACCTATTCCAAAGTCACTCCGGCGGAGATTGCCGGCTGGGAGAAGATGTTGCGAACGGTATTCATTCCTGTATTGGACACCTTCTTCAAGGCGAAACCATATACAAACGGCAACTGGGGGGCTGCTGCTACCAAAGCATATATGGCCTTTGGTATTTTCCTGGAAGATGAGGCTCTCTACAATCAGGCAGTTCACTTCTATTACAACGGGCACGACAACGGAACGATTAAGAATTATATCGGCGAGAACGGACAGTGTCAAGAGAGCGGTCGCGACCAAGACCACGTAATGTTCGGCTTGGGTAATTTGGCAGAAGCCTGCGAAACCGCTTACAACCAGGGGGATGAGAAGATGTATGCCGCTTTTGACAACCGTCTGTTGACCGGTTACGAATATACAGCGAAATATAACTTGGGAGAAGCCGTTCCCTTTACTACGTGGACTGATATTTCGGGCCGATATTGCAACTGGCAAACAATTTCGGACAAATTACGGGGAGTGTTTCGACCTATCTATGAGATCGTATACAATCATTACGTCACCCGCAAGGGATTGGATATGCCGTATACTCGCCGGGTTCTCTCCAAGATGTCAGTAGAGGGTGCTTCCAAATGGTGTGATGGCCCCGGCTATGGAACATTGTTCTTCCGGACGGACATGGATGATGATTATATTCGATATGCTGATCCATTCGTTGGTACTTCCGACAACGGACATACCTTTCCCGGAGCCTGCGTACCTTTCGGTTTCATTCAAGCAAGCCCCGAAACGGGTAATGACGAATGGAAGTATTGTAGCGGATATAACTTTGCGGATGATTCTCTTATCGGTTTCGCCCAAACGCATTTGAGTGGGACGGGGTGTCCCGATCTGGGAGACGTTCTTCTATTGCCTTTCAGTGGGGAAGTGAAAGACGGAGTCTATAGAAGCAAGTTTGATAAAAAATCCGAAAAGGCGTCTCCCGGATACTATGCCGTCCGACTGACGGATGCTGCTGTTGACGTGGAATTGACCTCCACGCAGCGTACCTCTTTTCATCGTTACGTTTATCATTCCACTGCTCCTGCCCACTTACTGGTAGACCTCCAGAACGGGATCGTTTGGGATAAAGAACGGCTGAAAACACATGTCTTGTCTGCTGAAATGGATATGCCCGACAATCATACCATCACAGGTCATCAAGTGGTAGAAAATTGGGTAAAGCGACAATACTATTATGTGATCTCTTTTGACAAACCGTATGTTGTACGTGAAGTGCTTTCATCGGCAGGAGGGGAGAAGGCGAAACGACTTATTCTTGATTTCGACCTTGCTGAAGGTGATACGTTGCAAGTGAAAATAGCGCTCTCTTCCGTTTGCCTGGAAGGCGCGAAAGCGGCGTTAGCGAAAGAGAATCCGGGATGGGACTTCGACAAGATTCGTATGGAGGCCTGCCGGCAATGGAACAATTTGTTTGATCGGGTAAAGGTGACTGGTAGTGACGAACAGAAGAAGAATTTCTACACTTCGCTCTATCACCTGTTTATCCAGCCCAACGACATGGCGGACACGGACGGACGTTATCGGGGTGCTGACGATAAAGTGTATACCTCGAAGACGGGCTCTTATTATTCCACGCTTTCTCTTTGGGACACCTATCGTGCAACTCATCCCTTGTACACCATTCTCTCCCCGGAGCGGGTGGACGGAATGATACAGAGTATGCTCGAACACTATCGCACGATGGGGTATCTTCCTATCTGGGCATTGTGGGGAAAAGAGGCACATTGCATGATAGGCAATCATGCTATCCCTGTCATCGTGGACGCCTATCTGAAAGGATTCCGAGGATTTGACGTGGAAGAGGCGTATGCCGCTATTCGTGGAAGTTCTACCGTAAGCCATCAACATTCGGACTGGGAGGTTTATGATCGTTATGGATATTATCCTTTCGACATCATCCCCAAAGAGTCAGTTTCCCGTACATTAGAGTCCGCCTATGATGATTATTGTGTAGCCCGCATGGCGAAATCTTTAGGAAAAGAGAAAGATTATGCTTATTTCTCCCGCCGAGCTTCCTACTACAAGAATCTGTTGGATCCCTCAACGACTATGATGCGAGGAAAGGATTCGAAAGGAAAATGGCGTACACCTTTTAATACATTCTTATTGTCTCATGCCGCTACTTCCGGCGGAGATTATACAGAAGGAAATGCCTGGCAATATACTTGGCACGTGCAACACGACGTGGAAGGATTAATCGATTTACTCGGGGGCAAAGAGAAGTTCGCTAACAAACTGGATTCTTTATTCTTTTTAGAATCATCCGCGGAAAATACAGGGTTCACGCAAGACGTGACTGGACTTATCGGACAATATGCACATGGCAATGAACCTAGTCATCATGTAGCTTATTTGTATAACTATGCCGGACAACCTTATAAAACCCAACAACTCATTCGTGAAATTTTTGACCGTTTTTACCTCCCCAAACCGGATGGATTATGCGGAAATGATGATTGCGGACAAATGTCAGCATGGTATATATTCTCTGCAATGGGATTCTATCCGGTAAATCCGATTGGGGGAGAATATATATTGGGAGCACCACAGGTGGAAGAAGTTACTATTTCATTACCGAATGATAAAACGTTCACGATGCAAGCAAAAGGATTGTCGCATGAGAATAAGTATGTGAAGTCGGTAACGTGGAATGGCAAACCCGTTGAGAATTTCAGGATACATCATTCGGAAATTATGAAGGGAGGGGAGTTGGTATTTGTAATGACCGATAAATATTGAGTGTTTTCGATTAGCTCTCATGCACACATATCGGCTGTCTGTATTATGGGGGAGTATTTGATTTTAATCAATAGTCCCCTTTTCTATTTCCTGTTTTAAAAAACTGTAGACATATATGGCTCCTTGATAATATAAGAACGTTCGTCTTCTAATTTTGCGAAAGTTTCAGAAGAATACAGTACATCCATAGATTTTTGCAAATCCCATCCGTAGTCGCTCATAAGCATTTCTATCAGTTCTTTTCCTAAAGATTCAACTAAAAATTGTTTTTCCTTATTCATAACTTTTTAGTAAATTAATTGCAGCGGGAGTTCCAAAGAAATATTGTATAGTAGGGCGGATATATGATAATTCATTCACTAATTGTGATATGTTTATATATCCCTGAATAAATCGTCTTAATTGGAGACCTACAGTATCATCAGCAATGGGACCTATTACAATATCATAATCATGGGCTTGGATATTGGTATTATTGTTTCTATTTAATAGAATAAATTCAGCCCATTCTATGGTATATCCGCCAAACTGTTTGATTTTAATATCACTTTTACCATTTAGAATAGATTCATCAAACATAAACTTAGAAACAACAGGAACCCCTTTTCCTTGTCTGAATGTCGTTAAACTTGCCATCTTTTCGGCTTGTTTAATATCTTCACTCAGATAAAACCCTTTTCCGAAGTCTTTGCCTTTTCTTCCTTTATCAATATCTATTTGGGATATTTCTATATTTGAACCGTGGTAAAGAATCATGCTAAAGCTCCTCCATTTCGTTGACAGATTTTCGTTAAATCATCCACAGCTTCCTCTATGGAGAATGTATGTTCGATATCATAGAATTCTTCTAAGAAATCCAAGCCGGAAAAACGCTTCAGGTATTTGTATGCCTGACTGTTACTTAAGGAATATTTTTCAGCGAAAGCTCCTATACATCCCACAAAATATTCAATTCTGTTAGATAGTTCTCTGTTACTCATAATTCTTTCATTATAGGTGATGAATAAATTTGTTAGCCTTATATGAGGCTTTATTCAATCCTTAAAGACAAAGAAACAAATTAATGAGAGAACTTGCAAGTGTAGTAGATAAATTTTAACTATAACACTAAAAATAATCACTTGCAAGTTGTTCAATAGATTAGGTGGGGGGCTTTTCAACTACCCTCACACAAATAAAAGGATAATGAGCCGTTAAGAAACAGATTTCTTTTGTTACATTTGCGATTGGAAATTAAAAAAACACTCAATGTTATGACTAAGAGCGATGCGGAACAAGTAGAACCAATGAAGCTTATATTCAATTATAACAATGTATTTTACAGCTTCTATTACGATGACCTTGGCGGTTGTATACACCGTTCTCGTGAATATGCTATCAACTATGTGTATTCAGGTGAGATGATTCTCGATAATGGAAAAGAACAAATTCATGTGAGAAAAGGCGAATGTGTCTTTATCCCCCGAGATCATCATATAACAATGTATAAGAGAACGTACAACGGTGAGCGGTATTGTGGTATTTTCCTGATGTTTACACGTCGTTTTTTACGTGAGATGTATAGCAAATTGGGACAGCGGAGAGTACCCGTCAATACTCCAAAACTTAATTCGGATGTGATAAAACTGCCCCAAACGGTGGAACTCGCAAGCCTTTTCGCTTCCATGACACCTTATTTCAATCCTGAAGTAAAACCGAAAGATGATTTTATGAATCTGAAGATACAGGAAGGTCTGCTCGCTTTGTTGGATATAGATGAACGGTTTGCCCCGACGCTTTTCGATTTCAACGAGCCGTGGAAAATAGATATTCTGGAATTTATGAGCGAGAACTACATGTATGAGTTCACAATGGAGGAAATGGCTCATTATACCGGGCGCAGCCTTGCCACGTTCAAGCGGGACTTCAAGAAGATAAGTGACCTGACACCTGAAAAGTGGCTTATCCGCAAGCGTCTTGAGGTGGCTTACAACAAGATGAAGGAAGTAAAAAGGTTGTGGACGTCTACGCAGAAGTTGGGTTTAAGAATCCTTCCCATTTTTCAACCGCATTCAAGAAACAATATGGTATATCACCGACAGCCATAATTGCATAAGATTCTTATTTGTGTAAATCGGGATAGTTTTATATTGAGCTTTTGAGCAATACTATTTGAGCCTCACAGCAATGCCGCTGTGGGGCTTTTGCTTTGCCTTTGCGCTGTAAAATAAGAAAGAATAATTCAACAACTATTTAAGTAATAGCAGAATGAAAACAGCGAATCTTACATCCGTGGCAATCGCAGCCTTGTTAGGAATCATCATGCTTGCGGGCGCAGGCTGCACAAATAGTAAAACAAATCAAGAAACAAGTGATAATATGGAAACATTGAATCTTACTCAAGAATGGGACAAGAAATTCCCGCAAAGTGACAAGGTAAACCACCGCAAGGTGACGTTTAAGAACCGTTACGGCATCACACTTGCTGCCGACCTCTACGAACCCAAGAATGTTGAAGGCAAACTCGCTGCCATAGCTGTGAGCGGTCCTTTCGGAGCTGTAAAGGAACAGGCATCCGGTCTTTATGCACAGACAATGGCGGAGCGTGGGTTCCTTACTCTTGCATTTGACCCCTCATATACCGGTGAGAGTGGCGGTGAACCTCGTAATGTAGCTTCACCGGACATCAATACCGAAGATTTCAGCGCAGCAGTCGATTTTCTCACAGCATTGCCTAATGTGGATGCAGAGCGTATCGGGATTATTGGTATCTGTGGTTTCGGTGGGATGGGACTAAATGCTGCTGCTATGGATACACGTATCAAGGCTACAGTGGCTTCGACGATGTATGATATGAGCCGTGTGAATGCCAATGGTTATTTCGATGCAGAGGATAGTGCCGACGACCGCAACAAAAAAAGGGAGATGATGAATGTTATCCGTACCCGTGACGCGCAGAGTGGTACAATCACTCCCGGTGTCCATGGGTTGCCTGACAGCATCACCGGTGAAGAGCCACAATTCGTCAAGGATTATTTCGATTATTACAAGACTAACCGTGGTTTCCACGTTCGCTCTATCAATTCCAATGGTGCATGGAGTCCTACGATGACGCTGTCTTTTATCAATATGCCACTATTATCTTATATTCATGAGATTTCCCGCCCCGTACTTCTTATTCATGGTGAAAATGCCCATTCGCGTTATTTTAGTGAGGATGCTTTCAAAAAGTTGACAGGTGATAATAAAGAACTGATGATTATCCCCGGAGCGAACCATACTGATCTCTACGACCGTACGATTCCTTTCGACAAATTGGAGGACTTCTTCAGAAAGAACCTGAAATAATAAATTATGAGTAAGCAGTAGTAATAGCTATATACAATTAAAACAATTAAATGATGAACGATATTTTTGCAAAAGACTTGAGCGGTGAGATGGTCTCACCTGATGAACCGGGTTATGATGAACTGATTACGGACATTTTCGCTACCATAAAGACTGCGACCGAGATGAACACGGGTTATCGTACGCATGAAGAGGTGCATGAATATATGGAACGTATTCTTGACAAAGAACTGGATGCAACCACCACCGTTCTGCCGCCACTCTACATTGATTATGGTAAACCCGTCAATATTGGGAAGCGATGTTTCATCCAGCAATGCTGCACGTTTTTCGGACGAGGTGGTATTACGATTGGTAATGATGTATTTATCGGGCCGAAAGTCAACTTGATAACTATCAATCATGACCCGGATCCGGATAACCGCAGTGCCACATACGGACGTCCGATTGTGATTGAGGACAAGGTGTGGATTGGCATAAATTCGACCATACTTCCAGGTGTAAGGATTGGCTATGGAGCGATAGTGGGAGCCGGTAGCGTGGTAACTAAAGATGTTCCGGCGATGACAATCGTAGCCGGCAATCCGGCACGAATCATCAAAAAGATAGAAACAAGCGAATAATATAATGGCTGTTTCCTGATGAGATAGGAATTATACCTGAAGAAACTGTAATTAATAAAGGTGCGTTCTAACTCTAATGAAGGTAAGGTGGTTGAAATAAATATCTTATCTTTTTCTCTTCAAATTCCTCTCACCTCTTCAACATCTTCTGCATCGCTTTGTTCATCGGTGATAGCGGGTGAAGGCCTAAGCTTCACCTGCCTCTTCATCAGGGCTTCTTTTGTTTTCAACTAGTTCTATTTTTTGTTTCATACCTTGAAACGAATGGTTTCCCGTAGTGAAACAGTTTGTTTCTCGGTGAGAAACGAATCGTTTCACCGTATGAAACTTTTAGTTTCTAGCGCTTGAAACAAAAAGTTTCAGCAGGCTGGAAACTAGTTAGAACGCAGCTTTACCAATTATACTCATCCGTGTAACTGTCAAAGACCGGTTCTTCGGTGATACCTTTCCGGTGAAAAAGTTGGCGGATATAGTTTTGATCTGCGGGGCTTAGGAAGCGTTCTTCGCGATAAAAGCGATAGTAAAGCGTTTTTCCGAAATGCCCGATCAGTTGTTGCTTGATGTTTGTTCCGTCCTTATAAGGTACGTTGTCCAGCAGGTGGCTGATACCCCATGCCACATGTATCTTTTCTGCGTTTTGGAAGTGAGGACAGTCAATGCCGGTGGCCGGAATACACATTGGGTTTACGATGCTGATGTAGGAAGCGTCAGCGGTAGTGAGAAGTGCAGCCACCCGACGCAGGCAGTTACAAGCTTTCGGACATTGCTCGTTGTAGCAGCGGGCGTAGTTGAAAGGGACTGTTTTGTTTTTTAATTTATTGTCGTTCATTTTATATTGTATATTACATACATGATTGACAAAGGTAGTGCTTTTATTGTGGAAAGGTACAATTTGAAAAAGAAAAGGTAAGCGTCTCCGCGATTCTATATAGTGTATTAAAATAAAAAGGCTAATGATCC
>ERZ779842.1386-NODE-1386-length-20265-cov-22.875656_pt1 | contig 20265 bp, 16 predicted proteins | sample MGYA00511095_ERZ779842 | MGnify/ENA primary metagenome ERZ779842 (study PRJEB29588, sample SAMEA2154036) | human gut metagenome | biome: human gut; feature: human-associated habitat; material: faeces | place: Denmark | collected 2008/2010 ... | reverse complement strand
AGGCAGACTCAGCTATGTGGGGCTGCCTTATTTTATGGTCTTATCAGAAGGATGGGGACATCATTCCTGCCAAAGTAGTTTATGTTCGCAATCGCAACAAACTTCAAGGTGCATAGCTAAAATTTATGTGCGAAGTTTGAGATAATAATATATTAAGCGGAACAGTGTTTATTGAGATTCTTTTTCAATAAACACTGTTTCTTTTTTTGTGTATCAGGAGTATAATAGAAAAAAAGTTAGATACAACTAACTAAAAAAATAAGAACAACCGCGAGGAGGGATTTTATGTTTTTGGAAATAAAAGGATTAAGGAAAAGTTTTGGAACGGATCAAAACCGGACAGAGGTTCTGAAAGGAATTGATTTCACAGTGGAAAAAGGAGAAATCTGCGTATTATTAGGCCCATCCGGTTCGGGGAAATCCACCTTATTAAATATTATAGGCGGAATTGACGGAGCGGACAGCGGACAGATCTGTATCAACGGAGAAATGTTGGAAGACATGAACGAAAAGACATTAACGCAGTACAGGAGAAAACATCTCGGTTATGTTTTTCAAATGTATAACCTGATTCCGAATCTGAATGTCAGGGAAAATATTGAGGTAGGTGCATATCTGAGCGATCATCCGCTTGATATCGAGGAACTGCTAAATACACTGGGATTAGCAGAGCATTGGAATAAACTGCCAAACCAGCTCTCCGGAGGACAGCAGCAGCGTACTGCGATCGGAAGGGCGATCGTAAAGAATCCGGATATTCTGCTCTGTGATGAGCCGACCGGAGCACTTGATTACAATACATCGAAGGAAATTCTGAAACTGATCGAAGATGTAAACCGGAAATATGGAAATACCGTAATTATGGTTACACATAATGATGCGATCAGAAACATGGCAGATCGTGTAGTAAAGCTGCGTGACGGACAGATACGGAAAGATTATCTCAATGAAACAAAGATTCCGGCGAAGGATCTGGAATGGTAAGGTGGTGAAGATATGAAGAATCCATTAAAGAAACGTCTGCCAAGAGAATTTATCGGAGATTTTGGAAAATATCTGGTGATTTTCTTATTTATGATAGGAACGATTGGATTTGTATCGGGATTTCTTGTGGCAGATGACAGTATGCTGAAGGCATATGATGAAAGTTTTGAAAAATATAATATTGAAGACGGTAAATTTGAAACGGCAGAAGAATTAGACGAAAGCACGATTGACGTGCTGGAACAGGAAGATGTAAAAATATATACCAATTATTATGTGGAAGAAGATACGGACTGCGACAGGGATGGCGATATTGACAGCACTATCCGGATCTTCCCGGAGCGGAAAGATGTCGATCTGGTCTGCCTGATGAAAGGCGAATGGCCGGAAAAAGCGAATGAAATCGTCATTGACAGAATGTATGCTGACAATAATAAAGTGAAAGTGGGAGATACGATTGAAACCAGTGGAAAAGAATTAAAAGTAACCGGTCTGGTAGCATTGTCCGACTATAGTGCATTATTTTCTGATAACGGCGATATGATGTTTGACGCGGTCAAATTTTCCGTCGCCATTATGACAAAAGAAGGATTTGAAACATTTGGGGATGTACATCTGCATTACAGTTACGCATGGACCTATAATGAAAAACCGGAAGATGATATTGAAGCAAAGAAAATGGCAGAAGATTTCATGAAGGTGCTGGCACAGAATACACAGATTCAGAACTTTGTGCCGGCATATCTGAATCAGGCCATTCATTTTACCGGCGATGATATGGGAAGTGACAAATCCATGATGATTGTACTGCTGTATATATTGATAGCTATCATGGCATTTGTATTTGCAATTACAACATCAAATACCATTACCAAAGAAGCGGCAGTCATCGGAACACTGCGTGCCTCCGGGTATTCCAGGGGAGAACTGTTAAGCCATTATATCTCCATACCGGTACTGGTCACTTTAATCGCGGCAGTCATTGGAAATATTCTCGGTTATACCGTATTCAAGGAAATCTGTGCAGGAATGTATTACGGCAGCTACAGTCTTCCGACATATGAAACCAGATGGAATGCAGAGGCATTTTTACTCACAACCATTGTTCCACTGGTCATTATGATATTGATTAATGTTGTGATGATTTACCGCAAATTAACCTTATCACCATTAAAATTCTTACGGAAGGATTTAAAACGATCCAGCAATAAAAAGGCAGTAAAGCTTCCTGCATTTCCATTTTTCCAGAGATTTCGTCTTCGGATTATTCTGCAGAATATGCCGGCATATCTGACCTTATTTATCGGAATTATCTTTGCAAATATTCTTTTGTTGTTTGGAATGATGATGTCGCCTCTGCTGAGTCATTATCAGGATGAGATTGTTGACAATATGATTGCGTCCTACCAGTATGTTTTAAAAACTCCGGTGGAAACTGAAACAGATAAGGCGGAGACTTATTGTGTGACGTCTTTGAAAACAGAGGACAGAGAATACGCAAGTGAAGAAATCAGTGTATACGGAATCAATAAGGACAGTGCCTATATTTCAGAAGAAATGCCGGATGATGGTGTATATATTTCCGATGGCTATGCAGAAAAATACAGACTTTCCAAAGGAGATACCATTACCCTGAAAGAAAGTTACGGGGATAAGCAGTATGACTTTAAAATAAAAGGTATGTATAATTATCCGGCAGGACTGGCAATGTTCATGGATATCATGCAGTACAGGGAAGTATTTGATAAAGATGCAGGATATTATAATGGTTATTTTTCCAATACGGAAATTACCGATATTGATGAAAAAATGATTGCATCCCTTATCACAGAAGAAGATTTGACAAAGGTCAGCAGACAGTTAAATGTATCCATGGGAAATATGTTTTATCTGATCAATGTATTTGCAGTCATACTTTCTGCATTGTTAATTTATCTTCTGACCAAACTGGTAATAGAAAAGAATGCTTCGTCCATATCCATGGTAAAAATACTCGGATATGAGGATCGGGAGATTTCAAGTCTTTATCTTATGGCAACGACCTGGGTGGTAGTGGTATCACTGGTTGTCAGTATCGTAGTGTCGCGTATATTTATGGGACTGATTTACCGTGAGATTATGAAAGAATTTACCGGATGGCTTTCATTATATATTCCGCCACAGATCTATGTAGAAATGTTTATTGGCGGTCTGATTATTTATCTGCTGGTAGCAGTCATTCAAATGAGAAGAATTAAAAAAGTGCCGATGGATCAGGCATTGAAAGATGTGGAATAAATTATAAAAGAAAATAAAATCTGCTAACTGCCATGTGGGAAACTATATGGCAGTTTTTGTGTTAAAAACAGATAAAAAAGAAAAATAGATAAAATAAACAAAAAATAAAAGAAAAACTTGTAAAAAAATGTAAAATATGCTATGATAAGAAAAAATATAAGGAAGTATGAGGGGCAAATGTATAAATTATTTGATATCAGGCATGTAAAATTACAATTTAAAATCCGTTTTCTGGAAGAAGGTTATGTTCCGCAGGATAAGGTTTCTGCCATCCGCGGTGGAATCGGCGAAATGCTTCTCCGCATGAATTGTATCGGACGGCGTGACTGCGAGAACTGCAGTTTTCGCAATGAATGTATTGTGCAGCGAATTTATTACCATAAACCGGCGATTGTACCGGATTTTGTGACAGAAAAAGGAAATATGGGCTATTTATTTGAGTGTGATAATGCGTACAAATATGTAGAAAAGGGAACTGTCATGGAGTTTTTCATGCTGCTGCTGGGAGATAATATCGTAAACTTCTCAAGTATTCTGCAGGCAGTATATCAGTTTGGGATGTATGGAATCGGGAAAGAGGGTATCAGATTTGAAATCATATCTATTGTAAATCACAGAAATGAATCCATTTTATATGAAAATAATGTCCGCATGGATCTGCTGTATCCGGATTATATTTCCGATTATATACAGAAAAGAATCCGGGAAGAAGGAATATCGGATCGTTACAGTCTGCGTTTTGAAACACCGTGGTCACAGAAATACCAGGGGAAATTCATCCATAAGATTTCCAGTGAACCATTTGTGGATGCGGTATACCGGAGATGTTATCTGGCACATTGCATGGAAGGAATTCCGATGAACAGGGCACATCCATTCCGGAATCAGATGCATATCACAAAGCAGAAATCATGGACGGATGGAATATTGAGATATTCATCCACGCACGAAGAGAAGATCGCATTAAAGGGCATTGCGGGAAAAGCTGTCCTGGAAGACGTAAGTGAAGAATTTCTGCCCTATTTATTTGCGGCAGAACTCTTACATATCGGCAAAAATACCAGTATGGGATTTGGAAAATATACAGTAAAGGCTATCGATGAATAATGGCCGGCAAGGAGGATTATAGTGAAGAAATTATTATTGATTATGGAAGTGTCACAGAAGCAGGCATACATTTTTAAGAACAAAGAACTGAAAAAGAACATCGATGCATCTTATACGATTGATGAAATTACCAGTTCCGGATATTTTAAAAAATATTTTCCGGAGTATTATAACGAAGAAAAGAATCTTGTATACAGCGGAGGCGGACACACCATTCTTGTATTTGATAATGATGTGGAAGAAAATGACAACACAGGAAAAGAAAATCAGGCAGTCAGATTTGCAAAAAAACTGAGCAAACAGATATTCTGCGACTATGACGGACTCGAAGTCTTTATTAAAATAATGGATTATAACGAAAATGATGACCCGTCAAAAAATATACAGAATTTAATGCAAAAACTTGAGGAAAAGAAAGCAATCAGACGTGCTTCCTTCCGTCAGGGAACATTTGGTATGGAAGTTTCAAAAGGAGAAGCTGAGAGAGTATTTGATTCGGAAAAGAAAGAAAAAGAAGCTGAACAGAGAAAGAAAGATGCAGAAAACAGAAGAGAAAAAAGAATACGGGAAGAAAAGAAAAAAATACAGGAGGAGGAAACTACTCATTATGAGTTGGTAACACAGCTGGAAAAACTGGGCGGCAATAAGGATGATAATAACTTCATTGCGGTTGTGCATATTGATGGAAATCTGATGGGAAAGAAAGTACAGAAGAATGATGAAGTTATTGATGGAATACTTAAGCCACAGGGCAATAAATTGACATCGGGAGAGAAACTGGATATTTACAGAGCGGAGAAGCAGAAGTTCAGTAAAGATATTGATGATTTATTTCAAGATGCATATAACGATATGCAGAATGTAGTAAAGAAACAGATAGAAAACGGAAACTTAAAGGATTTGTCACTGGAAGAAACGAAAGAAAACGGGGAAAAACAGATTAATTTTCCTATACGGCGTATTATCAGGGCCGGAGATGATATCTGCTTTGTATCAGAAGGAAAAATCGGAATTGAATGTGCGGTGGAATATATGAAAGCACTGTGGAAGCGGAGTGAAGGAGAAAATTCTGCCTGTGCGGGAGTTGCGATTGTCCACCAGAGTTATCCGTTTTATAAAGCATATGAGATAGCAGAAAGCCTGTGTTCCAGTGCAAAGAAATACAATGCTTCACTGGATAAGGAAGGATGTGCCAATGCGTGTGCAATCGACTGGCATATCGAGTATGGGGAAATGTATGGAGGACTGGATGAAATCCGGAAGCATTATGTGGATGCAGATGGAAAATCAATCCTTGCAAGACCATACTTTGTGTGTGGAGAACCGGAATATGAAGAAAAAGCAGGTAACAGAACCTATGCTAATTTTAAGCAGACAATGGAAGAAATGGAATATGCACTTCACAATAAATGCGAGGATGAAGAAGATAGAATGATTGCCAGAAGAAAGCTGAAAGAGTTAAGAACGTATCTGAAAGAGAGCGAGGAAGCAGTGGATGCATATTTTAAGAAGAGCAGACTGGATCAGTATCTTACAAAAAATGACAAGAACTTTGATGTGATAGAAGTAATGGATACATACATTGGATTTCAGACGGAGGAGGACAAATAATGCAGGTAAGAATTGAATTATTAGAAGATGCATTCTGGGGTTCCGGGGAAAGTATTCCGGGAGCGGAAGACAGCAGTATACTGATGGATGAACATGGATTCCCATACCTTAGGGGAACAACATTCCGTGGTGTGCTGAGAGAAGAAATGGAGAATTATTTTGCATGGACGGGTCAGGAAAACGCGGATTTTGAGACCGAGGCCCTGTTTGGCAGTGGCGGAATGCGTACGGAAGATGGAAGAAAACTCTATGTCGGTAATTTCAACCTGTCAGAGGCAGTGCGGGAAAGGATTCAGGGAACACAGGACGAAATTCGTGATGCCCTGACATATATGCGGTATTTTACGGCATTGCAGGATGGTGTGGCAAAAGAAGGAAGTCTGCGTTCCATCCGTGTCATCCGGAAAGGATTAATCTTTTATGGGGAAATAAAATGTGCCAAAGAAGATGAGGATACCCTGGAAGAAATACTTGGTTATGTGAAGTGGCTGGGCGGTATGAGAACCCGTGGACTCGGCAAAGTAAAAATCAGTAAAATGGGAGGGAAATAAGTATGTTTATAGAATATGAATTTGTCAATGAAGAACCGGTTAAGATAGCGGATATTTATCTAAGCAAAGAGGGACAGACAGCGATTTGCAATTATGTGCCGGGAAGCAGTATCCGCGGGAGTATCGTGTCATTGCTGGCGGCAGGAGAAAATTTTGAAGAACAGAAGAAAATACTTTTATCAGAAAAGACCTGTTTTTATAATGCTTATCCGATGATTTGGCAGGAAAAAGAATATCTAACCGCCATTCCGACTCCAAAAGGCTTTTATGAAAATAAAAAACAGGATGGAAATCTGGAAAACAGAGTAGCAAAAGATGAAAAAGATAAAAAAGATAAAATAATTTTCGGAAATAAAAGGGCTGCGGTCGGAATGTTTGCAAGAATCAGCGGAGAAACATTGCAATACATGAGCGTGGAAAAAGGTGAGGCTCTGAATGTAAATATAGAAGAGCAGAATGTGTTCCGCAGTGACAGTATCTGCAGTGGATATCATTTTAAGGGATATATCCGGGTAAGCGATAAAAAGACAGCAGATTTGCTGATTGATTTATTAAATAGCGGAGATTTCAGATTTGGAAGCAATCGTTCCGCAGGATATGGAAAAGTGAAAATGATTTCTGCAAAATATATGAAAGATGGAAAACGTCCCTATGAAGAATTTTCTGTCAACGGACAAACGGGCAGTCCGATTTATCTTGTGGCAGTATCACCATTTGCAATGCGTGGGGAAAATGGAGAATTATGCGGAATCAATGAAAAAATTCTGGAAGAAAAACTCGGTGTAACAGGCTTAACCATTGAACAGGCCAGTACGTCTGTCGTAAAAAGGAGTGGATTTAACCGCACCTGGGGAATGAGGACACCGCAGCAGAGTATGTATGAAGCAGGCAGTGTGTTCAAAATTAAATTCGATGGAGAAATCAGTGCGGAAAAAGTCCGTGAAATAGAGGAAAACGGACTGGGAATCAACAAGAATGAAGGATGTGGAAGAGTACTGATTCTTAAGGATTATGATAAAATCAGTAAAAAAGAAAAAGTTGAGAGCAGACTTGCAGGAACACAGGAAGCAAAAAAGAAAGAACTGACAGAAGATGATAAAAAAGTATTGGAAATTGCCGCACAGGGAATGTTAATTCATAAAATTGATCGGGCAATGAATCATTATGTCGTAGAACATCCATTAAAACTGGGAAGTGCATCCAGAAGTCAGGCAGGAATGGTGCTGGCGATGTGTAAAGCATACCGGTATCAGCCACAGGAAGATAAGTTTAAATCTTACTTCGAACATATTCTCAAAAAAGAAGAAAACAGAAAGACACATGATGGTGCAGGAAGTCAGAAGCAAATTATAGAAAAATTTCAGACGATTTTGGATAATAACTTATTTGATACCCTGGGAATTATGGAAACGGAATGCTGCGGTGTGCCAATCGAAGAAATTCTGTCAGTGAAGCAGAAATATATTTATAAGATAAAATTAATCGAAGAAATGATACAGTACAGAAACAGACTGGATAAAAATGAAAATAATCCGGAACGTTCAGGAGAGGAGGAAGAGTAATGGAAGAAAAATCGATCAAAGCGAAGTATACAAAAATATTAAAATATGAAATAGAAGCAGAAGCGGAGTCAGCACTGCATATCGGAAATGGAATGAGCGATGAAGGCGAAGTGCTGGTTGATGACCGTACAGGAGAACCATTTATTCAGGGAACAAGCGTTGCCGGAGCATTTTTGGAAGCAGCGGATGAGGAGCAGAAAAAATATTTTGGAAATCGAAATGAGCAGAAGGGTGCTTCTGACAATAAAAGCAGAATTGCGTTTTCTGATGTACATTTTAAGGTTAATGAGGGTTTAAGGCTGGAATATCGTACAAGAGTCAGACTGGATGCAAAGAGTGGGACAACGGATCAGGCAAATAATTCCGGACAGCTGCACAATATAGAACTCATCAGTGCAGGAGCGGAGATGACATTTGATATTTACCGGTTTTTAAAACCGGAAGAAAATGAAGATGGACTGGTGGAAGAACTTCTGGCAGCACTGGACAGACAGGAAATTCTGTTGGGCGGAAATGTGACGAATGGATGCGGAAAGGTAAAACTGACCAGTGTCAGGAGAAGCGAATACGATTTGACAACACCGGAAGGACGAAAGGACTGGAGCGATGAAGGGAAAAACAAAGGTCAGGAATGTCTGGGAGAAATCTGGAAGATAAAAAGAAAGTCCAACAAAAAGCAGCCACTCAAATTCCGGCTGGAAGTTTCCTATCCAAACGCAATACTGGTCAAAGGAAATTATGTCAATGAAGAATTGCTGGAAAAACAACTGAAAACAGAATTTGAAGAAGACAAGAACAGAGTGCCGGATGCCATGAATATCGTAAATGGCAGGGAAGAATATATCATACCGGCTACCTCGATAAAAGGTGTATTCCGTCAGAGAATGGAAGCAATAGAGGAACATATTGCACAATCTTGCAATAAAGAGGATAGGAAAAAAACAACAATATGTGAACATATATTCGAGGGCAGACCGGAGATATTCTTTACGGATTCTGTCATAAAGGGAAAAGTGGTGCGGCAGCAGATGCGTACCGCAATCAATAAGTTTACCGGAGCAGTAAAGAATAATGCATTATTTTCAGAAGCCATTGTAAATGGAGAGAGTGTAATAGAGATAACACTTTCAGCCGGAGGGGATGGGAATGAAAACAATAAAATAGATGAACGAAAAGAAAAGGCGGCAGCTGCATTGCTCCTGTTCACCTGCAGGGATTTGGCAATCGGAGCAATATCACTCGGAAGTACTTCCTCTGTGGGAAGAGGATTTGTCAAGGTATCAAAACTTGAAATCACACATGGAGAAGAAATCTCTGTTATTGATTTTGAAACACAGGAGCAGACAGCGGAAAATAGTTTTATCACGGAATGTATGGAGAGCTTAAAGGAGGAACTGGAATATGCGTAAAAAATATGATTCAGCCAAAGAAGCCATAGAAGCCAAAGAAACAGAAAAGGAATATACATATAAATATGCACTTATCTATCTGATGAGCGAAGTTTATCTGGGAGAAAATAACCGGAGTGACCTGCCGTTTGATGAAATTCTGGAAGCAAGATTCTTTGATGAAAGTGGAGAGTTACATATTTATAATGAAGAGGACTGTTGGTATAGAAGTGAAATCAGGGATGATGGAGAAGAAAATACCGAAATTTATAAAGAGATTTATCCTGTAAGCGGGGAGATATTTCATGAGCAGGAAGAAAACGGGCCAATAAGACTGGAAGTCTGGAAATATCTGAACTATGATGAGGATGGACAGATTTATGTAGAGCGGACAAGATGCGCAGGAATTTTGACGGAGGGAGGAAAAAAGGATGAATAATAATGGAAGTAAGTCGAATCAGAAAGGTAATAATGGAAATTACCAAAAATATGTAGGAGCACCATATAATTTTGTGTCATTACCAAAAAAAGTAATCAAAAGAGAAACAAAGGAAAATAATCTTCCTTCACATAAAAAAATACAGAAAGAATTATATTCTGGAGAGATCAGTTATTCTATTATTCCGCGGACAAATATTTTTGTGGGCGGGGTATACGAGAAAGACGTGCAGAGATTTTATCAGGCGGCAGATGGAACCTGTGCAATACCGGGAAGTACCGTGAGAGGACTCTTAAGAAGTAATACGCAGATACTTGGTCTGGGAAGTATTGCAGATGACGTGGAAGATTATCGGTTGATGTATCGAAAGGTTACAAACAGAGGAAATCTGGGTGATTATTATCGAAAAAATGTATTAAATGTAAGTCAGATAAAAATGCCGGATGGAAAAAATGCATCTGTTTGCAGGAATGTTAAAGCCGGCTATATTACATGTGAAAATGGTAAATATATTATTTACGGTACGGTAGTTGATAATATTGATAGTGAAATGGGAAAAATGAATTATTATCCGCTAAAAGAAACAGTAATCTTTAAAGCTGTAGAGGATGCGGTTCAGAGAAAGAGAGAAAATCCATTTTCCTTTTTAAAAAATGCAGACAGTACAAAATTACAGCATACAGGGGACAAATTTAAAGTAGTAGAAAAACAAAACAGGAATAATACAATGTATCAGGTAAAAGGACAAAAAAATCTGTTTTACGTTCCGTTTTATGAAAAAATTTCATATTCAATAGAAGGAAAATATCGGATTACGGCGGTAGGAAAACCTGGAACAAAAGATAAAGAAGGGTATGTTTTAGGCTCTGGCCCGATGAATGATAAAAAAGTTATTTACATTATTCCGGAAATAAATCGTGAAAAAAGGATTGAATTGTCTCAGGCAGATATACAGAGTTATAAAATCGATTACGAAGCGAAAAAGTCCGTTTTGGGAGCAGCAAACTATGGGGATAAATTAAGTGGAGAAGAGAAAAAAGAATGTATACAAAAAATGCAGAAATTTTTTGTATTGCCATCGGAAGGTGAGATAAAGCCAGTATTTTATGTACATGAGAATAATCAGACTTTTTTTGGATATACACAGTATTTGAGGGTATTCTATAATCACAAAATCGGATATGGTCTGCCGGAGGAACATAAAGCAGAGGACAGAATTTATGATTATGCACATCGGATGTATGGATTTACTGGAGATAAAAATTATAAAGGGCGAATTTATATAGAGGATGCTGAATTAAAAGGAAAAGCAGAGTTTAGAAAAGTTACAACAATATTAGGCGGACCAAAGCCAACCAGTTATCTTGATTATCTGGTTCAAAAAAAGGGTGGTGTTTCATATAATGATGATTTTGAAATACGCGGATACAAACAATATTGGTTTAAAGAACCAGAAACAGAAAATCAGAAAATGACAAATGAAAATGTTGGAAGTACATTTTATGCATTAAAAAAAGAAGCTGGAATATTTAAGGGGAAAATACATTTTAAAAATCTTGAAAAAGATGAGTTGGGATTACTTTTGTGGACAATAAAACTTGAAGATAATACAGAGCAAAATATTGGTAAGGCTAAGCCGTATGGATATGGAAGAATAAAAATGAAGATAGATAGTCTGAAATTATATGATTATGACAGTCAGATGTATTGTCTGGATGCGTTTTTCCTGAAACCGTTTAAATCTGTTGATTCAAATCAGGTGGATAAATATATAATGGATTATAAGAATTATATAAAAGAAAAGTTTCAAATTAATATCGAGGAGCAAGTATCGGTAAAAGAATTCTTGATGATGAAAAATATAGAACAAATGCGGAATCCTGATAAAATCAGATATATGCATTTAGAAGAGTATCAGAGCAGACAGGAAAGATTACCGAGTGTAGAGGAAGTATATCAGGGAATTGAGCAGGAAGTAGACTTGCGTGTCGAGATAAATGTAACGAATCAGAAACAAAAAGACCATTCATCAAAAAAGATGGAGGAAAATAATAAAACGGTGTATACAAGCAGTACAGATAAGAAAAAAGATGAACCAGTACATATTATTAAAGAGGGGACGATAGGAAAAGTTGTAGAAAATAGCGGCATGAATATCTTTATTGAGTGTAAAAATATTGATAAGAAGAAAATAAAGATAGAATTGAAATTTATGTCAGATATATTAGGAGTTGATAATCGGGTTAAGAGCAGCAAAAGTATTAGAGTTGGAGATGAAGTGAAACTTACCTATAAGAATGGGAAAATCGGATTTGGAGAACTGCTGAAAAAATAATATAGAACAGTACAGAGATGAAATAGAAGCAGGACAGGTGCAGATAAACTGCATCGTCCTGTTATCCGATGAAGAACAATAGAAATCGGCTATTGAAAAACTGTTGAAAAGATGTTATCATAGATATATGAAAGTCGAACAGAACAAAACATAATATGTCTAAAATGTGAATAGGAAAAAATCGCTGCTCAAAATAGTAGAAAATAGAATTGTCTGATAATTACTTACAAAATGGAGGCTGGAAAGCCAGTAAAATCAATGGCTGTAGAGACATAGCGTAGAAAAGGAAGAAGCCCGAAGTAGGGCATTGAAACATAAGCTGACCATTATACTGCTTGTCTGTCGGCATAATGTAGAAAAGGAAGAAGCCCGAAGTAGGGCATTGAAACACATAGCCTGAGCCTCTACATCATCTTTTTTCAGCACGTAGAAAAGGAAGAAGCCCGAAGTAGGGCATTGAAACATGTATTATTCTCTACAAAGCTTTTGGTCTTCTTGCTGTTTGTAGAAAAGGAAGAAGCCCGAAGTAGGGCATTGAAACTTAACTTATATCCATATCTTTCACAGATACTTATTAGGTGTAGAAAAGGAAGAAGCCCGAGGTAGGGCATTGAAACCAGTTGAATATTCATATCGCTATATTCATAATCAATAAGTAGAAAAGAACCAAGCCCGCCATAGGGCATTACCCGAGGAAATTTCACATTCAGGAGAGGGGCAATATATCAAAAATACGGGAAGAAACTTGTGGAGTGATATGAAACGAATGAGGTTCGTGGAAAGGAGAATTTATGGCAGATGAAACGAAGAGAAAAACTGCGGATGAGACAGAGAATCCGTTACAGATGATGACGGAGCAGTGGATGCAGTTGGAGAGAAAGACGACAAAGCAAAGAGAAGCAGCGGATTTATTTTATGAAAAGAAATTAATGAATTTGATTGAGGATAATTTTATAGCCAGAAACAGGGAACGTGTGGAAGAAGAAGTGGAATATCTGATTATGTCAGTAGGAACTTCTTATGAACCGCTCGTGCTGAGCATAAAATTGTTAAATCCACAGAAGATTCTTTTTCTTTGTACTGCTATCACGGAGAAATATCTGGATAAAATAGTAAAACATTGTAACCTGCCGGTGTCCGCTTTTCAGAAATGTATGGTTAGTGAAACCGAACCGATGGATATTTATCGGGAAATAAAGAAAGCATATATTGAGTGGGGAAAGCCTGAGAAACTGCATATTGATATCACGGGTGGAACAAAAGCAATGTCAGCGGCAGCTGCTATGGCGGGAGCAGTCATAGATATCCAGCTGATTTATGTTGGAAGCAATCATTATCTTCCTGATTTCCGGAAACCATGTCCGGGTTCAGAGACGTTATTTTATATTGCTAATCCATTGTCTGTTTTTGGTGATTTGGAAATTGAGAAAGCATTTACTTTATTCCGGAAGAAAAATTATTCGGGTGCGAGAGAAAAACTGGAATATTTAAAGGAAGTAGTGCCGGAGCCGAATATCAGGCAGCAGTTGAATTTTGCATATTTACTGGCAAAGACTTACGAAGAGTGGGACAGTTTGGAATTAAGCGGTGCATATCAGACCATTTTGAAATTAAACAAAGAATTAAAGAGAGATAAACGGATAAACAGCAGATTTTTACTGATGGACAAAATCGATATATTAAAACAGCAGGAAGAAATCCTGGCAGCATTAAGCGAGATTCCACAGTACATTGCAGAAAAGAGAAATGCAGAATTATTACAGAAAGAAAAGTACATTGTTCCATTGATGTTCACCATGTGTCAGAATGCCATGATTCGTGAAGAACAGGAAAAACTGGATATGGCAACATTGCTTTTGTACCGGTTGTTAGAAATGATAGAGCAGAAAAGGTTAGCCGGATATAATCTATATGTTTCAAAGATGAATTATAAAGAAATAAAAGTAAATACACAGATACATCCGGAATGGGATGGTATCGATGCGAAAGAACTCTTCAGACAGATAAAAGAAAGATATCTGGATATGAAAATCCAGTTGTTTGGAAAAACCGGAAATACCTATATGCCGGAACAGATATCATTGTTGGAAGGGTTCATTTTATTGGCAGCTCTTGACGATGAGATGTTAGTCAGGGGAAATAGCAGTGTAATAGACAAATTAAAGAGAATCCGGGCAATGGTGTATTTGAGAAATAACAGTATTTTTGCACATGGACTCGGACCGGTAAGCCAGACAGATTATTTAAAATTCAAATCATTTGTATTGGAGTTATTCAGAGAATTTTGTGATATTGAGCAGATAAATTTCGCTCAGTATAATAGCAAGATGACCTGGATAACTCCTTTTGATTCTGTTTATTATTCCGGATTGGAGGGAAATTAAATGTCGGTTCTGTATGTAAAGGAGCAGGGAAGCTGTATACAAAAAAGAAGTGAGAGGATCGTTGTTACCAAGGGACAGATGACTTTGTTGGAAATACCGCTGGCAAATGTTGAAAACATAGCAATTATAGGAAATGTACAGATTACGACGCAGGCATTGCATATGCTTTTACTGCAGGGAATCGATGTGAATTTTTTTACTTTTTCGGGAAAACTATTGCAGCAATATTTATTTTTCAGCATTTGCACATATGTTTCAGTGTGAATTTGAATTTAACGGAAGAAACAGAAGACCGCCCAAAGATCCTATTAATGTATTGATAAGTCTTGGTTATACATTTCTGACAAAAGAGGTATCATCGGCACTTGATGCGGAATCATTCGAGATGTATCTTGGATTTCTGCATGGAATCCGTTATGGAAGAAAGTCGCTACCTCTTGATATTGTGGAAGAATTCAGACAGCCGGTAATAGACCGGTTTGTAATTACCCTGTGTAATAAATCCATGATTAATAAATATGATTTTGAGCAGGAAGAGGAAAGAATTATTCTGAATGAATCCGGATTTCAAAAGTTTTGCAGGGAATATGAAAAGTATATTTCCGGAGCAGGAGGAATAAATTACCGGAGTCTGATACGAAAGCAGGTTCAAAATTTAAAGGCGGCAGTTATGGAAAAAAGAGAATATGTTCCCTACAGAATGGAGGAAAACCATGTATCTAGTGAGCTATGATATAGAATCGGACAGATTAAGAAAAAAGATATCAGACACGCTGGAAAATTATGGAATTCGTATTCAGTACAGTGTGTTTGAATGTGAAATAAGCGAGCAGCGATATAAGAAAATGTACCGGGAATTAATGCTTCTGATGGAACAATCTGAGGATAATGGAAATATCCGCTTCTATTATATCTGCAAAAACTGTGAGCCAAAAAGCAGAGTGATTGGAGATTCCGGAAAGAAAGATACAAGATTTCAAAGAGATGATGTAATTATTATCTGAAAGGAAGTGGGGCAATGAGTTTGTATTCAAAAATAATTGATATACAAAAATTACAGGCAGCGTGGAGAAATGTAAAGAAAAATAAACCTGCAAGAGGAGTGGATGATGTTACCTGGGAAATGTTTGATAATAATATCCGTGAAGAATTAAAACAGCTGAATATTGAATTAAAAAATCATGAATATCATCCATTTCCGGTAAGAATGGTAAATATGTATAAAGAAGAGAAAATACGGAAAATAGCATTGTTTTCTATGCGTGATAAGGTGGTTCAGCAAGCCACGGCACAGGAACTTACGCGGATATATGATGCAGATTTTTCTGAAAATACCTATGCCTACCGACCAGGAAAATCGGCATTGTCAGCGGTAAAAATAATAGAGGATATGGTAGAAAGCGGCGAATATCCATGGGTTGTAAAACTCGATGTCCAACATTATTTTGATGAAATTCCGCATAAATTACTGGAAAAGAAGCTGAAACAGAAAATAAAAGAGGAAGATTCACTGGAATTAATTATGTACTCTGCAACGACACCATCGCTGCAGGAAGGTGGAGAAGTAAAAGAAAAAACTGTAGGAATTTATCAGGGTTCGATTGTTTCGCCAATTCTCTCTAATATTTATCTGAATGACCTGGATCACAGTTTTGATGGCAGGGAAATATTCTATATGCGGTATGCAGATGATATATTGATTGCGGCGAAATTAAAAGAAAGTGCAATGCAGGAGTGGAAAAGAACCGAAGTGTACCTGGAAAGTCTTGGTTTATCGCTGAATCAGACAAAATCAAAACTCGTAGAGTATCCGGGTACATTTGAATATCTTGGTTATGCATTTTCGCCAAAAGGAAAAGTAATTCCGAAAAAAGCAGAGGAAAATCTGAATGACAGGCTGGAAATGATGTGGCTTTCGCAGACAAAACTTACTTTTTCAGAAAAATTGAAAAAAGGCGCGGAGATTCTGGAAGGCTGGGAACAGTATTTTAAAAATAAGAAAAATATTGGGAGCATATACGAATATATGATTGTTTTGTATATGACACAGCAGAAGAATGTTGATATAAAATATCTGTTGGTTGAGCGTAAAAAACTGCATAATGTAAATCCGGAAAATATGAAATTCCTTATTGAATACTGGAAGAAAAAAGAACTGCCGGATATAGTGTTGTATGAATACGAGGATTATTACAATGTGGCAGAGATGGATACTGATGTAAAAATAGAGGATATTTATAAAAAAGAATTGCTGGATGAATATGAAAAAATGTTTCAGAATCAGCAGGAGGAATCCTTACAGAATATTATGCAGATTTATTCGGATGTTACCTGCTACCATAGGGCGGCAGTATTTATGAAACTGGCTTCTGAGCAGAAAAATCATAAAAGAGATATGGTAATCATTCAGCCACAGACAAAACTGGATCGGAATCCGTTGAGCCTTTCGGATGAAATGATTCATGAATATATGGACAAATTTGTTGGGCGGGAAGATACTTATGTTTCAGAGAGTATGGGAGAAAATGGAAGACGGTGCTGTGAGCAGATGGCAGAACCATTGACGGAAAATGTATTAAAAAGACATTTTAAAGGAGATGATACGGTAGGTACTTATGTGCAGAGAAATAATGGAACATGCAAGTTTCTGGTAATAGACATTGATATTTCCAAAAAAGTATTGTTGTCCATAAGAAACACACCGGAAAAAATGCAGGAATATTTGCAGGCTGCGGCAGGTGTGGCGGTGGAGTACAGGAAAGAATTAAAGCATATGGGAATACAGGCATATATCGAAGACAGCGGATACAGGGGATATCATGTGTGGGTATTTTTTCAGGACTGGGCGCAGGTCCGCTATGTAAATCTGTTTGAGGATATTTTGGAACAGAAAGTAAATAAGACGGATGACAGTGTGACCGTAGAATACTTTCCAAATAAAACACATTCAAAAGCAGCAGCCGCAAAACAGGCAATAAAACTGCCTTATGGATATCATGTAAAAACGATGAAGCAGAGTTATTTTCTGGATAAGGACTTGCAGCCGGTGCAGGATGTAGGAAAATTTATCCGTCAGATAGCCTTGTATACACCGGCTGCCCTGAAAAGTATAATTGCAAAATACAGTTCTGCACAGGAATTAAATCAGGAAGCTGCATCTGTAAATGTGGATGAAAATCTGGATGACTTTGGAGAGATGAGCGAAAATATCCGGATTGTTTTACAGAAGTGTAATCTGATGAGGTATCTGTGCCAGAAAGCAAGAAAAACAGGGTATCTTACCCACTTTGAGAGGCAGTCACTGCTCTATGTATTTGGCCATATGGGCGAAGAAGGAGCAGACTTCTTACATCAGGTTATGAGTTTTACTATGAATTATCAGTATCAGGTTACGCAGAAATTCCTGAATAAAATACCGGCAAAGCCAATCAGCTGTATTAAACTCAGGGATCAATACCAGAAAATTACTGCGGAATGTGGATGCAACTGTAATTTCAGCAGAGTGAAAAATTGCTATCCATCGCCTGTTCTGCATGCAATCAAATCGGGAAATGAAGAAAGCAGGGAAATCACACTTCCTACAAGCAGAACAATCACAAAGGAAAAAGAAAGCAAAGTATGCGAAGAGCTGAATATCAATAAAAAAGTACAGGATATAGCCGGCAAAATTCTGGAAATGAAAAAGCAGAAAAGAGGAATCGACAAAGAAATAACAAAACAGGAACGGGAATTAGAAAGAATATTTAATGAAGCAGGTGTTGACTGCATGGAAGTATCATTTGGTATGTTAGTAAGAAGAAAAACAGCGGACGGATACGAATGGGTAGTAGAATTGTAAGTGTAAATAAGAAATTACTTCGGTTTGGGGCAAAAAATTTTTGCCCCAGACTGATGTTCACGAAGTGTTTTACAAAAAGCGATTTTTGTAATTTTGCAATAGGACATATTTTAGAACTGAAAGTTTTGTAAGGAATAATTTGCTATTGCAAAATGGCAGGTATCATGTTAAGATAAATATGTCAGGGAAAACGAACAAAACAGAACAAAATGTGGCCAAAATATGAATAGGGAAAATAGCATGAGAAAAATGGTTGAAAATGAAATTGTCAGATAATTACACGCAAAAATGGATTTGCAAAGCCAGTAAATTCAAGGGATGCAGAGACATAGCGTAGAAAAGAAGAAAGCCCGAGGTAGGGCATTGAAACGTATCTTCTTTAACTCTGATAACGATCCGGTTGAGTAGGTAGAAAAGAAGAAAGCCCGAGGTAGGGCATTGAAACTTGTAGCATTGTAGAAATTGATTGATAAAGTTGTTGTTGTAGAAAAGAAGAAAGCCCGAGGTAGGGCATTGAAACACCCTTTGCACGACTCCATCTAATGCTATGATTGCAAGGTAGAAAAGAAGAAAGCCCGAGGTAGGGCATTGAAACGTTTTGTTTTTCTGCTTACCACAAGCGTGGAGTAAGTGTAGAAAAGAAGAAAGCCCGAGGTAGGGCATTGAAACACGGTCTCTGTTGTCCTAGCATTATATTCCCCCTTTAGGTAGAAAAGAAGAAAGCCCGAGGTAGGGCATTGAAACCTATAATTTTATCATAAGAAAACGGATATAAACCGGTAGAAAAGAAGAAAGCCCGAGGTAGGGCATTGAAACACTGTTTGAATGTATGTTACTTTTTCCGGACGTGGTTGGTAGAAAAGAAGAAAGCCCGAGGTAGGGCATTGAAACACTTCTGGGGACGTATCAACTAAAATGGTCGTTTCAACGTAGAAAAGAAGAAAGCCCGAGGTAGGGCATTGAAACCTATTTGATTTTGCAACGTTTTTATAACATCATGCATAGTAGAAAAGAAGAAAGCCCGAGGTAGGGCATTGAAACACGTCAATTACTTTGTTTACACTGTCGTATATCTCGTAGAATAGAAGAAACAATAAAGGAGAGAAAGAAAAGGCAGAAAAAGTTTTAGAAGAAGCATTATTAAAAAATTTAGAGGAATTAAAAAGGGATGATTTTAGTCCTAAAGCCAGATTAGACACATTAAATAGCATATCTATATGTGAAGCAATGTTAGGAGATATATTGATATATTAAGCAAAAATAGAAAACTCTAAAAATGATGAAGAGGAAAAGAGAGGCAAAAAGTTATGAACTTATTAAAAAAGATAACTGAGCAGATAAAAATTGAAAAAGATTGCAATTTTTAACAAATGAGGTATAGTTCTATCTATAACAAGTTAGGAAGGAGAAAAAGAATGAAACCAAATTTATACGAGAAAAAAATGTTAGAGGCTATTATTCGGACAGCTCAGATGCTTCTTAATGGTGAAGCTGAGACAGAGGAGGATTTTGTTGATGCACTTGAAAGTATAAATATTCCTTTAAATGGAATGTTGGAAGAAAAGCATAAATAAAAGTTTAAATAAGCACTGTATCTTTTTGTGCAGTGCTTATTTAATATCACTTTTATCAGGAGCTATATAAATTCTCTCTTTAGTCTGAATCCGTGAAGTTGATTTCTTCACAGACTTCTTAAATCCTATATTTCAAGCTTTTGCGATATTTTGTTGTTCAATATCATTATTCACCCACCAGGTGAAGAAAATATATGGTAAAATAGACGTAACAA
>ERZ779842.1377-NODE-1377-length-20372-cov-4.631540_pt1 | contig 20372 bp, 16 predicted proteins | sample MGYA00511095_ERZ779842 | MGnify/ENA primary metagenome ERZ779842 (study PRJEB29588, sample SAMEA2154036) | human gut metagenome | biome: human gut; feature: human-associated habitat; material: faeces | place: Denmark | collected 2008/2010 ... | reverse complement strand
GTAAAAGAATCTGATACACAGGTAGCAGAAACATCTTCTTCCCAGACGTCTGCGTCCTGGATGCCTGAAAAAGATATTCATGTTATCATTCCATTCAATGCAGGCGGATCTTCTGATGTTGCGTGCCGTGTACTGGTGGATTATTTAAATAAATATTCAGACGTAGACTTTGTTGTAGAAAACCTTCCGGGAAGCGGCGGACAGGTCGGAATGGAGGCAGCAGCAGATGCAGATCCAGATGGCTATACGATCGTATCCATTCCGTCCGGCTGGTTTATGTCCTATGCGATGGAAAATGTAGATAAAACTTACACGGAATATACACCAATCACCACATGGGCAGATTCTTATATGGCGCTGGTTGTAAATAAGTCATCTGGCTGGGAGAATTATGAAGAATTTGTCAATGCGGCAAAAGAAAAACAGCTGTTAATTGGCGGCGTATCCGGAACCTTACCTTCTCTGGCAGAGTATGTCATGGCAGACAAAGAGGGATTCGAGTTTATATTTACTGATATGGAAGAAAAGTCAAAACAGACTGAGCTGTTAAGTAACCGTGTTGATGCTTATGTGGATGCATTTGCATCTATCCAGCAGTACATAGAGAGCGGGGATTTTAATTGTCTGGCTCTTTTCTCCAATGAAAAACCGCATGGTTATGAAAACATTCCTTCCATGAAGGAACTCGGCTATGAACTCGATCCGGATTTCCTTGCACAGAGATATTCTTTCTGGGGACCGAAAGGCATGGATGAGGGTGCTGTTGAGTATATCAATCAGGTTGTAAAGCAGGCATCAGAAGATCCGGAGTGTCAGAAAGCGATGCAGGAAATGTTTTATAATACCAGCTGGATGTCGGTATCCGATTATCAGGCATATTGTGAAAAGGTACAGAATGATACAGTTAAGTATGTGAATGATCTGTTCTTCGAATAAAGCAGGTGATAGAGAATGGGTGAGACAATCTTTTTATTATGTTTTTGTGCAGCTGCGATTGCAATGTATGGAATGACCGGAAATTTCCGGATCAGTAAGATGGATACATCCGGAGGTGCCGCGATGTTTCCCAGAATCGTGATTATCCTGCTGCTGGTATTCCTTGCGATCAGACTTCTGCAGATTTGGATTGGAAAACAGAAAAAGCCGTTCATGGGCAGAGAGTTATTTACCGGAAGCAGATTCTTTTTCCTGATTTGTTTCTGTGCTTATGTTGTCTGTCTGAAATTGCTGGGCTATCGGGTTGCAACGTATTTATTCTTGCTCTTTTCTGTAAACGGATTTATGAAAGTTGAAAAGGGTACTTACGGGACGGCCAGGGAGCTTGTGGTACGAAATCTGATTTTGCTGGTATTTGTTCTGGCAATGTACTGGTTATTCGGAACGGTTCTGAGTATTAAACTGCCGACAGGATTCTGGGCATAGAGTAGGAGGAACAAAAATGGGTCTGGCTTCAATTATAGCAAATGTTTTAAATCCGATATCCTTTTGCATGATTATGCTGGGGGTTGTCATGGGAACCATATTTGGGTGTATTCCGGGTTTGAGTACCCCAATTGCGCTGGCACTGGTGCTGCCAATGGTATTTAAAATGGATCTGTTCCATGCAATTTGCCTGATGATGGGAATTTACTGCGGTGGTGTTTCTGGTGGTCTGGTTTCCGCAGTTATGTTAAAGATACCGGGGTCCTCTGCAGCGGTGGCAACCTGTTTCGACGGTTATCCAATGGCGCAAAAAGGAGAGGGCGCAAGAGCAATGAGCATCGGAACCTGGGCGAGTTTTTGCGGAGGAACTTTCAGCACTCTGTGCCTGATGGTTTTGGCATCGGCACTGGCACGTATGGCTCTGGGATTCGGACCGTGGGAGCAGTTTGGAACTGCTCTCATGGCACTGACACTGGCAACGGTGCTTATGAAAGGAGATCCGGTAAAAGGGTTTGTTTCAGCGCTCATCGGTGTTCTGATGACAACGGTTGGCCTGTCTCCTATTGACGGAGTGGCAACGCGTTTTACATTTGGCAGTGTAAGCATGAAGAATGGTTTTGATATGGTAGCCATTGTCATTGGTGTTTTTGCAATGCCGGAGATTGTAAAAAATGCTGGCAGGATTTTGCATGAGCGTCCGGAAATTAAGTTAGAGAAAAAACTGTTCTATCTTTTGCCATTTAAGGAAATGAAAGAACTGGCTGGTACAATTTTCAGAGGAAGCGTACTGGGAACAATTGTCGGGATTCTGCCGGGACTTGGCGGTGGTCCAGCTTGTCTGATGGGCTATGCAATGGAAAAACGTGTCTCAAAAGAACCGGAAACATTCGGAACCGGAAACCCGCACGGAATTGCAGCGCCGGAATCGGCCAATAACGCAACCGTAGGAGGTGCATTGATCCCGATGCTGTCTCTTGGGGTTCCGGGGGATACCAATACTTCCATTATTCTTGGTGCCTTTACCTTATTGGGAATTTCTACGGGACCAATTATGCTGCAGAATAATCCAGAGATTTTTAAAACTGTTATTTTCGCAGTGTTCATTGCGAACTTTGTGATGTTGTTTTTACAGTCTTTATCAATTCCGTGGCTGGTAAAGATGCTTTCTGTTTCCAATACATTTCTTCTGCCAATTATCACGGTATTCTGTGTAACAGGCTGTATCAGTCTGAACAGCAATGTATTTGAAGTGTATTATATGCTGGTTCTGGTGTTTATCGGTTATCTTCTTGAAAATAACGGATATCCGGTAGCGCCTTTGATTATTGGCTTTGTACTCGGAGATGTCATAGAAGAGAATCTGCGCCGTTCCATTACTTATTATGGAAGTATTGGAAACTGCCTTGGCAGGGTATCCGTAGGTTCTGTATTCTTCTGGGTAGGAGTTATTGTTCCGATTATCTATTTGCTGCATTATGCAGTAAAAACAGCAAAGGCAAAAACTGTATAGTTGGAGGAAGTTTATGGACAGAATTGATAAAATAACGGTTATAGTGATTGAAAAGCCGTTTGCGAAGCCACTCCAGAATGCAGTTTACAAATTATATGGTGCACAGCATGTGTTTGTGCAGCTGGAAACTGGAGGCGCAAGTGGAATTGGGGAAGTTGTGTGTTTTGAAAAAGCCCAGGCAAATGCATTTTGTGCGTATCTGGAGAGTATGAAAGACCGGATTCTGGGACAGGATGCCAGATACATCAGAAAAATATGGAAGGCATTATTCACATCCATGAGCGGTATTGGACATAGCGGGCTTAGTATGCAGGCACTTGGCGCAGTGGACACAGCATTATGGGATTTGAATGGAAAACTGCTGCAGGCACCGGTCTGGCAGATGCTTGGCGCAGAACGTTCGGAAGTTCCGGTATACGCGACAGGAGGGTGGCTTGGCAGTGATGAGGAACTGGTGGAAGAAGCTCTGGAATACAAAAAAATGGGATATTCCAGATTTAAAATGAAACTTGGAAAGAAGGACTGGGAAGAGGATATCCGGCGGGTCCGGCTGGTACAGCAGACTTGCGGACCGGATTTTGAAGTGATGGTGGACGTAAACCAGGGATGGGATGTGAAAAAAGCGCTTCGTATGGCACCGTATCTGGAAGAACTTGGAATTACCCATTTTGAAGAACCGGTTTATGCCATGAATTATGATGAACAGAGAATGATTCGTGACAGAGTTCGTATGGATGTAGTTGCGGGTGAAAAACTGTATGGTCTGAATGAGACGGCCGAGCTTTTGATGCGGAAATGCGTGGATAAGCTGAATCCTGACATTGCACGGTGTGGAGGCGTATCCGGTTTTATGGAGGTTGGTGCGGTTGCCAACGCAAATCATATACCGGTATCCTCCCATGCGTATGCGTATTTTTCTATTCCGTGTATTGCGGCAATGATAAATGGGGATATGGCTGAGATTATTCCAAGCTGGGAAACAGGATTGTTCGCGGAGGATATTTCCATTGAACAGGGGGTACACCGTCTGTCTGAAAAACCAGGATTTGGCTGTGAACTGAGTGAACGTGCATTGCAGGAATGGTGTACAGCGAAAACCGAATATGCAAAATAAGCAGGATGAGAAAAGAGGCGTGATATGTTTAAGATTTTAATCCCGGAAGATGTAGCAGAATCCGGTAAAGAATATTTGAAAGAACGAGGATATGAGCTGAAGGTAGGAGTGCCGACAGATGTGGAAAACCTGAAAAAGGAGATTCGGGATGCAGATGGAATTCTGGTGCGGAATGCGTTATATCCGGAGGAAGTACTGGCAGCAGGAGAAAAGCTGAAAGTCATAGGACGCCATGGCACTGGCGTTGACAACATTGATGTAGCAGCAGCAACACGAATGGGAATTCAGGTAACCAATGCTCCGGTTTCCAATATTAATGCAGTAGCTGAATACACAGCAGCAATGATCATCGCATTGGGCTGCCGCTTGCGGACTGTGGACCAAAAGACCCGTGCAGGAGACTGGAGCTACAGAAAAGAGATGCCAAAGCATCGGAAAGAATTAAAAAACTGCACATTGGGTGTAATCGGATATGGGCGTGTAGGCAAAGCTGTGGCTGAAAAAATGATAAATGGTTTTGGAATGAAAGTTGTCGCGTACAATCTGGTTCCGGTCGAAGATCAGAATGAACTGCTTACAGTTGTGGATGGCATTGAGAAGGTTTTACGGGAAGCAGATTTTGTGACAGTTCATGTACCGGCAACACCACAGACAAAAGGAATGTTCCATTATGATACATTTAAGCAAATGAAACCGGGAGCATTTTTTATTAACTGTGCCCGTGGAGATGTTGTGGTAGAAGAAGATCTTGCACGCGCCCTCAAAGAAGGAATATTAGCCGGAGCTGCACTGGATGTATATGCAGAGGAGCCGCTTCCGTCAGGCAGTCCCATTCTGGAGTGTGAAAATGTGATTTTTTCCCAGCATAATGCGTCATTGTCGCAGGAGAGTGCGGATAATATGTCTTTGCATGCGGCAATTGGAATTGATGAGGTGTTAACCGGGAAAGCGGTTACATGGCCTGTAAACCATATTGACTGAAAAGAAAACGTGGAATAATATGATTACATAAGGAGGAACTCGGATATGAAATATGTTCGTTATGAGAAAGATGGAAACACCCATTTTGGAGTACTGGAGAATGGAAAAATCGCGGAACTGTCAGAGGATTATGTCCTGGGGGCAGAACGGACTGGCGTGGTAACAGAAGAACAGGATGTAAAACTTCTGGCTCCTTACATTCCAGGAAAAATTGTGGGAGTCGGAGCAAATTACAAGTCATTTCTGGATGCGAAAAAACGTGAGTATCCAGTGAGACCGCGAATTTTCCAGAAGCCGAAGACGGCAGTACTGAATATGGGAGAGGCAATCTGCCTTCCGGATGCAAGTCATGAAGTTCACTACGAGGGAGAACTTGCGGTTGTCATCGGAAAAACCTGCACCAAAGTAAAAAAAGAGGATGCATGGGATCATATTTTCGGATATACGGTTATCAATGATGTCACAGATGAGACCATGTTTAAGGAAGATGTAATTTGGGCACGCGGAAAGGGCTGCGATACCTTTGCACCGTTAGGACCGGTTGTGGTAACAGACGAAATTGATCCGGAAGACGCGATGATTGAGACAAAGCTGAATGGAACGGTAGTGCAGCATATGAGTACTTCAGACATTAATTTCCATATTCCGGAACTTATCGAATACATCAGTTCTTACATGACACTGGAGGCAGGAGATATTATTGCAACCGGTACACCGGCTGGAGTGGGCTGCCTGCATCCGGGCGATCACATTGAGATTTCCATAGAGGGAATTGGTGTATTGGCGAATGACGTAAAATAAAACGGTATTGTTGAGAGGAAACATCATGCGGAAAATTTGTGTGGCAGGAGTCGGAGCAGTAGGCAGTTTGCTTGCAGCAATGATAGGAAATAACGATACAGATTGTTTAAGTCTGATTGCACGGGGGAAACGGGCAGAGGCATTAAAGCAAAATGGCGTAGTATTAAACAGTGAATTCTATGGAAAGCAGATCTGCCATCCGGCCAAAATTGTGGAATATGGAGAAGAACTGGAAACGCAGGATTGTGTGATTGTCTGTGTGAAAAACTATTCACTGGATGCAATTGCGTCCCAGATTCGTCCGTGTGTTGGACCAGATACGATTATTTTGCCGGTTATGAATGGCGTGGAAGCCGGTGACAGACTGCGGGAACTTTTTCCGGATGCCATTGTGTGTGATGGGTTGATCTATACAACAACCGGTATCAATCCGGATTATTCAGCGACACAGGTTGGCAGCTACACATATCTTTATATTGGAAGCAGAGTTCAGGACAGATGTCATGAAGATGCAGTAGCCTGGCTGAATGAGATGTTTTCCGAAACGCATCTGGATGTAAGGATCGCAGATGATATTCAGAGTGAAATATGGCAGAAATTCATCTTAAACTGTGCATTTAATACGGTGACAGCCAGATATCTGATCACAACAGGTGAAATACGCCGAAGTGAGAAGCTGAAACAGGATTTTTATGAGCTATTGCTTGAAACGTACCGGGTTGCGGTTCGTGAAGGGGTAAAGCTTCCGGCGGATATCGTAGAACAGAAATATCAGTTTATGTTGAACAAACAGTCGGAACAGGCAACAAGTTCCATGAAGCGGGATGTTGAGGCGGAACGGAAAACGGAACTGGATGCATTTGGAGGAGCAATTATCCGAAAGGCAGAAAAGTACCAGATTCCGGTTCCGGTAACAAAATGCTACTATGACGCACTTTTAAAAATGCAACATTGAAAACCGGTTGTTGATATACTATAATATTTATAATATATTGACAGGCAGGTGGAGAGATTGGTCTATAAAACAAAGGTAGATATTGCATATGATATGCTAATGGAACGGATAACGGAGGGTGTTTACAAACCGGGAGAAAAACTGGTTATTACTCATATTTCAAAGGAGCTTGGAATCAGTGATATTCCGGTGCGTGAGGCAATTCGGAGACTGGAAAGTGAAGGCTATGTAAAAATTCTGCCGAATCAGGGGGCAATCGTGTATGATTCCACAGCTGAAAACTTAGAAGAAATGTTTTGCATCAAAGGAGTGCTGGAGGGATATGCGACTAGGCTGGCTATGGAGTATCTTACAGAAGCAGATTACAAAAATCTGTATGAAATCAACAGGAAACTTCAATCCGCAACAGAAAATAACGAAGCAAAGCACAGAGGCGAACTAAATATTCAGTTTCATCAGTATATTTATAATGCATGTGGTTCCAGTGAACTGCAGAGGATGATCAATGAATTTTGGATGAAGTACAAAATCACAAAAATGTTGTTGACGGTTTTTCCGGATCGATCCAAATTTAGTGTGAAAGAGCATGAAGATATTTTGGCATTAATGCAGTCAGGCGATGCAGATGGAGCGGAAATGGCTATGCGCCGTCACGCATTAAAATCCGGGCAGGAGGCAGGACGTTCCATAAAAGAGACATGATTTCAACAGAAAATTGGATAATTACAGCAGGCAGGTGGAGCAATCCATCTGCCTGCTGTTGTTTTGCTTTCAGAAAGATGGACTTTTCCCCGGAAATCCTCTATAATATCTCCCATGAAATCAGCAGGAAAGATGAGGAGCAATCAGGTGAGGAAGCTTGTGTATGTGATCGGCATGGGACCGGGAAATTTTGAACAGATGACATTTGAGGCGCGCAGGGCGCTGGAGCAGAGTGATGTGATCGTTGGCTATACCGTGTATGTGGATCTTTTGCGGGAGCATTTCCCGGATAAGCAGTTTCTGACCACACCCATGCGCCAGGAGGTGGAGCGCTGCCGCATGGCTTTTGAGGAGGCGGGTCAAGGGAAGACCGTGGCCATGGTCTGCAGCGGCGATGCCGGTGTGTATGGTATGTCCGGACTGATCCTGGAATTACAGCAGGAGTATCTGGAGTGTGAGGTGGAAGTGGTCAGCGGCGTGACGGCGGCCCTGGCCGGCGGCGCAGTGCTTGGCGCTCCGCTGATGCATGATTTTGCAGTCATCAGTTTAAGTGATCTCTTAACGCCCTGGGAGAAGATCGAGACAAGACTTCGCTGTGCGGCGGAGGCGGATTTTTCCATCTGTATCTACAATCCGTCCAGTAAAAAACGGGCAGATTATTTAAAACGGGCCTGCGACATCATTCTGGGACAGACAAAAGAAGAACGGGTCTGCGGCATTGTGAGCAACATCGGCAGGGAGGGGCAGCGTGCCAGGGTTCTGATGCTCAGTGAGCTTCGTGATACCCAGGTGGATATGTTTACCACGGTGTTTATCGGAAATTCCCAGACAAAAAAGATCGGGGAGCGGATGGTGACACCGCGGGGATATAGAATCTGAAGAGCGTGCAGAACGGACGCAAAGGAAGATTTAGAGAAAATAGATACAGAAAGTGAGACATACCATGGAACAATATCTGGAGAAGCAGCTTCACTGTCTCTGCCGCAGCGTGCGTGCCGCGGATGAGCGGGCAGTGGACGCGGCAAAGCGCCACTGGAACGGAATTGCCAAACCATTGTACGGGCTTGGCCGGTTTGAAGATCTTTTAACCAAAGTGGCAGGCATTCAGAATACGGAAAATATCAAAATGGATCGGAAGGCCGTTGTGGTATTCTGTGCGGACAACGGTGTGGTGGCCGAGGGTGTGACCCAGACGGACAGCAGCGTGACTGCCGTGGTGACAGAAAACTTTGCCCGGGGTATTGCCAGCGTAAACCGCATGGCATCGGTGGCCGGGGCAGATGTGATTCCGGTGGATATTGGCGTGATGGGCGAGATTAAGGAGCCGAGCGTCCGCAACTGCCGCATTGCCAACGGCACCAACAACATGCGAAAAGAACCGGCCATGAGCCGGGAGCAGGCGTTGGAGGCACTTCATACGGGAATCCGCCTTGCATCGGAATTAAAGGATAGTGGATATGATCTGCTGGCAGTCGGAGAGATGGGAATTGGCAACACCACCACCAGCAGCGCGGTGGCCAGCGTCCTTTTGCAGGCCCCGGTGGAGCTTGTGACCGGGCGGGGAGCCGGGCTTTCCAACGCGGGACTGGAAAAGAAAATAGAGGTGATCAAAGAGGCCATTGCACTGCATCATCCGGATCCGGAGGATCCGCTGGCGGTGCTGGAATCGGTCGGCGGTTTTGATATTGCGGGCATGTGCGGGCTGATGCTGGGCGGTGCCATTTACCGGATTCCGGTGGTACTGGATGGCCTGATTTCCCTGATGGCGGCCCTTCTGACCCAGAAATTCTGTCCGCTGGTGACGGACTTTTTGCTTCCGTCCCATATGGGAAAAGAACCGGCCTGCGGCATGGCCATGGAAAAACTGGGCCTGGAGGCAAGCATTTATGGAAATTTGGCGCTGGGCGAGGGAACCGGAGCAGTGATGCTGTTTCCGCTTTTGGACATGGCAGAGGCGGTGTACCGGGAGAACAGTACGTTTGAGGATATTCATGTCGGCGCTTATCAGAGTTTTGAAGAACAGGAACTGGATGAAAGACAGAAAACAGCGCATACAGAGATCGACGGTTTTGGGAAGGAGGAACAGGCATGATTTATTTTATCGGAGCCGGACCTGGAGATCCGGAGCTTATTACAGTGAAGGGAAAACGTCTGATCGATGAGGCAGACATCATCATTTATGCCGGTTCCCTGGTAAATCCCCAGGTGCTTTCCGGGGCAAAGCCGGAGGCAGAAATCTACAACAGTGCTACCATGAACCTGGAGGAGGTTCTGGAGGTGATGAAGTGTGGTGTGGATGCAGGAAAAAAAGTTGTCCGCGTCCATACCGGAGATCCGTCTATTTACGGTGCGCACCGGGAGCAGATGGTGGAGCTGGACAAGCTGGGAATTCCGTATGAGATCGTGCCTGGGGTCAGTTCGTTTCTGGCAGCAGCAGCCAGCTTAAAGCGGGAGTACACGCTGCCGGGAGTCAGCCAGACCGTGATCTTAACCCGCATGGAAGGCCGGACTGCTGTGCCGGAGCGGGAACAGATTGAAGCGCTGGCAGCGCATCAGGCTACCATGGTCATTTTCCTTAGTGTGGGCGAGATTGAGACATTGAGCAAACGGCTGCAGGCAGGTGGTTATCCGGCAGATACTCCGGCGGCAGTGGTATATAAGGCATCCTGGGAAGACCAGAAAATCGTTCAGGGAACCCTGACGGATATTGCGGAAAAGGTAAAAGAGGCAGGCATCCGCAAGACCGCCCTGGTGACGGTAGGACGGTTTCTGGGTGATACCTTTGAGCTTTCCAAACTGTATGACGCGCATTTTACAACGGAATTCCGCAAGGGGGTCTAAGCATGGCAAAGAAAATCATGATCCAGGGGACCATGTCCAATTCCGGAAAGAGCTTTGTGGCGGCGGCCCTGTGCCGGATCTTCAAGCAGGATGGTTACTCCGTTGCACCGTTTAAATCCCAGAATATGGCCCTGAACTCTTACATTACCAAAGATGGACTGGAAATCGGGCGGGCCCAGGCCATGCAGGCGGAGGCGGCTGGAATCGCGCCTACCGTGGACATGAACCCGATCCTGCTAAAGCCGACCAGCCAGATGGGAAGCCAGGTGATCGTAAACGGCGAGGTGTTCGGAAATTTAAGAGCCATGGATTATTACCGCCGCAAAACGGAATTTATTCCGGCAGTCCGGGAGGCGTTCGAGAGGCTGGAAAGCCAGTTTGATGCCATTGTCCTGGAGGGTGCCGGAAGTCCGGCAGAGATCAATCTGCGGGACAATGATATCGTGAATATGGGGATGGCAAAGATTGCGAATGCGCCGGTGCTTCTGGTGGGAGATATTGACCGGGGCGGCGTGTTTGCATCATTATATGGAACCGTCAGTCTGCTGGAGCCGGAGGAGCGGGCCCGCATCAAGGGTCTCGTCATCAATAAATTCCGTGGTGATGTTAAGATTCTAGAGCCGGGACTCCGCATGATCGAGGAGCGGCTTCACATTCCTGTGGTGGGCGTGATCCCCATGGAGCAGATCGATCTGGATGATGAGGACAGCCTGTCCGACCGTCTGGTGCGGACTAAGGCGCAGGACGGCCTGGATGTGGCGGTGATCCATCTGCCGCATATCTCCAATTTTACGGACTTCAATGCGCTGGAACATTATGATGGCGTTTCTCTGCGCTATGTGGACCGGCCGGCACATCTGGGACGGCCGGATCTGATCCTCCTGCCGGGAACGAAAAATACCATGGCTGACTTAAAATGGCTGCGGGAGAGCGGACTGGAGGCCATGATCTGGCGGTTGGTGGAGGAACAGAAAGTTCCGGTGATCGGAATCTGCGGCGGTTATCAGATGCTTGGTGAACAGCTTTCTGATCCGCATGGTGTGGAAGGGGAACCGGGCAGCACCATGCGGGGCATGGGACTTCTGGCGGCAGAGACCATCTTTGCGGCAGAGAAAACCAGAACCCGGACAGAAGGAACGGTGATGGCAGCAGCTGGAGTTTATGGCCAGGTGACCGGGCAGAGCGTGAAGGGGTATGAGATCCATATGGGAGAGACGTTTCCGGCTGAGGCAGGGTCGGGCTTGAATGGCTCGCAGCAGGCGGGTGCAGGACAGCAGCCAGGAAATGCCTCCCGGGCAGATCACAGTGTTACCCCGGCAATCTGCCTTGCAGACGGCCGCATGGACGGTTTTGTCCGGGATGACGGCCTGGTGTTCGGAAGCTATCTCCACGGCCTGTTTGACAATCTGGAGTTTACCGGAGTGATTCTGACCCAGCTGGCAGAAAAGAAAGGCATCAGCCTGACTGCGACGGCAAAAAGCATGGAAGAATATAAGGAAAGCCAGTATGACAAGCTGGCAGACCTTGTGCGCCGGTCGCTGGATATGGAGGCGCTCTATAAGATTATGGAAGAGTACGAGTCCTAAAGACAGACAGGAACCTGGTATGAAGCCGGGAATGCATGTGGACAATCTGCATGTTGAAAGAACATCCAGGTTTGAACAGGAAAAAAATGGAAAGGATAACATTATGATAGAAACAATGCAGTGGGTCCGGCCGGAGGAGATCGAGGCCCGCAGTATGGCCATCATCGAAGCTGAGATGCCGGAAGGAACCTGGACGCCGGGCGAACTGGCTGTGGTAAAGCGCTGCATCCACACGGCGGCAGATTTTGATTATGCGGAAAATCTGTACTTTTCAAAAGGAGCGGTGGAGCTGGCAGTAAATCTGATGAAGAGCGGCAGGGGCTTTACCATCGTGACGGATACCAACATGGCGCTGGCCGGTGTAAACAAGGCGGCACTCAAACAGCTAAACGGAACGGTCCGCTGCTTTATGGCAGATCCGGATGTGGCGGCTGAGGCGAAGGAGCGGGGCGTGACAAGGGCTATCGTCAGTATGGAACGCGCGGCAACGCTTGCCGGACCGGTCATCTTTGCCATCGGCAACGCACCGACGGCCCTTATTCGATTGTATGAGATGATGCAGAATGGTGAGATCCATCCGGATTTTATCATCGGAACCCCGGTGGGCTTTGTAAATGTAGTAGAGTCGAAGGAGCTCATCTGTCAGTCGAGTGTGCCATGCATCGTGGCGCGCGGAAGAAAAGGCGGAAGTAATATTGCGGCAGCTGTGTGCAATGCGCTGATGTATCAGGTCACCAGGACGCAGAAATCGGGCAAATAGCTTAAAACTAAGCCTTCGGGACGTAATGCTTGCATTTTCCGACAAAAAATTTTATAATGTGTTAATATATTATCTTCAAAAAGGTGGCTTTTTCTATGGCGAATGAACAGACGGAGAAGAAAATGGACATTGAGCTGGAGAATCCCGCAGATTTTACCAGCCCGGAAGAATTGTATAAGGACCTGATCCGCAGTATCCGGAAGTATCATCCTTCAGATGATATCTCCCTGATCGAGAAAGCGTACAAGGTTGCCCATGAGGCACACAAGGATCAGAAACGAAAATCGGGTGAACCCTATATCATTCACCCTCTTTGTGTTGCCATCATTCTGGCAGACCTTGAGATGGATAAGGAGACCATTGCGGCAGGCATTCTTCATGATGTCGTGGAAGACACCGTCATGACGCTGGATGAGCTTTCTAAGGAGTTTGGTCCGGAGGTAGCGCTCCTGGTAGACGGCGTCACGAAGCTGACCCAGCTGTCCTGGTCCAAGGACAAGGTGGAGATGCAGGCAGAGAACCTGCGCAAGATGTTCCTCGCCATGGCAAAAGATATCCGTGTCATCCTGATCAAGCTGGCCGACCGTCTGCACAATATGCGTACGCTGCAGTACATGAAGCCGGAGAAGCAGAAAGAAAAAGCCCGTGAGACCATGGAAATCTACGCGCCCATCGCCCATCGTCTCGGTATTTCCAAGATCAAGGTGGAACTGGATGATCTCTCATTAAAATATCTGCAGCCAGATGTCTACTATGACCTGGCGGAAAAGATTTCCCTTGGTAAGGATGCCAGGGAGGAGTTTGTCAAGAGCATTGTTGATGAGGTTTCCACCCACATGAAGGAGGCCGGCATTGAGGCCAAGGTTGACGGACGCGTGAAGCATTTCTTCAGCATCTACCGAAAGATGGTCAACCAGCACAAGACACTGGATCAGATTTATGATCTGTTTGCAGTGCGCATCATTGTAGATACGGTAAAGGACTGTTACGCTGCCCTGGGTGTTATCCATGAGCTGTACAAGCCGATCCCGGGCCGGTTCAAGGATTATATTGCCATGCCGAAGCCGAATATGTACCAGTCTCTGCACACCACGCTGATCGGCAGCAACGGCCAGCCGTTTGAGATCCAGATCAGGACCTTTGAGATGCACCGTACCGCAGAATACGGTATTGCTGCGCACTGGAAGTATAAGGAGAGCGGAAGCGGCAAGGTTGCTGCAGGCGATGAAGCTGCAAAGCTGTCCTGGCTGCGCCAGATCCTGGAGTGGCAGAAGGACACCAGTGACTCCAAAGAGTTCCTGAGCATGGTAAAGGGAGATCTGGATTTATTCTCCGAGAATGTGTACTGCTTCACTCCGTCAGGAGATGTCAAGACACTGCCAAGCGGTTCTACAACCATTGATTTTGCGTACTCCATCCACAGTGCGGTGGGCAACAAGATGGTCGGAGCAAGGGTGAACGGCAAGCTGGTGCCGATCGAGTATGTGGTCCAGAATGGCGACCGCATTGAGGTCATCACTTCCCAGAACTCCAAAGGCCCGAGCCGTGACTGGCTGGCTCTGGTCAAGAGTACCCAGGCCAAAAACAAGATTAACCAGTGGTTTAAGAGTGAATTAAAAGAAGATAACATTGTCCGCGGCAAGGATCTCATCGACCGCTACTGTAAGACCAAGGGCATCAATTTTGGCGATTTAAATAAGCCGGAGTTTCAGGAGAAGGTCATGCAGCGTTATGCCTTCCGCGACTGGGATTCTGTTCTGGCTTCCATCGGCCATGGCGGCTTAAAAGAAGGCCAGGTCATCAACAAGATGATCGAGGAACGGGAGAAGAAGACCCGCAAGGAGGTTACCGATACCAACATTCTGGACGGTCTCAGCGAGATGTCCGGAAACAAAGCCGAGGTCAGCAAGAAGACCAAGGGCGGAATTATGGTAAAGGGCATCCACGATGTGGCAGTCCGCTTCTCACGCTGCTGCAGTCCGGTGCCGGGCGACGAGATCGTGGGCTATGTGACCCGTGGCCGCGGCGTATCTATTCATCGGACAGACTGTGTGAATATCATCAACCTTCCGTCGGAGGAGCGCACCCGTCTCATTGAGGCTGAGTGGCAGCAGCCGGAGGATGACAGCAGCACCAAGGAGCGCTACACTACGGAAATCCAGATTTACGCCAATAACCGCATCGGCATGTTTGTCGATATTTCCAAGGTGTTTACGGAGCGCCAGATCGATATCACCTCGATGAATGTGCGCACCAGCAAGCAGGGCAAGGCCACGATCATTATGACGTTTGACATTCACGGAATCGAAGAACTGAACCGGCTGACGGACAAGTTAAGACAGATCGATGGCGTGATCGATATAGAAAGGACTGCGGGATAGTTGTTCCGCAGTTTTTCTGTGTTTCGGATATAGAAAAGGAGCAGATTATGAGTGATTTTCGAATTAAAACCTATGTGCTGGGCGGTGTCAGCACAAACTGTTACCTCGTGTTCCGTGAGGGCGAAAAAACAGCCGTGATCATCGATCCGGCAGACAATGCGGATTACTTAAAGAACAAATGTCGGGAATTTGGCGTGAAACCTGAGGCAGTCCTTCTTACTCATGCGCATTTTGATCATATGCTGGCTGCGGATGATATTCGCAAAGCTTACGGATGCAAGGTTTATGTCCATATGGACGATGAGCGGATGCTGAATGACCCGTTTCTGAATCTTTCCGGAACCATGGGAACAGAGCAGACCGGCATCAGCGCAGATTATCTGCTGCGGGATGGAGATATACTCCATTTCTTAAACAGGGAGTGGAAGGTTATGGCCACACCGGGCCATACAGCAGGTTCTGTCTGCTATTACCTGCCGGAGGAGAAGGTGCTGTTCAGCGGAGATACCCTGTTTGCGGAGTCTCTGGGACGGACGGATCTTCCGACCGGAAGCATGTCTGCCATTGTTCATTCCATCGCAGAGAAGCTTCTGGTGCTGCCGGATGATATCATGGTCTATCCGGGACATGGTGATGCTACTACCATTGGTTATGAGAAGCAGTATAATCCGGTGGCAGCTTATGTGAGAAAGCGAGGCATGCAGGCATGATCGGAATTTTGTTAAATGACAGCGCTTACGAGCAGGATATCCGGGAGCTTCTGATGGCATTTTACCCGGGACAGACCTTTGCGCATGAAATGCAGGAGAATCTGGACTTTTTTGTGGAAGGAACGGTAAATGAAGATCGTACGGAGTTTACGTTATGTCTGGGATATTTCGGAAGCTCCTGCTTCCATCTGCTGTCCATGGAGAAACTGGAGCCGGAGATCCAGGCCGAATTTCAGGCGGCGGCGGAGAACAGTGTTCTGAAAGTAAATTACGAAAATCGCTTTGAGACAAAGAATAAAATTAAGCGCAGACTCTATGTGCTTCTCATGCAGCAGACGGGAAAGCAGCTCCCGTGGGGAACCTTAACAGGCATTCGTCCGACCAAGATTGCCATGACAAAGCTTGCGGAAGGCGAAACGGAAGAGCAGATTTTCCGCCACATGAAGGATACCTATTTCACCAGCGATGAGAAGATTCACTTAAGCATCGAAATTGCCCAGAGAGAACGCAAGCTGCTTTCGACCATTGATTATAAGGAAGGCTACAGCCTGTATGTGGGCATTCCGTTCTGTCCGACCACCTGCCTGTATTGTTCCTTTACCTCTTATCCGATCGGAAAGTGGAAGGACCGCACCCATGAATATCTGGATGCGCTGTTCAAAGAACTGGATTATGTGGCAGAAAAGAAGAAGGGCTGCACGCTGGACACCGTTTATTTTGGCGGAGGAACCCCGACTTCTCTTTCTCCGGAAGATCTGGACAGGCTGATCACAAAACTAAAGGTGACCTTTGATTTCTCTGCCGTTCAGGAGTTTACCGTAGAGGCAGGACGTCCGGACAGCATCATCCGGGAGAAACTGGAGGTCCTTAAGAAACATGGCGTGGGCCGTATTTCCATCAACCCGCAGACCATGAAGCAGGACACCCTGCGTCTTATCGGACGCCGCCATACGGTGGAGGATGTGGTGGACCGTTTCAAGCTCGCCCGTGAGGTTGGCTTTGACAACATCAATATGGACCTCATCATCGGACTGCCGGAGGAAACGCTTGAGGATGTACAGGCCACCATGGAGGCCGTGAAGGCCCTGGCACCGGACAGCGTTACCGTGCATTCCCTGGCCATTAAGCGCGCGGCACGCTTAAACACCATGAAGGAAGTTTATAAGGATTTAAAGATCGAGAATACGCAGGAGATGATCGATCTGACTGCCCGCTATGCCCGTGAGATGGGCCTGGAGCCGTACTATCTGTACCGACAGAAAAATATGGCAGGCAATTTTGAGAACGTGGGCTATGCGGCACCTGGAAAGGCCTGCATCTATAACGTGCTCATCATGGAGGAACAGCAGACCATCATCGGCTGCGGAGCAGGAACCACCACCAAGCGCCTGTTTGCCGAGGAGAACCGCATCGAGCGCTGCGAGAATGTAAAAGACGTGGAGCAGTACATCAGCCGCGTGGAGGAAATGATTGAGCGAAAAGAAAAATTGCTGTCAGATGCACAGTAACTGTAACAAGTTGAACGCTTACGATTGCAATTTGTTCCTCAGAATAGTATAATTTGTAAACGAGTATGTGATTTTCAGGAAGACTTAGAAACATAGAAAACGGAGAATAAATATGGCATTAAAAAAGAAGCCGGTTACCGGCATGCGTGATATCCTGCCGGCAGAGATGCAGGTGCGGGAATATGTGATGAACCAGATCCGTGAAACCTACCGCAGTTTCGGATTTACCCAGGTGGAGACTCCGTGTGTGGAGCACATCGAAAACCTGACCAGCAAGCAGGGCGGAGACAACGAGAAGCTGATCTTCAAGATCTTAAAGCGCGGAGAGAAACTAAACCTCGAGACCGCTGAGACCGAGAACGATTTAACCGATAGCGGACTTCGCTATGACCTGACCCTGCCGCTGTCCCGTTATTACTCCAACAACGGCGCACAGCTCCCGAGCCCGTTCAAGGCTCTGCAGATGGGCAGTGTATGGCGCGCGGACCGTCCGCAGCGCGGCCGTTTCCGTCAGTTTACCCAGTGTGACATTGACATCCTGGGTGACGCAACCAACATGGCAGAGATTGAGCTGATCCTGGCAACCACCACTGCCCTTGGCAGAATCTGCCCGAAGAACGCGTTTACCGTCCGCATCAACGACCGTGGTATCTTAAAGGGTATGGCTCTTTACTGCGGATTCCCGGAGAATGGTCTGGATCAGGTCTTCATCACCCTGGATAAGATGGACAAGATCGGTCTGGATGGCGTAAAGGCAGAGCTTCTGGAGCTTGGTTATGCAGCGGAGAGCGTAGAAAAGTACGCAGGCCTGTTATCCGGCCTTGGCGAGGACGCGGCAGCAGTCCGTGGTCTTGGCGAGACCTTAGTCGGTGTGCTGAACGCAAAGACTGCAGAGAACCTGGCAAACATCATGGATACCGTAACCGAGGTAGCCGAGACCGACTTTAAGCTGGCCTTCGACCCGACTCTGGTGCGCGGTATGTCCTACTACACCGGAACCATCTTCGAGGTTTCCATGGAAGGCTTTGGCGGTTCCGTTGCAGGCGGCGGAAGATACGACAAGATGATCGGCAAGTTCACCGGTCAGGATACTCCGGCCTGCGGCTTCTCCATCGGCTTTGAGCGCATCGTTACCATCCTTATGGAGCAGGGCGGCGAAATCGAAAATGCGGCTCCGAAGAAGGCTTATCTTATCGAGAAGGGCATGGATCCGGCACGCTACGGACAGATCATGAAGCAGGCTATGGGCGAGCGCAAAGCCGGTGTCCAGGTGCTTGTTTCCATGATGAACAAGAATAAGAAGTTCCAGAAGGAGCAGTTAAACAAAGAGGGCTATACCGAATTTGTAGAGTTTTATAAAGAAGCCCTGAAATAAGAGCTTGGAAAAAGATCATTGAATCAAAGGAGATAAATCATGGCAGAATCAATGCTGGGACTGAAGCGGTCCCATCGGTGTACAGAAGTCACCACAGCAAATATCGGTCAGGAAGTGACCGTCATGGGCTGGGTGCAGAAGAGCAGAAACAAGGGCGGAATCATTTTTGTGGATTTACGTGACCGTTCCGGTATCCTGCAGATCATCTTTGAGGAGAGCGACTGTGGTGCAGAGAGCTTCGCAAAGGCAGAGAAGTTAAGAAGTGAGTATGTCATTGCTGTAACCGGACGCGTAGAGGCACGTTCCGGCGCAGTCAACGAGAACCTGGCCACCGGTGCCATTGAGGTGCGCGCCAACAGCCTGCGCATCTTATCTGAGTCCGAGACTCCGCCATTCCCGATCGAGGAGAACTCCAAGACCAAGGAGGAGCTGCGTTTAAAATACCGTTTCCTGGATTTAAGAAGACCGGATATGCAGCGCAACCTGCTGTTAAGAAGTAAGATTGCCATTCTCACCAGACAGTTCCTGGCAGAGGAAGGCTTCCTGGAGATCGAGACTCCGACCCTCATCAAGAGCACCCCGGAGGGCGCAAGAGACTACCTCGTACCGAGCCGTGTACATCCGGGCTCTTTCTACGCGCTTCCGCAGTCTCCGCAGCTCTTTAAGCAGCTGTTAATGTGCTCCGGTTACGACCGTTACTTCCAGCTGGCACGCTGCTACCGCGATGAGGATCTGCGTGCAGACCGTCAGCCGGAGTTCACCCAGATCGATATGGAGCTGTCCTTCGTAGACGTGGATGATGTCATCGATGTCAACGAGCGCCTGCTTCACAAGCTGTTCAAGGAAATCTTAAACGTAGAGATTCCGCAGCCGATCCCGCGCATGACCTGGCAGGAGGCTATGGACCGCTTTGGTTCCGATAAGCCGGATCTTCGTTTCGGCATGGAGTTAAAGAATGTATCTGATGTTGTCAAAGACTGTGAGTTCGTTGTATTCAAGGGCGCTCTGGAAAACGGCGGCACCGTTCGCGGTATCAACGCTGAGGGACAGGGCCATATGCCGCGTAAGAAGATCGACGCGCTGGTTGAGTTTGCAAAGGGCTACGGCGCAAAGGGTCTTGCCTACGTTGCAATCCAGGAGGATGGCAGCTACAAGTCTTCCTTCGCGAAATTCATGACCGAGGAGCAGATGCAAACCCTGATCTCTGCTATGGATGGCAAGCCGGGCGACCTGCTGTTATTTGCAGCTGATAAGAATAAAGTTGTATGGGATGTTCTGGGTAATCTGCGTCTGGAGATCGCGCGTCAGCTTGACCTCTTAAAGAAGGATGATTACAAGTTCCTGTGGGTAACCGAGTTCCCGTTACTCGAGTACTCCGAGGAGCAGGGACGCTTTGTAGCCATGCATCACCCATTCACCATGCCGATGGACGAAGACTGGCATTTAATCGATTCCAATCCGGGCGCAGTACGCGCGAAGGCATACGATATCGTATTAAACGGTACCGAGATCGGCGGTGGTTCTGTCCGTATCCACCAGAGCGACATCCAGTCCAAGATGTTCGAGGTACTGGGCTTCACTCCGGAAAAGGCACAGGAGCAGTTCGGCTTCCTGCTTGAAGCCTTCAAGTACGGAGTTCCGCCGCACGCTGGCCTGGCGTACGGCCTTGACCGTGTGGTAATGCTGATGGGCGGCTGCGACAGCATCCGTGCAGTCCTCGCACTCC
>ERZ779842.1376-NODE-1376-length-20379-cov-5.403267_pt1 | contig 20379 bp, 17 predicted proteins | sample MGYA00511095_ERZ779842 | MGnify/ENA primary metagenome ERZ779842 (study PRJEB29588, sample SAMEA2154036) | human gut metagenome | biome: human gut; feature: human-associated habitat; material: faeces | place: Denmark | collected 2008/2010 ... | reverse complement strand
TATCCGCAGCAGCAGGCGTTGTAGTTGCAGCAGCAGCAGGCGCAGGCGAGGCAGCTGAGGAGAAGACTGAGTTCGACGTAGAGCTGACCGAGGTTGGCCCGAACAAGGTTAAAGTTATCAAGGTTGTACGTGAAGCTACCGGTCTTGGTCTGAAAGAGGCTAAGGACGTAGTTGACGGTGCTCCGAAGGTCCTGAAAGAGGGCGCTTCTAAGGAAGAGGCTGAGGACATCAAGGCTAAACTTGAGGCTGAGGGCGCAAAAGTTACCCTGAAGTAATTAAAACTCAACTAGAGCTTAAAACCCCGGGATCCGCAAGGATTTCCGGGGTTTTTCTGTTATACAAAAAATATGCAAAAAAATACCCGGAAGCCCTTGCGGATTTCCGGGTATCCTATTTTCAGGTGGTAAATTAAGCTACAACGTGAACGTTAACAGCCTGCAGACCACGGTTGCCCTCAGCGGTATCGAAGGTAACTTTCTGGCCATCCTCTAAGGTCTTGTAGCCGTCAGCTACGATACCGGAGAAGTGTACGAATACTTCCTCGCCAGTCTCATCGTTGGTGATGAAGCCATAACCCTTAGTTGCGTTGAACCATTTAACTGTACCGTTATTCATTGTGGTACCTCCTATAAAAAAATAAAATTTGTATTTTCGTATGAAACAAAAATCACATATTTTTGTAAATCTGGAATGTACTTCTTGACTTACAAAAATATGTGAATCAAAAGCTCATATCAAAATACACTGTGAGTTTACCACCCAACCCCTTTTCTGTCAAGCAATTTCGGCATTTCTTTAGATACTGAAGCGGTGGGTGATTGCAGTTCACAGGCAGGAGTTTTAAAGCTTGTGTGATGGGTGCGTGACCGGGGAAAGTGGCCGGCCACGCACGCTATGCCAAAACAAAAAATGGAAAAGTTGTCAAAGGGAAAAGGAAAGCTTCTGGCTATCAGAAAGCCAGGCCTTCATGGCTCCGGTGAGCCATTTGTTCCGGTGGTAAAGCGTCTGCAGCCAGAGTGATGGAATGTCGCATTCGCAGTTCAGCCGGGCCAGATTTTGAAAGAGCGGATGATTCTGCGCAATCAGATCCGGAACCGGAACAATAACAGAGGAACCACTTTGTGGATCCGCGCTGGCTGCAATGGAAAGCGCTAATCCCGGATCCGCAATATACAGCTGCCTGGAAGCAGAAACGTTCGCCCTGGAATTGTAACAGCTGGTGCGGATGATCGGATAATGGGAAACATCTTCTGCGCCCGGTCCTGCATGGCTGGTCAGAGGATGTGCTTTGTTTGTGTAATAGTGAACCGGAACCGGCTGATCTTCCAAAGCATGGAGCAGATCGGCATCGGTGTAAAGCGTGTCCAGCGTCAGGGCGAGGTCAATCTCGTTATGCCGCAGACGGGAAAGCAGATCGTCCGGATTCTGTACGGTCTGCACCTCCAGGTCAACCTGGGGATAGCTTTGCAGGTAGCGCGCAATGGCGCTGCCAACAGCCGGGGACAGCGGGCTTAATATGCCAAGACGCAGAGAACCGCTTACAGCGGCGTCCTTCTGTCTGCCAACCATCAGGGCCTCTTCCGACATACGGACGATGGCGCCTGCGTAGGATAAGAATTCCTGCCCGGTCTGGGTGATACGGATCTGTTTGCCCACACGCTCATAGAGCTGCGCTCCGAGTTCCTGCTCCAGCTGCTGCATCTGCATGGTAACAGTAGACTGGGCGTAACCCAGCGCTTTTGCAGCCTTGGAGAGACTCTGGGTCTCAGCTACTTTGGTAAATGTAATCAGGTTTCTAATTTCCATGAAATACTTTCTAATATCGGAATTAATGAAGTATATTTCAAATACTTCAAAATATTTGACATGACTATTGTAGCGCACATGGAGGAAAAACGCAAGCATATCCGCAGGGAAATTCTGATATAAATAATAGGGAAAAGAGGGCGTGGAGGATACTGCTGTGAGCAAAAGAAAATGGAAGCTGCCGGCAATGAGTCTGCTGCTGTTTTTGGTGCTTCTGGCAGATGGAGCCCTGGCCGGCACGGTTTTTGCGATTGCGCGGCACCAGTCCGGTACCTTCCAGTCATCTACCGCTCAACCATCCACCATTCGGGCATCCACTACTTGGTCGTCCATCCCACAAGCATCCACCGCCCAGCCTCGCCAGGTTGCCCTCACCTTCGATGACGGCCCCCATCAGACCTGCACGCCTGCCCTGCTAGACGGACTGAAGCAGCGCGGCGTGAAAGCCACATTTTTCCTCATGGGAGAAAATATTGCCGGAAAAGAATCACTGGTACAGCGGATGCAGGAGGAGGGACACCTTATCGGCAATCACAGCTACCGCCACATCCAGATGACAAAGGAAGAGGCAGAGCAGGCCTGCGCGGAAATCGAACAGACGGAGACGCTTATTCAGGACATCACCGGCAGACGGCCGGAGTATCTGCGTCCGCCCTACGGTGCCTGGAATGAACAGCTGGAGTGCCGGGTGAATCTGACTACAGTGCTGTGGAATGTGGATTCCCTGGACTGGAAGCTGCAGAACACAGAGCAGATTGTACGGAGGGTGGAGAAAGATGTGAAGAATGGTGACATCATCCTGATGCATGATATCTTCCCAACCTCCGTGGAGGCGGCTTTGCGGATCGTAGATGACCTGCAGAAGCAGGGTTATGAATTTGTGACCGTGGAAGAACTGCTGGTGGACTGAAGCAGGGCAGAGTGTCTGGCACTGTCCGGATAATGCAGGCGGGCAGCTGATCCGGCTGAGCAGACAAAACAGCCACTGCGGAGCTGGCCGGATTACCGCCGCGAATCCTGGTTGACGCAGGAATCCGCGCGGATTATACTGGAAAAAAGCATACGCTGCAGTTTGCGGCCAGACGTCCGGAAAGCTGCGGCAAGAGGAGGAAACAAGATACATGGATCTGTTTGACTATATGAGAGCGAGCACCCAGGAGCAGGAATCGCCCCTGGCGTCCCGTATGCGCCCCACCACGCTGGACGAGGTGGTAGGGCAGAAGCACATCATCGGAAAGGACAAGCTGCTTTACCGCGCCATCAAGGCGGACCAGCTTGGTTCCATCATCTTTTATGGCCCGCCGGGAACCGGAAAAACCACGCTGGCCAAGGTGATTGCCAACACCACCAGTGCCAGCTTCCGCCAGATCAACGCAACCGTGGCGGGGAAGAAGGACATGGAGGATGTGGTGAAGGAGGCGAAGGATGCCCTGGGCATGTACGGAAAAAAGACCATCCTGTTTGTAGATGAGATCCACCGCTTCAATAAAAGCCAGCAGGATTATCTGCTTCCTTATGTGGAGGATGGAACCCTGATTCTCATTGGCGCGACCACGGAGAATCCCTACTTTGAGGTAAATGGCGCGCTTCTTTCACGCTCCCGGATCTTTGAACTGAAGGCACTGGAGAAGGAAGATGTAAAAGAATTGATCCTGCGGGCGGTGAGAGATGAGAAAAAGGGCATGGGAAGTTATCATGCGGTGATCGATGACGAAGCGGCAGATTTCCTCGCGGATGTATCTGGCGGAGATGCCCGCGCGGCCTTAAATGCCGTGGAACTGGGCGTTCTTACCACGGAGCGTGACCAGGCAGACGGCCTGATCCACATTACGCTGGAGGTGGCCCAGGAGTGCATTCAGAAACGCGCGGTCCGCTACGATAAAGATGGAGATAACCATTACGATACCATCTCAGCGTTCATCAAGAGCATGCGCGGATCGGACCCGGATGCGGCGGTTTACTACCTGGCACGCATGCTTTACGCCGGAGAGGACATCAAGTTCATTGCCCGCCGGATCATGATCTGCGCGGCAGAGGATGTGGGAAACGCGGATCCGCAGGCACTTACCGTGGCCGTCAGCGCGGCACAGGCGGTGGAGCGCATTGGTATGCCGGAGGCCCAGATCATTCTTTCCCAGGCGGTCCTCTATGTGGCAACAGCACCGAAATCCAATTCCGCGTGCAATGCCGTGTTCGAGGCAATGGACGCCGTGAAAAATCAGCGTTCCATGCCGGTTCCGGCGCATCTGCAGGACTCCCATTATGGTGGCTCCGCAAAACTGGGACACGGAATCGGATACAAATACGCCCACAACTATCCGAATCATTACGTAAAACAGCAGTATCTGCCAGATGGAATGGAAGGACAGGTATTTTACCATCCGTCCGAAAACGGCTATGAGTCGAAAATTGGCGAACATATGCGCTTTTTGCGGGAATCGGTAAGGGATGACAGCGAATCCAGGTAAAATAAATCTTTTCTTTTTTCGGGAATTCCATTATAATAAAATCATGCGTGGGGGCTGCGGACTGCAGCTCCCGCATCATTCGGAAATTGATTAATCACATGGTGAAAACCATATCTATCATTATTATCCCACCCACTTGAACAAGCTTAGAATGGAGAACATATATGAGAGAAAAATTGCAGACATTACCTGTAGCTGTATTAAAGGAAATGGCGAAGAAGCAGGGAATTAAGGGGGCAACCGCCCTGAGAAAAGCAGAACTGATCGAAGCGCTTTGCAATGCAGCAGAGGAAAATATCGGTCATGAGACGGCAGTGCCGGAGAATTCCCAGCCGACCCGCACTTCCTACCAGAACCGTGGACAGAATGGCCGGCCTGCCGCGGCAAGACGGAATAATAACGCGCAGGGGGAGCAGCAGTCTTACCAGAACCGCCAGAATCAGAATGGTGAACAGACTTATCAGAACCGCCAGAACCAGAATGGCGAACAGACTTATCAGAACCGCCAGGCCCAAAATGGGGAACAGCCTTACCAGAACCGCCAGAACCAGAATAATGAGCAGCCGGCATATCAGAATAATCGGGACGAGGTCGCTGAGAAATCCCAGGAAGAGATGGACAGTGGTGTACCGGCAAGCGGCATCCTGGAAGTGATGCCGGACGGCTTTGGTTTCATTCGCTGTGAGAACTTTCTTCCGGGAGAGAATGACGTGTATGTGTCCCCGACCCAGATCCGCCGTTTCAACTTAAAGACTGGTGATATCATCAATGGAAACCGCCGTGTGAAGACCTCCAATGAAAAGTTCGCGGCTCTTTTATATATCAAAAACGTGAATGGTTATCCGGTCAGCGCGCTGGAACGCCGTCCGAATTTTGAGGATCTGACCCCGATCTTCCCGAACAGCCGCCTCCATATGGAGACCCAGGGCAAGAGCAGCACCGCCATGCGGGTTCTGGATCTTCTGGCACCAATCGGTAAGGGCCAGCGAGGCATGATCGTATCTCCGCCGAAGGCCGGTAAGACTACCCTGTTAAAGCAGGTGGCCCAGGCAGTCACCAACAATCATCCGGATATGCACATGATCATCCTTCTGATCGATGAGCGCCCGGAGGAGGTTACCGATATCAAAGAGTCCGTAGTAGGGGACAATGTCGAGGTGATCTATTCTACCTTCGATGAGCTGCCGGAGCGCCATAAACGTGTGTCCGAGATGGTCATCGAGCGCGCGAAGCGTCTGGTAGAGCATGGCAGAGATGTCATCATTCTCTTAGACAGTATCACCCGTCTGGCCCGGGCCTACAACCTGGTGGTTCCGCCGAGCGGCCGTACCCTTTCCGGCGGCCTGGATCCGGCGGCCCTGCACATGCCAAAGCGGTTTTTCGGCGCGGCCCGCAACATGCGGGAGGGCGGCAGCCTGACCATTCTGGCAACAGCTCTGGTGGATACCGGAAGCCGCATGGACGATGTGATCTATGAGGAGTTCAAGGGCACCGGTAACATGGAGCTGGTGTTAGACCGCAAGCTTTCCGAGAAACGGATCTTCCCGGCTATCGACATCTTAAAGTCCGGCACCCGCCGCGATGACCTGCTTCTCAGCCGTGATGAGGCCGAGGCAGTGGATATTGTCCGCAAGGCAACCAACAGCCTGAAGCCGGAGGATTCCGTGGAGCGCATCCTGGATCTGTTCGCCCAGACCCGCACCAACCGGGAGTTTGTGGAAGTGGCGAAAAAACGGCGTATGTTCTGATGAAAAATCTTTGAAAACCTTAGAAAATATGCTTGCCAAGGCTATCGTTCTATGATACAATTATGGAGCTGTTTATAGATGTGGCGTGATTTTAACGGTACGAATGAGACCGTTAGACGATCACAGTACTATATAATTGAGAAAGTGAAGAGGTGAAAATCATGAGAGAAGGAATCCATCCAGCTTATTATCAGGCTAAGGTTACCTGCAACTGCGGCAACGAGTTCGTTACCGGTTCCACCAAGGAAGAGATCCACGTAGAGGTTTGCTCTAAGTGTCATTCTTTCTACACCGGTCAGCAGAAAGCTGCTTCTGCACGCGGTCGTATCGATAAGTTCAACAAGAAATACGGCGTTAAGGCGTAAGCATAACGAGAGCGAAGTAAGGTTGAGACTCAAGTGGAGACACTTTGGCTCAACCTTATTTTTCTTTATAAGGAGATATCACTCATATGAAATATTCCGGTATCGGCGGTCAGGCCGTCATTGAAGGAATTATGATGAAAAATAAAGACCAGTATGCCACGGCTGTGCGCAGGCCGGACGGCGGCATTGAGGTCAAAAAGGACACCTACGTCAGCATGACGGAAAAGGTGCCATTCTGCGGACTCCCCTTTGTACGGGGCGTCTTCAGCTTTGCGGATTCCATGATCCTCGGCATGCGGACCTTAAGCTTTTCTGCCAGCTTCTTCGAGGATGATGAAGACTCCGAGCCGGGAAAGCTGGAGCTGTGGCTGGACAAGGTCTTCGGGGAGAAAGTGGAGCAGGTGCTTATGGCGGTTGTCATGGTGTTTTCCGTGGTCATGGCCATTGGCATTTTTATGGTGCTGCCGCTGCTTATTGCGAATGCCTGTAAGCAGGTCATCCACTCCGACACCATCATGGCTATTTTAGAGGGTGTCATCCGCATCGCGATCTTTATCGCGTACATTAAACTGATTTCCCGGATGGAAGACATCCGCCGCACCTTCATGTATCACGGCGCGGAACACAAATGCATCAACTGTATCGAGCATGGCATGACCCTCACGGTGGACCATGTGCGGGAAAGCTCCAAGCAGCACAAGCGCTGCGGCACCAGCTTCCTCATCATTGTCATGCTCATCAGCATCCTGTTCTTTATGGTTGTGCGGGTAGACAACGTACTGCTTCGCATGGCAAGCCGCATCATTCTGGTGCCGGTCATTGCCGGTGTGTCTTACGAATTTCTGCGCCTGGCAGGCCGCAGTGACAACCCGATTGTCAATTTACTCAGTAAGCCGGGGCTGTGGATGCAGAACCTTACCACCAGTGAGCCGGATGACTCTATGATCGAGGTTGCCATTGCGGCGGTGGAAGCGGTGTTTGACTGGAAAGCATACTTAAGGGAAAATTTCCCGGATACAGAAATTCCGGAGGAGGAGACCAGATGACACTCTATGACCTTCTGACTGAAGGAAGCGCAGCCCTCTTACAGGCGGGGGATACCGACGGGGAGAATGACGCAAAGCTGCTTCTCTTCGAGGTATTTCATCTGGATCTGGTTCATTTCCTGATGGACCGCCTGCGTCCCCTTTCAGAAAGTGACGCGGAAACACAGGAAAAGATGCAGACGTACCGCGGCATGATCGCAAAGCGCGCCTCCCGCATTCCGCTGCAGCAGATTTTGGGCAGTCAGGAATTCATGGGACTGGAATTTTATGTAAATGAACACGTGCTGATCCCGCGCCAGGACACCGAGACACTGGTGGAGCTGGTGCTGCAGGAGCAGCAGGGCAGAGAAAAGAAGCTTCTGGATCTCTGCACCGGATCCGGCTGTATTGCCATCAGCCTGGCGGTGAAGGGCGGCTACGAATCGGTAACGGCCACAGATTTGTCAGAGGAGGCATTGAAGGTGGCAGAGCGGAACGCGAAAACACACCAGAAAAAAATCATCTTCCGCCAGGGCGACCTGTTCTCTGCCTTGCCCCGGACCGAAGCCGGAACCTTCGACATCATCACATCCAATCCGCCCTACATTCCCACGGCAGTCATTGCCACCCTGGAACCGGAGGTGCGGGAGCACGAGCCTATGATGGCCCTGGACGGCACCGAAGACGGCCTGAGATTCTACCGGCAGATTGCCAAAGAAGCCGGAACCTGGTTAAAGCAGGGCGGAGCCATCTACCTGGAAATCGGATATGACCAGGGCGAGGCCGTGAGCGGGCTTTTGCAGGAAGCGGGTTTTGACAAGGTAAGAGTCGTAAAAGACCTTCCGGGCAAGGATCGCGTGGTCTGCGGCGTCTGGCCGGGCTGATATAAATTAAGAAACCAACAGATACGAACACATATATAATAGGAGGAACCGCATGTTTGACAGATTAGATGACATCCTCATCCACTATGAGGAAATCATGCAGGAATTAGGCGAGCCGAACGTAACCGAGAACCAGGACCGCTTCCGCAAGCTCATGAAGGAGCAGGCTGACCTGGCACCGTTAGTAGAGGCGTACAAGGCTTACAAGCAGGCAAAGCAGGACATCGAAGACAGCCTGGCACTTCTGGAAGAGGAGAGCGACGAGGAGATGCGCGAGCTTGCCAAAGAGGAGCTTTCCGATGCCAAGAAGCGCGTGGAGGAGCTGGAGCAGGAACTGAAGATCCTGTTACTGCCGAAAGACCCGAACGATGATAAGAACATCATCCTGGAGATCCGCGCAGGAGCAGGCGGCGATGAGGCAGCCCTGTTCGCGGCAGAGCTTTACCGTATGTACGTAAACTACGCAGAGAGCCAGCACTGGAAGGTAGAGATCATCTCTTTAAGTGAGAACGGCATCGGAGGTTTCAAAGAGGTACAGGCCATGATCACCGGTAAGGGCGCATATTCCAAGATGAAGTACGAGTCCGGCGTACATCGCGTACAGCGTGTACCGGAGACTGAGTCCGGCGGCCGTATCCACACCTCCACCGCAACCGTAGCAGTGATGCCGGAGGCAGAAGAGGTCGATGTTCAGATCGACATGAACGACTGCCGTATCGATGTTATGCGTGCGTCCGGCAACGGCGGACAGTGTGTCAACACCACCGACTCCGCGGTACGTCTGACCCATATCCCGACGGGTATCGTCATCTACAGCCAGACCGAGAAATCCCAGCTGCAGAACAAAGAAAAGGCATTCCGCCTCCTGCGTTCCAAGCTGTATGATCTGGAGCTGGAGAAGAAGCAGAACGCGGAAGCAGCAGAGCGCCGCAGCCAGATCGGTACCGGCGACCGCTCCGAGAAGATCCGTACCTACAACTTCCCGCAGGGCCGTGTCACCGACCACCGCATCAACCTGACCCTTTACAAATTAGATAAGATTATGAATGGTGATATCCAGGAAATCCTGGATGCCTGCATTGCGGCCGATCAGGCAGCAAAGCTGGCAAAGATGAACGAAGTGTAGGAATCATCAGGACGATTGAAAAAAGCTGGATTTAATCAAAAGTATTAAATCTGGCTTTTTGCAAAATGGAGGATTTTATGATGGAACACGAGAATAAAAACAGAAATTCAAACGGCATTCTCAGACGCATTATCATTGCTGTTCTTCTGGTTATCATCATCGCCAGCGCTCTCAGCCTGGTAAAGGAATGGATGGATGCCGCAGCCCAGCGCCGTCTGGAGGAGAGTCTGGCGGAGGCTGCAAAGCAGACGGAGACCGAACCGTCGGAAACAGAGGAAGAGACGGAAGCCGAGACCGAGGCACCGTATGTCTCCCCTATTGACTTTGCCCCACTTTGGGAGACCAACCCGGACACCATCGGCTGGATCCGCGTACCGGATACCAAAATCGATTATCCCATCGTCCAGTCCCCGGACAACCAGTATTACCTGCACAAGGATTTTGAGGGCAAAGACAGTGTGTACGGCACCATCTATCTGGATGCCGACAGCAAGTCTGACTTCAGCGGCTGGAACAACCCGATTTACGGCCACCACATGAAGGACGGCTCCATGTTCAAGGATGTGGTAAAGTTCAAAGACCAGGAGTTTTTTGAAAACCACCGATACTTTGAAATCTACACCCCGGAGCGCACCATTCACTTAAAGACTCTGGGCTGCTACTACAGTGACTCCAACGGCATTGTCCGCAAGACCTCCTTCAAGTCCCAGGCCTCCTTTGACAAATGGGTCAGTGAGCGCCTGGCACCCTGCAGCTTTGCGGAAGTCCCGGAGCAGCCCTTCGATTCCATGTTCGTTCTGGTTACCTGCAGCTACGAGCAGAACGATGCCCGCACCCTGCTGTTCGCGGCAGAGGTAGATGAAGACGGCAATTTCCTCCCGGCCACCGGAAGAAACGTGCCGGATGCGGGTGCTGCTGGTACAGAGACATCGGTGGCAGATTCTGCTGCAGTACAGATAAATTAATAAAAAATTTCGAATTCCCGCCCGGTCTCTTTCCGGCCCCAGATTGCAATATCGGCGCATCTGTGGTATAGTACAAACTAGCTTAAACTGTCCGTATGTACAAAAGAGACCCGGGCGGTATTTTATGTTTAAAAAGGAGAACACTATGAAAGGTATCATTCTGGCAGGCGGCTCAGGCACCCGTCTGTATCCGCTGACCAAGGTAACATCCAAGCAGTTACTTCCTATTTACGACAAGCCCATGATCTACTATCCGCTGTCCGTGCTTATGAATGCCGGCATCCGGGAGATCCTGATCATCTCTACCCCGGTAGACACCCCGCGTTTCGAGGCACTGCTGGGAGATGGCCATCAGTTTGGCGTGGAGCTGTCCTATGCGGTACAGCCGAGTCCGGACGGACTGGCACAGGCGTTTATTATTGGTGAGGAGTTCATTGCCGGAGAGCCGGTTGCCATGGTACTGGGCGACAACATCTTCCACGGCCAGGGTTTAAAGAAGCGCCTGCGCGCGGCAGCAACCAAGGAGAAGGGCGCTACCGTGTTCGGCTATTACGTAGACGATCCTGAGCGTTTCGGCATCGTGGAATTCGACGATCAGGGTAAGGCCGTTTCCATCGAGGAGAAGCCTGAGCACCCGAAGTCCAACTACTGCGTGACGGGCCTGTACTTCTACGACAACCGTGTGGTCGAGTATGCCAAGAGCTTAAAACCGTCTGCCCGCGGCGAGCTGGAGATCACGGATTTAAACCGTATTTACCTGGAGAACGGCGAGCTGGACGTAACGCTCCTGGGCCAGGGCTTTACCTGGCTTGATACCGGAACCCATGAATCCCTGGTGGAGGCCACCAACTTTGTCAAGACCGTAGAGACCCATCAGCACCGCAAGATCGCATGTCTGGAGGAAATCGCTTACTTAAACGGCTGGATCACGAAGGAGCAGGTTCTGGAGACCTACGAGGAGTTAAAGAAGAACCAGTACGGCCGCTACTTAAAAGATGTTCTGGACGGCAAATACATCGACAAGCTGCACGGCAACGACATGAAATAAGGCCGGAGCCAGCAAACCAAAAGAAAAGAGGAACAGACCATGACTATCATCGTAACAGGCGGCGCCGGTTTCATCGGCTCCAACTTCGTTTACCATATGTTAAACAAGTATCCGGATTACCGGATCGTGTGCGTGGACTGCCTGACCTACGCAGGCAACTTATCCACCCTGGAAGAGGCATTAAAGAACCCGAACTTCCGCTTCTGCAAGATCAATATCTGCGACCGCGAGGCCATCTATAAACTCTTTGAAGAGGAGCACCCGGACATCGTGGTGAACTTCGCGGCAGAGAGCCATGTAGACCGCTCCATCGAGAACCCGGAGATCTTCCTGGACACCAACATCAAGGGTACCGCAGTGATGATGGATGCCTGCCGCAAGTACGGTATCCAGCGTTACCATCAGGTATCCACCGATGAAGTATACGGCGATCTTCCGTTAGACCGCCCGGACCTTTTCTTCACCGAGGAAACCCCGATCCACACCAGCAGCCCATACAGCTCCTCCAAGGCAGGCGCTGACCTTCTGGTACAGGCATACCACAGAACCTATGGCCTGCCGACCACCATCAGCCGCTGCTCCAACAACTACGGCCCGTATCACTTCCCGGAAAAGCTGATCCCGCTCATGATCGCAAACGCGCTGGCAGACAAGCCGCTTCCGGTGTACGGCGAGGGCTTAAATGTCCGCGACTGGCTGTATGTAGAGGACCACTGCAAGGCCATCGACCTGATCATCCACAAGGGCCGTGTCGGTGAGGTTTACAACATCGGCGGTCACAACGAGATGAAGAACATCGATATCGTCAAGCTCATCTGTAAGGAGCTGGGCAAGCCGGAAAGCCTGATCACCCATGTTACCGACCGCAAGGGCCACGACATGCGTTACGCCATCGACCCGACCAAGATCCACAACGAGCTGGGCTGGCTGCCGGAGACCAAATTCGCGGACGGCATCAAGAAGACCATCAAATGGTATCTGGAGAACCGTGAGTGGTGGGAGACCATCATCTCCGGCGAGTATCAGAATTATTACGAGAAAATGTACGGAAACCGCGAGGAAGTGTAAGCCTGCGAAACCGTCATTGAAAAACTGTGAAACAGAAAGAGGAAACAGCATGAAGGTTCTGGTAACAGGAGCAAAAGGCCAGCTTGGAACTGACCTGATGAACGAACTGGCAAAACGCGGCATCGAGGGCATCGGCGTGGATGTGCAGGAAATGGACATCACCGACGCGGAAGCCTGCCGCCGTGTCATTAAACATTCCGGCGCAGACGCAGTCATCCACTGTGCCGCATATACTGCAGTAGACGCAGCTGAGGATAACGCAGACCTCTGCCGCCGCATCAATGGCGAGGGTACAAGAAATGTGGCTCAGGCCTGCAAAGAGGCAGATGTAAAGCTGATGTACATCAGCACGGATTACGTATTCGACGGCCAGGGCACTCGCCCGTGGGAGCCGGACGACGAGCGCCATCCGTTAAATGTATACGGTCAGACCAAGTACGAGGGCGAGCTGGCTGTAGAAGAACTGTCCGACAAATACTTTATCGTGCGCATTGCCTGGGTATTCGGCGTGGCAGGAAAGAACTTCATCAAGACTATGCTGCGTCTCGGCAAAGAGCGCGGGGCAGTCAGCGTGGTAGATGACCAGATTGGATCCCCGACCTACACCTATGATCTGGCAAGACTTCTGGTTGACATGATCCAGACCGACAAGTACGGCCGCTATCACGCCACCAACGAGGGTCTGTGCAGCTGGTACGAGTTCGCAAAAGAGATCTTTCGCCAGGCAGGCATGGATGTGCCGGTTACTCCGGTCAGCAGCGACCAGTTCCCGGCAAAGGCAGCACGTCCTTCCAACAGCCGTCTGAGCAAAGAGAAACTCAGCGAGAATGGATTCGAGCGTCTTCCGGCATGGCAGGACGCGCTGGGCCGCTTCTTAAAAGAAATCGAATACTAATATACAAAAGGTTCCCGGCGGCGCAGGTGTGCCTGCCGGGAATTTCCGGTTTAAGCCAGAAAGAGGAGATTAAAATTATGGGAAAATATTTTGGAACCGACGGCTTCCGCGGCGAAGCAAACGTCAATTTAACGGTAGAGCATGCCTATAAGGTAGGCCGCTTCCTGGGCTGGTATTACGGACAGCGCGCGAAAAAGACCGCAGACAATCCGGAGGGCCGCTGCCGCGTAGCCATCGGCAAAGATACCAGACGGAGCAGCTACATGTTTGAGTATTCCCTGGTAGCTGGCCTCACCGCTTCTGGCGCGGATGTTTATCTGCTTCATGTCACCACCACCCCGAGTGTATCCTATGTGGTGCGCACGGAAGAGTTCGACTGCGGCATCATGATCTCTGCCAGCCACAACCCATACTATGACAACGGCATCAAGGTCATCAACGGCAAGGGCGAGAAGCTGGAAGAGGACGTTATCGTAGAAATCGAGCGCTACTTAGACGGGGAGATGGAAGAGCTTCCGTTTGCCTTAAAGGATGCCATCGGCCGCACCACCGACTACGCTGCAGGCAGAAACCGCTACATCGGTTATCTGATCTCCATTGCCACCCGTTCCTTCAAGGGCAAAAAGGTGGCTCTGGACTGCGCCAACGGCAGCGCTTCCGCTATTGCCAAGAACGTATTCGATGCTCTGGGCGCGGAGACCCATGTCATCAACAACCATCCGAACGGCTTAAACATCAACACCGACTGCGGCTCCACCCATATCCATGTACTCCAGGACTATGTGAAAGAGACTGGCTGTGACGTAGGCTTTGCTTATGACGGCGACGCAGACCGCTGTATCGCGGTAGATGAGAACGGCAGCGTGGTAGACGGTGATCTGATTCTCTACATCTGCGGTAAGTACATGAAGGAGACCGGCACGCTGCGGAACAATACCGTAGTCACCACCATCATGTCCAACTTCGGTCTTTACAAGGCATTTGACCGGGAAGGCATCTCCTATGAGAAGACTGCAGTCGGTGACAAATATGTGTACGAGAATATGTCCCAGTACGGCAACTGCCTGGGCGGCGAGCAGTCCGGCCACATCATCTTCAGCAAGCACGCCACCACCGGTGATGGCATCCTGACCTCCTTAAAGGTTATGGAAGTGATGCTGGAGAAGAAAGAGACCCTGGGCAAGCTGGCATCTGAGGTGGAGATCTTGCCGCAGGTACTGAAAAATGTCCGCGTCAAAGATAAAAAGGAAGCACAGGATGATCCGGCAGTTCAGGCAGAAGTGGCAAAGGTCACTGAGACTCTGGGCGCAGACGGCCGCATCCTGCTCCGTCAGTCCGGCACGGAGCCGGTGGTGCGCGTCATGGTAGAAGCGCCGACCACCGAACAGTGCGAGATGCTGGTAGACCAGGTGATCGAAGTTATGAAGGCACAGGGACACGTGCTGTAAGAAACAGAAATTACAAAAGAAGAACGCATGAAATTCATGAACAATGTTTGATGAATTTCATGCGTTTTTGTTTAAATCGATTTGAATCAAATTGATTTGAATAAAGTTTCGGCTGTAGATGGGTTCTTGTCACATCTGGAAAAATATGCTATTATATGGATTAACGTATCAAATTTTTCAGAAAAAGGAATGATGAAAGATGGGGCTGAATCAGTAGGATCAGTATTGTTCATTGTCCGCTTCTACGGCGTGATCGAGCGACTGCCCGTTATGGGCTGAGCACAGAATCTGCCGGAACTGCCAGAACAAACAGGCAGCAGCCGGAATACACCGTAATACGAAAATATCGCAGCATATAACAGGACAACGAACAAATTGGAGGAAATGAATTATGTTAAACATCGCTAAGTACAAAAGAAACCCGGTCGTACACTACCCGGAGCGCGAGTGGCCAGACAAGGAAATCGAGAAAGCGCCAATCTGGTGCAGCGTAGACTTACGTGACGGCAACCAGGCCCTGGTAGAGCCGATGGTAGTAGAAGAGAAGATCGAGTTCTTCAATATGTTAGTCAAGCTGGGCTTTAAGGAGATCGAGATTGGTTTCCCGGCAGCATCCCAGATTGAATATGACTTTTTAAGACAGCTGGTAGAGCGTCGTCTCATTCCGGATGATGTCCGCGTGCAGGTTCTGGTACAGTGCCGTGAGCACCTCATCAAGAGAACCTTCGAGGCAATCCAGGGTATCAAAAAGGTGGTGGTACATATCTACAATTCCACCTCTACCCTGCAGCGTGACGTAGTTTTCCATAAGAACATGGAAGAGATCAAGCAGATCGCTATCGAGGGCACTGAGCTGGTCAAAAAATATGCCAAAGATTACGACGGCGACTTAATGTTAGAGTACTCTCCGGAGAGCTTTACCGGCACCGAGCTTGAGTATGCACTGGAGGTCTGCACCGCTGTTCAGGATACCTGGGGCGAGGCAACTCCGGAGAAGCCGATCATCTTTAACCTGCCATCTACCGTGGAGATGAACACTCCGAACGTATACGCAGACCAGATCGAGTGGATGCACAAGCACTTCAAGAACCGTGAGAGCGTGATCTTAAGTGTACATCCGCACAATGACCGCGGTACCGGCGTGGCTGCCACCGAGCTGGCACTCCTTGCAGGTGCAGACCGTGTCGAGGGAACCCTGTTCGGCAACGGTGAGCGTACCGGTAACGTGGATATCTTAAACATCGCCTACAACATGTTCTCCCAGGGCATCGATCCGAAGCTGGATATTGAGAATGTCCGCGAGATCGCAGAGGTTTACGAGCGCTGCACCAAGATGACCATCGATCCGCGTCATCCGTACGCAGGAAAGCTGGTATTCACCGCATTCTCCGGCTCCCATCAGGATGCCATCAACAAGGGCTTACAGGCTCTCCATGAGAGAAACAGCCAGTACTGGGAGGTTCCGTATCTTCCGATCGATCCGTCCGACATCGGCAGACAGTACGAGCCGATCGTCCGCATCAACAGCCAGTCCGGCAAGGGCGGCGTAGCCTTCGTTATGGATACCTTCTACGGCTTCAAGCTGCCGAAGGGCATGCACAAAGAGTTCGCGGATGTCATCCAGAAGATTTCCGAGCAGCAGGGTGAGGTTGCTCCGGAGCAGATCATGGAAGAGTTCCGCAAGAATTACCTGGACAAGAAAGAGCCGATCCACTTCCGCAAGTGCCAGATCACCGATACCGAGTCTGCAGACGGCGAGTTTGCAACCCTTGCCAAGGTTACCTATACCGATCACGGCATGGAGAAAACCTTCGAGGGCGTCGGCAACGGCCCGATCGATGCGGTACAGCGCGGCCTGGAAGAAGCACTCGGCGTCCAGATCAAGGTACTGGACTACAACGAGCACGCTCTGAACTCCGGTTCCAACGCACAGGCAGCATCCTACATCCACTTAATGGACAAGGACAGCGGCAAGGTGACCTACGGTGTCGGCGTAAGCTCCAACATCACCCGGTCCTCCATTCGCGGTATCTTCAGTGCCGTGAACAGACTGTTCTTCTCATAAAACTGAATTTTTGCAAATAAATATCCCGCATCCGATGAATCATCTCAGTCGGATGCGGGATATTTTGTGCTTACAATCTGTTTTGTTACATTGCCTACGGTCTTGGACCAGAGGTCAGTCCGGCCTTCAGCAGCCCATTGACGTAATTGGAACTGCTGCTGGAATTACTCTGGCTGTTGCCACCGGAAGGCGTGCTTCCATTGAAGCTTGGATCGTTTTTTCCGGTAGCCGGGCCGGTGGATACATATTCATTGTTACTGTTGTTATTACTGTTTGAGTTGAAGCTTCCGGGCGCAGTGCTGTTGCTGGTACTGGTACTGCCCGGAGTCGTGCCCGAGGAAGTGTTGTTTCCCGGAACAGTGCTGGAATTCGTGTTGTTATTGTTGCTTACGTTTAGGGCATTCCCATTGCTGGTGGTGCAGGCACCATTCGCCGCAAAGGTATAGGAAACTCCGTCAATCTTCAACGTGGTATTTGCCGCCATGCGTCCCTTGTCAGACGGGTTCAGGTAATAATAGGTTCCATCAATCTGAATCCATCCGGTAAGCTTGTGGCCGGAATTGTTGAAATAATAATAGGAATTCTCAATCTGCTTCCATCCGGTAGACATACGGCCATTCGCCGGATCCATGTAGTAGCTGTTGGTACCGTCGCTGAGCCATCCAGTGAGCATTTTGCCGTCGGTGTGGAAATAGTAATAACCGCCGTCCACCTGCTGCCATCCGGTTACCATCTTGCCGTCGCTGCCGAACATGTACCAGCTTTCCTTGATCTCTCGCGCGCTGTTTACCGTGCACTTGCCATCGTTTGGATCAAAATAGTACCAGCCGTTATCCATGTTCACCCAGCCAGTTGCCATGGCACCGCTGTCGCCCAAATAATAAAAGACGTTGTCAATGCTTACCCAGCCAGTGTGCATGGTGCCATCGGTCAGCATATAGTAATACTTGCCATTATCTTTTACCCAGCCGGTCGCCATCACGCCATTGCCCTGGAAGTAGTACCACTTGTTGTTAATCTTCTCCCAGCCAACGGTCATCTTGCCGGTGGATAAATTCAGATAGTAATAGCCGTTCTCCGTGTTGAGCCAGCCCTTGTGCAATTCCCCATTTGCGTCATAATAGTAATAAGTGCTGCCGTTTTGCTGCCAGCCGGTAGCGGCGTAGGCGGTCACGCCGGAAACCAGGGTCATGGCACCAATCAGCCCCGCCATGGCGGCTGCCGTAAATCGCTTTGTATATTTCATACCGTCCTCCTAATCTCATATATTCTGATTATAGCATGGAGCCAATGGAAAATGGTAACATTTTTCTTACAACAAACATACTTTCTTATAATATTTCTTCGCGTACCGATACATGATGAGTGTATACTCCCCAAACTCCTCTCCGAGAGATGCTTTGTACACCGCCCACAGCGCCCACAAGAATCCGCCCAGGGCAATGTAAGAGTAAATGACCTTGCGTTCCAGCAATTCCGGCTCTCTTCCAAAGTAGATCTGCATCAGCTTTTCCACGGCGTCCTCGTCATAATAGGAATAGATGGCACACATGCTGATGTCGATGAGGGGATCGCACATACCGGCATACTCCCAGTCAATGAGCCGCACAGAGCTATCCGGCAGGAACAGGAAATTATCCGCCACGCTGTCAATGTGGGAGAGGACCTTCGGTCGCTGCAGGGCATCTAACTGGTCCAATAGCTCATTCATGTGGCTGCGTACCTCAGTGTAATCCTCAAACAACGTGCCGCCATGGGCCGCGCAGAGTCCCTCATAAAAGGCAATCCGCTCCCGCATATTAAATTCGTGATCGACGGTCAGCTCTGATTCATGGAGCTTATGCAGAACCTCCATGCACCGGCTCACATCCTCCCAGCTGTCCGCCCGGGAATTACGTGCTCCCTCATAATATTCCGCAATCTTGTAGCCAGTCTCCCCGTTCATATAGATGATATGCTCGGAAATGTTTAACGGCTGAATGACGCGGTACACATCTGCCTCTTCCTTTCGGTTGATCAGCAGCTCCGTACCCGGTCCCGGAATGCGGCAGATATAATGCCGTCCCTGAAGCTGAAACAGGAAAGACTTGTTGGTCATGCCGGATTTTAAGCAGCGGATGTCATGAATCTCAGACTCCGGCAGCTCGAAAACCCGGGAAACCAGCTCTAACGCCGTGTTATCCGAATGATTCTGATACCGCGGATCAAACTGACGCAGCTCTTCCAGGTTCTCAAACTCATAGATCTGGTTTTCCGGCTGCCGGTTGATATCTATCTCCAGTTCATCCAGATGTTCTATCAGCACATTCTCCCAGTAAAACTGCTCCGTGCCCGGGGTGTGATAATACCGCTCCAGCAGCGGCAGGAATTTCTCGGAAAAAGTTCTGGAAAAGAACACCGGTCCGTACATCACCCAGGAATCATGCCCGCCCACTTCCACATGGGTGATGCGTCCCTTTTTATTATAGGAAAGACACCATTCAGAAGTATCTCCTTCCATATAAGAAGAAGCGTACCAGGCACCGCACTCGTAGGCGTGGAACATATTGTTCCGCAGCCAGTTGTCGGAAGAAAGAATGTACATATTCTTACCCGCCAGTACCTGCCGGGCACGGTAGATGGTAGTCAGAGTATTCTTGGTGGCATACTCCGGGTTATAAAGCAGCTTCACCTGATACTTGTCGATCAGGTACTCAAACTTTTCCTTTAAATACCCCACGGCAATGGTAATGTCGGTAATGCCGATTTCATGCAGCTGCTTAATCTGCCGCTCAATCATCCGCTCGCCAAATACCTCCAAAAGCCCCTTTGGAGTTTCAAAGGTCAGCGGCACAAACCGGGAGCCAAATCCCGCAGCAATGATCAGCGCGCCGTCCACCCGAAACTGCTCCAGAAACGCGTCCCCGGCACCGGTCAGCTCATAGGTACCAGCCACACTCTTGCCCTGGGCAATGAGCCGCTGCTGCATAGCTTCCTTGATTAAGGTATTCACCGTACCTACGGAAAACCCTGTTTTCTGTGCCAGATCCCGCTGGGTACTGCGGGGATCTTCCTTAATATAACGACAAATCAAACCAATCCGATCCATAAAAACCTCCATGACTGATTACAGAACATCTTCTGTAAAGATAAAAACTGTTCAAAAACAACTAAAATCTAAAATATATGAACAATATAGCACAAACCAGCACACAGGTACAGCCTTCAAATAAGATTGTACTAATATTAATACATATTTCACAAAAACTATAACTTCCGTAAGGTTTTCGTAAGAAAACGCTTAGGGTTTTGTTATAGCATTTCCCAAAAAACTATACTATACTGTCATTGTGATGGAGAGATGGAAACTTCCAGAAGCAATTACATAGAATTGCATTTATTCTTAAACATGGAAAAAATGTAAAAAACTATTGATAATTTGCCTTATAGGAAGTATAATCGTCTCGTAATGCAATTTAGGAATTTCGT
>ERZ779842.1373-NODE-1373-length-20446-cov-4.485557_pt1 | contig 20446 bp, 16 predicted proteins | sample MGYA00511095_ERZ779842 | MGnify/ENA primary metagenome ERZ779842 (study PRJEB29588, sample SAMEA2154036) | human gut metagenome | biome: human gut; feature: human-associated habitat; material: faeces | place: Denmark | collected 2008/2010 ... | reverse complement strand
ACCGAAGCAAATTGCAGCAGATTTACAGTCTGTCCCCTTTGGCCACTCGGGAATCCATCCATGTCAGGCAAGAGTGCCTTAACAATGTGAAATTGTAGCATATGTTCACACAAATTGCAAGATGTTTTTATTATTTTAGTGTAAAAGTTCAGCCATAGGATGACAGAAGCGACGATTGGGTGCTCGCACACAAAGCGTCAATTCTGTCATCCTATGAGCAGAGCGCCAATCTATGAGCAAAAGTAGTCACGAAGTGACGAAAAAGCGTGCTAACGCAACTTTGCGAATGGCGCAGGCTGAACTGCTTCAATATAATATAAATAGAAAGGATACTGCGACAGCTGCATCAGTCCGTAATCGGTTACCTGATATCCATCCTGCTGCAATCCGGCGATGGCATCTGCGCCAAGTTCGGTCGGTGTAAAATACCAGAACCTGTCGGAATCCGCCTGGTTGTAATCTCCGTTCACGATTTCATTATCCGGATAGTAATAATACAGCACGGTCCAACCCAGATGTTTTACACCATTCGTGACCATATTTACATCCTCATCGGGGGTACCGATCAGATCCAGTGTCTTTTCGGTCTCCACCTTCTGCTGTTCATAGCTGTCATAGCATTCCCGATAGTTCTGAATTCCCAGGCCGAATAATACTACCAGCAATACCGCCAGCACAATTCTGCTTACAGCCTCCAGACCCTTCCAGGACTTCTTCTCCAGCTCTGCAGCCAGTTCCAGCACACGGCTGCTGCCCACCGCCAGCATGACGATTGCCACCGCACTTAACGGATACAGATATCTCTGTGCCAGCATCGGTGCCATAACAACACTTAACAAATAGGCAAATGCCAAAGTTCCAAGGATTGTGCAGGCTCCCACTGCCATGGCATATGTCTTGTCAGACCAGTTTCTCACAGAAGGCTTCTGCATATGTACTCCGTCTTTTTCCACAGAGAATACAGAAGAATCCACTGCCAGGGTCACCACCAGAAACAGAATCACCAGCGGGAATACGATACCATTCATCCCTCTGCCGCCCATAACAATCTCCAGACTCTGATCCAGTCCCAGGATCTCTGTCATCCACCAGCCTCTGCTGACATTTTTCAAGCCGGCATAGAAGAAATATAGCCAGGGTGCATAACCTATGAAAAATGCTACGATGGCCAGAACACCCTTTATCCATGTTTTCCCACGGTATTTGATCCATACGGCCACTCCGGTGAAAAACATCATAATGCCTACAGCCACCAGTGCATAATAGTGAGAATACGCTGCTGCCAGTGCCCACAGCACCATGCCTGCCCAGGTCTTCCTGCTGCCGTCAGCAATGACTCTGTAGGAACAATAGAAGCAACCCATTACACACAGGAAAGCCAGCGCATACATGCGGACTTCCAGATTGTACTCCAGACACGCCTGTCCCAGACCGGAGATCATCACAAAAAATGTTGCCGGAAGCAGTCCGAAATGTTTCCGCACAACGGTCAGTGCCAGTACGATCCCAATCACGAAGGGCACCAGAGAGGCCAGATGGAATACCGGTACCTTATATCCGAACAGGGTCCCGAATAATTTCAGCCAGTAATAATACAGTGGCGGATGATTGTCCCAGTAATACAATACCTGCAAAATGCCATCCACATCCTTGTGGGCCGTATTCGCAGAAAACGCCTCATCCCCCCACAGTACGCGGTCGGACATCATGCTGAAATTCAGACACACCACCAGCACTGTCAATGCCAGTACTGCCACCGGTCCTATGTATTTGCGAAATACGCTCCACGCCTTGCTGTCGGTAATCTTGCTCAGGACGCTCCGGATCTTCTCATGCTTTCCGGCTTTCGCTTCTTCCACGAACAATTCCGCAATGGCATAGACCAGCATCATGCTGATCTCCAGACATAGAACTTTCACTGCATATTCTCTGGATTCCAACAGCTTTCTCAAGATCGTATTGCCGTCATTGCCGGTCAGCGACAACAGGATCCAGGGAATGACCAGCATACAGAGCAGGCAGGTGAGATAGCGAAGGACATATTCTCCCTTCCCGATCGTGACAGACTGTCCGCTTTTTTTGTTATTTTTTAAAATAGATTGCCGCCAGATTCCAATGGATACCAGCGGCAACAGCAGGGTAATAATGATGGTGAACATCGAATATCCTCTCTGTCTTTTGTATTTGTAACTATTCAGAGCCATGTAAATAGTATCGAATGAGCGTCGAATCCTTGCATTCGTAAGAGCATTTGATACTATTTATAGGGCGAAGTAACCACCATGAGCAAAAAGGAAGCCTCGCAGAGGCGGTTTTGCGAATGGGGTTCTGAATAGTTACATATATTTATTCTTCTACGTATTTCAGGATCGTTGCCGAGGTCTGTGGCATCTCGATCAGAACCTTGCCTGCCCTGATCTCATATTCCGCACCTTCCATGCAATACCCGTCATCCCTGGACTGCAGGATCACTTTCATCTTACCTGTCTTAGGGGTTCCGATCTCCCACACATGAATCTCTTTGGTGATGGGATGATAATTATTGTTGATCAGGATCGCACACTGCCCCTTGCGGTTAAAACGTCCGTAAGAAATAAAGTTGTAGTCATTCTCCAGCATTTTCAAGGAACCGGTCCGCAGCTCCTCGTTCTCCCGGCGCAGACGGATAATATCCTTATGAAATGCCAGCAGTACCTGATCCTCATGTCCCCAGGGATACGTTCTGCGGTTGTCAGGATCTGTGAAACCACAGACACCGGCCTCATCTCCGTAATAGATTGTAGGAGCACCCGTCCATGTCATCTGAATCACAACGCCTTCCCGGAAGACTGCCTTATTGATACCCTGTTCCGCAGCCTGCGGTCCCAGTGTATTGGTACGTCCCACCTTATGATTCGTTCTCGTCAGAAAACGGGAATGATCATGGTTGGACAGTTCATTCATAGCCACCTGCCAGCTAGGCATGGAAAAACTGGAGGTATGATGCCGCATGGCTCCCCAGAAGCTCTCTGCATTGCCGAGCAGATCCTCTCTGTAGTCATCGCTGTGCTTCTCCATACCGGTGAGGAACCAGGTCACGGGCTCCATGAACGCATCGTAGTTCATGACAGTATCCCATTCATTTCCCTGTAACCAGTCTCTGGTGTTGCCGTAATGCTCTGCCAGAATAATGGCTTCCGGATTGGCCTCTTTTACCGCTTTCCGGAATTCCTGCCAGAAATGATGGTTGAATTCCTGGCTGTGGCCTAAGTCTGCTGCCACATCCAGTCTCCAGCCATCCACATTGTAGGGCGGAGATACCCATTTTTTCGCTACATGAAGGACATAGTCCATCAGTTCCTGGGATCCCTCATAGTTCAGCTTCGGCAGTGTGTCATGTCCCCACCATCCGTCATAGGAATTGTTATAGGGCCATGCTGCCTGATTGTGGAAATCAAAGTAATTCCGATAAGGGCTGTCAGCACTGACATAGGCACCCTTGTCATATCCTTCCGCATTCTCATAGATGCGCTCTCTGTCCATCCATTTATTAAAGGAACCACAGTGATTGAACACGCCATCCAGAATGACTCTCATGCCTCTGCGGTGTGCCTCTGCCACCACCTGAGCAAACAGCTCGTTGCTGGCTTCCAGATTCGCCTTGTTAGTCACACGGTCGATGTAACGGGAAGCAAAACGGTTCTCCCGCTGTCCGTCGGGAAGCAGATCCCCTTCATCACTGACAATCTTTCCAATATGAGGATCAATATAATCATAATCCTGAATATCGTATTTGTGGTTGGAAGGGGAGACAAACAGAGGATTAAAATAAATCACCTCAACTCCCAGATCCTGCAGGTAGTCCATCTTATCCAGCACACCCTGCAGGTCTCCGCCGTAGAACTCACGGACATCCATCTGTGCGGGATAACGTCCCCAGTCCTCTACGCGGTGTACCGGTTCTCCGATGTAGCAATATTCATTGGTCAACACATCATTGGAAGAATCTCCATTGCAGAAACGATCCGTATAGATCTGGTACATGACCGCTCCCTTGGCCCAGTCGGGGGTGTGGAAACCGGGAATGATAATGAAATCATAATATTCATTAACTTCCTGCACCAGGCCCCGCATATCAAAGATGCCGGTAATTCTGCCGGTCTGCACCTCAAAATAATAAGATACCTTCTGATCATCCAGACGCATTACGTAGGCATAATAGTCAAAATCATTTTTGCTCTCCACACGTACCATAAGATGCTTCTGTCCGCCGCATACCAGGAACACTCTGTCTACATTATTTCTGGCGGTCCGGAAGCGGATCGTCACTTCGGAAAAACAGGCCGGCTCTTCCGGAATCACATATTCCGCACTGGTATCTGTAAAAAGTGCTCTCCTGTTAAATACAGGTCTCATGGCCGCAATGTATTGCTGATTATATTCTGTTCGACGTAATCGCTCCAGATCCATCGTATCTACCCTTTCTGAGACTAATGTCTTACTATCTATATTATGACACTGCTTCTGCCAAAGTGCTTTGTTGTCTTGTGCGCTCCGGCAGTATGACATGTCCCAAGCTCAAAAGCTCTATTTATTATACCCTTTTTCCTTACATCTGACAACTGCCCGCCTCTTTATTCAGCGATTTTTAGACAGTAAAAAGGACAGTCTTGGGAGGACTGCCCTTTTTAGAGAAGGTATTTCTTTCTTATGGGGTATAGCAAAAAACTATATAATGTATTGGGGGGGTTACGAGTATTATAATAGCATGCACTCCTATTTTTGACTATTCTCAAAATTCACAAATATCACAAAAGTGAATATTCATTTTTGTATATTTTTCACAAAATCGGTTTGTACAATACTACCAATTCCACGAAACTCCCGCGAAAACCTTTTCCTATACGAAAAGACCCTCGAATTCTTCTCTGGTGATCTTCTCCTTCTCCAACAGCAGCTGTGCACAGCTATGCAGCACATCCTCATGCTGTAAGATAATATCCTTGGCTTTGGTATAGCAGTCATCTATGATGTGCTTGACTTCCTTATCGATCTCACCGGAAATCTCCTCACTGTGCGCCTTGGCATGTGCCAGATCCTTACCGATGAAGACTTCATCATCGTCATCGTCATAGCAGATGACACCGATATTATCAGACATTCCGTAACGGGTTACCATACGGCGGGCTGTCTTGGTGGCTTTCTTAATATCACTGGATGCTCCGGTGGTAATATCTCCGAAGATGATCTCCTCTGCGATACGTCCGCCCAAAGATACCATGATATCCTGGAGCATACGGCTCTTGGTGGCGAACATCTCATCCTTTTCCGGCAGAGGCATGGTGTAACCGGCGGCTCCCACTCCGGTCGGGATAATGGATACGGTATAGACCGGTCCCACATCCGGAAGTACATGGAACAGGATCGCATGGCCTGCTTCGTGGTATGCAGTGATCTTCTTCTCCTTGTCGGAAATGATACGGCTCTTCTTCTCCGCACCGATTCCCACTTTGATAAAGGCTCTCTTGATATCCTTCTGTGCGATAAAGGAGCGGTTCTCCTTCGCCGCGATAATGGCTGCTTCGTTCAGCAGGTTCTCCAGATCCGCTCCGGTGAAGCCTGCAGTAGTCTGAGCGATCTGCTGCAGATTCACATCATCCCCCAGAGGTTTGTTCTTCGCATGTACTTTCAAAATCTCTTCTCTGCCACCGATATCCGGGGTTCCCACCGCTACCTTACGGTCGAAACGACCGGGACGCAGGATTGCAGGATCCAGAATATCCACACGGTTGGTGGCCGCCATAACGATAATGCCCTCATTGACGCCGAAACCGTCCATTTCTACCAGTAACTGGTTCAGGGTCTGCTCTCTCTCATCGTGTCCTCCGCCCATACCGGTACCACGCCGTCTTGCCACGGCATCGATCTCATCGATAAATACGATACAAGGTGCATTATGCTTTGCTTCTTCAAACAGGTCACGCACACGGGAAGCGCCCACACCAACGAACATTTCCACGAAATCGGATCCGGAAATGCTGAAGAACGGTACTCCGGCTTCTCCGGCCACTGCCTTGGCCAACAGGGTCTTACCGGTTCCGGGAGGGCCCTCCAACAGGACACCCTTGGGGATTCTGGCTCCGACACCGGTGTATTTTCCCGGCTCCTTCAGGAAATCAACGATCTCCTCCAGTTCTTCCTTTTCCTCTTTCAGACCGGCTACCTGAGCGAATGTGACACTCTTGTCACCCAGTGTCATCTTGGCGCGGCTTTTGCCGAAGTTCATCATCTTGCCGTTACCGCCGCCTGCTTGTTGGGCATTCATCATCATGAACAGGAAAATTCCCACCGCCAGCACGACCAGCATCGGCAGCATATAGGTCAGGAACCAGTTCTCCCTTTCAATGTCATTGACCACCGGATCAAACCCATACTCACGTACCAGGGTCTCCAGTTCTGTAATGTCCGTTGCGTACAGCTTATGAGATGCACCGTTCTTCATCTGGATCTCCAGATATCCGGTAGGTGCTTCTCCGTTGGGCTGCACCACGACTTCCGATACATTGCCGGCATCCAGATCCGCAATGAACTCCGCCTTGGTGTATTCATCTGTACGGTTGTTCAACAGGTTGAGGCCGAAGATCACCAGAAGCAGAAGTATGATAAATATAAAATATGAATTGATTGTTTTGCCGTTTTGTTTCAACTTCACGGGCCTCCTACATCTTTGTATCGCTTAATCGAATTCTACCACACCGATGTAAGGCAGATTACGATATCTCTGATCATAATCCAGACCATAGCCCACTACAAACTCATCGGGAATATTAAATCCGGTATAATCCACATGGACATCGATCACTCTTCTCTCGGGTTTGTCCAACAGGGTGCACAGACGTAAAGAAGCCGGACCTCTGTCCTTCAGCATCTCCAGCAGATAGCTCAGGGTTCTTCCGCTGTCCACGATATCCTCTACTACAATAACTTCCTTATCTTTCAGAGATTCGTCCAGATCCTTCACGATCTTGACTACACCGCTGGACTTGGTATCGCTGCCATAGCTGGATACGGACATAAAGTCCAGAGATACGGGAACAGTGATACGCTTTGCCAGTTCACACATGAAAAAGCTGCCACCCTTCAGTACACATACAAGGTGTACCTGCTTACCCGCATAATCCTTGCTGATCTGCTCACCGATCTCCTGGATTCTCTTATCTACTTCCTCTTCTGTCAACAGTACTCTGATATGCTCTGCCATTTTCTTTTGTCTTTTCGCTTTTAAGCGAACTCCTTTCTTATTAATTGTACCTTTAAAATACGTTTTGTATTCTCCGTTACTTTATAATATTCGCTGATACGGTATCCCACGACCCACAGTACATGCTCTCCCTCTGCCAGGATCGGCAGTCTGTCGCGTTCCGCCTGTGGGATCTTTTGATCGACCAGATAACTTTTCAGCGATTTATGGATCATCCCGCCTCTGCCGTCAGCAATGGTCAGATAGTCACCCGGCTTTCTTGTCCGTATCACCGGACATTTTTTTATTTTATCATAATCAAACCATTTCGTATACTGATTTGTGGGAACTTCTTGGTTTTTTTCATGGGCAGCGGCCAGGTCACACACACAGTATTCCACCGTTCCCACTTCACATTCCACTGTCCCTGTCTGTCCGGGAGAAAGCTGCAGAGTTGGTTGATATTTCTCAGCCACTTCCGTCTTCTCCAAAAGCTCCCTGTCTGTCCTCTCTACTGTCAGCAGGACTTCCTCATATTGCCGTCTACCCCGGATGCCGAACGGAAGACAGATCTGCCGGTTGCCTTCCCTGGTAAACAAGGTCAGCAGCTCCTGAATATGCTGGTAAGTGATGTCTTTCTGCCCGGGAGACAATTGCTTCACTTGTTCATACAAGAGGCGCTTACGGATCACAGGATGCAACGACAGAAAAGACTCCACAGCAATACAGATCATCGCGTTCCGGCTGTCCCCCGTCTCTGCGGACTCTCCGTCACCGTCCGTTGCCCGGATACATCGGCCAGCTGCTTCTTTTGTCTGCAGTTCCAGATAGTCCTCCGTCTCCGCCAGCAGCTCCGCCGTCTGATTCATATGCGCTACACAGCCCTTTACAATATTCTGCTCCGCATAAGGCAAAATATGATGCCGAATACGATTTCTGGTGTAGTCATCCTCCTCATTGGTGGCATCCTTGCAATAGACAATTCCTCGCTGTTGTAAAAACTTCTCGATCTCCCACCGTTCCAGACATAGGAGCGGTCGTATAATCCGATCTCTCACAGGCAAAATGCTGGCCAGTCCCCGGATTCCACTGCCCCGGAACAAATGGAACAGCTGGGTCTCGCTGCGGTCATTGCTGTTGTGGGCCACTGCGATCTTCGTGGCTCCCCACTCCTTTGCCGCCTTTTCAAACGCCTCATATCTCGTTCTGCGCCCGGCTTCTTCCTCAGAGATTTTCTCCATGCGGGCTCTGTTCCTTACCTCTGCCCTGGTCAGGAAAAAAGGGATTCCTCTCTCCTCGCAGAGCTGCTCCACATACCGGGCATCTTCTCCGGCCTCCGCGCGAATGCCGTGATCCACATGCACTACGGCAATGTCTGTAGGTACTTCCTTCTGCCATTCCAGCAACAAAAATAAGAGGCAAACCGAGTCTGCCCCTCCAGAAACACCGGCTACCACACGGTCGCCGGCCTGCAGCATGTGATGCTCTCTGATATATGCAAATACTTTTTCTCGCGTATCCATCCATGTATTCATGTTTTTACTCTATCCTAATTATGAGGAAAAATCAAGGCGGCATCACGTGTTTTCCCACAGGCAGAGCACAAATACCGTCATATCGTCCCGAATCCGTCCTTCTGAGGCACAGATGGCATAGGACAATATTTTCTCTGCGATCTCCTGCGGGTTCTGTTCCTGCAACCCTTCCAGCACCTGTGCCATGCGCTCTTCCCCGTCTTCCATCATATCCAGAACCCCGTCCGTCATCATGACCAGCAGATCTCCCGGCCGGATCTGACACATCTGTCGTTCTATCTGCACTTTTTGAAAAATACCTAACGGCAGGCTTTCGCCGCCGACACAGAGAACCCTTCCGGAGGTCTTCCAGAACGTGGCAACACCGCCCACCTTGCAGATCTCACATTCGCCGGTATACAGATCCAGGCTGCAAAGGTCTATCGTAGGATGATCGTCCTCTTCATTTTGCGCATACAACGCGGAATTCAGGAGATTCACAGATGCCTCGGTCCCGAAGCCCGCCTCCAGCATTTTTTCCATGAGATCCATGACTCTGCCGCTGCCCCGGCTGGCATCCTCCCCGGAGCCTGTCCCATCAGACAACAGCAGGATCAGCTTCCCTTTTTCCGATTCCATGGTGGCATACTGATCCCCCGAGACTTTCTCCCCTTCTTTTACCGCCCGGCTCACCCCCGTCAGTGCTATGTATTTCGGTTCCTCTGTGAACAGAAAACAATGCGGCTCCTGCTCCACGAGATAAGGGCTTCCTGAAGAGACCTGCAGCTTTTTTCCCAATAATACCGTCAGCATGTCCGCCACCTGTGCCGCCTTATAGTGCCTTTTTTCGGTGGACAGTGTCATACTGATCCCTGCTTCTGTCCCGGAGCTGCTGCCGTCCTTCTCCACATAGCAGAGGTCTCTGGCGATGATCCCTTCACTCTTGAGCGCCTGTACCAGGCTTTTCCTCTTTTTCTCTTCCAGCGGACAATACCCCAGTTCCTCTCCTGCCACCCGTTCCATGATCCGGGCCACTTCCTGCAGATGGTCTCCCATGATCTGTCTGCTCTGCCACAGCATACATTTTTCCAGAATATTCTGCCTGTCCTCTCCTGTAATCTGTATCTCCTGCCGAAAGCTCTTCCCCAGTTCCTCAAAACTCTCCGCATATCCCATCAGTTTCTGTCTGCACAGCAGTGAGATCTGTGCACACTGTTCTCTCTCCAGCCGTTCCTGCTCCTTTTTCCCTATGATCATGGCATCCTCCCCTTTCTGTTTTCACGATTATAGGGCAGTTTTCCTCTTCCTTTTGTCAAATCGAGGGAGGGAAAGACTTCATTTTTTGCGACAAAAAAAGCAGGTTCACTGTTGAGAAACAGTTTCCCTGCTTAATTGTCTTCCTGAAAAAGGATCTCACCTTCGTATACCAGTCCCAGCTTATCCTTCGCCACCTCTTCCACATAAGCTTTCGTCTGAGTGTACTTACCGAATTCCTCGATCTGTTCCGCTCTGGTCTGCTCTGCTTCGATCTGCGCGCCAAGACTTGCGATCTGGGTATCATAGCCCGCAATCTTCTGTTGTAATTCCACGCTCCGCGCCGCAACGACCACCATGATCATCAACACGACCAGGGTCACCAGGAACATACTGAACCGGTTCTGGTGTCTCTTGCGGTAGGCTGCTTTTCTTCTTGCCATACGCGCATCTCCTTTTAATGAATATTTTAAGCATTTTCCTAAGTATAGTCAACTGCTTTTTCAGCCAATTTCCCGTTATCCGCAAGGCTTTCCGGATTGGGTGCAGAAGAGTATTCAGGCCCAGTGCCACATACTTTACAAAAAAGGGACTGATTGTCCTGTGATACAGGTACATTCCCGCCAATGCCCCCAGCACGGCAAACCATCGCAGGTTCCCGTTACTTTCATGAAACATCAGCAGAAAGACCTTTCCCGCACAGTAGATCCAGAATGCCAGATCTTCCAGAGATACCATGCTGGTACTGTGAGCAAACACTCTTCGCAGGATCCGCAGAATATCATACAGAAAAGTGATCCCCACACCCAGCAGAAAGGAATGCAGCAGAAAAACATTTTCATCCATCAGCGGAACAGCCTGCCCAGGAAGGATTCCTGTTTTTCTCCGGATGCTGCGGTATCCGAATATACAAGGCTGTCGATCCGGCCGTCAATATCCACTTCCCCCTTGTCTAATGTCAGGCGGTTCACATGGAGCTCGTTGCCACGGATCATCAGCATCCCCTGTTCCGTCTCCAGCAGGATCTCCCGCAGATCAAAGGAAAGGACGTCATTTACCCCATTCACGGTACATGTCCGTCTGTTGGTCATGGTCACTTTATGCATACGTCCTGTCGCGTTTAAATCTTCCATTCTCTCCATAGCCTCCCATCCTCCGCTCCTTCCGGAACCGGACTTACAATGTATTGTATGGGAAAATGTGGAAATTTATACATAGAGAACCTGATATTATATATAACGGAAAAGTTCTTTGGCTTCTTCTTTTTTCACGGTCTCCTGTACATCCAGGACCTCGACTTTTACTTCCTTGTTGCCGAAAGAGATGGAAATGATATCTCCCTCTTTGACATTGGCGGATGCCTTTGCCGGCTTATCATTGATCAGCACTCTGCCGCTGTCGCAGGCTTCATTAGCCACAGTACGGCGCTTGATCAGTCGGGATACCTTCAAATATTTGTCTAATCTCATGCTTTTAACCTCACGATCATCCGTTTCTGAAAAACAAAAGAGACCCGAAAGGTTGTCCTATCGAGTCTCTGAAAATTCAGCTTCTATTATGCGTTCAGCATATCCTTTAATGCCTTACCAGCCTTGAACTTAGGAGCCTTGGAAGCAGCGATCTTCATAGGTGCGCCGCTCTGAGGATTTCTACCCTCTCTAGCTGCTCTGCTGGATACTTCGAAAGTACCGAAGCCAACTAACTGAACCTTACCATCCTTCTTTAACTCTTCAGCAACAACATCGGTGAATGCCTTTAATGCCTTCTCTGCGTCCTTCTTGGAAAGACCTGCCTGATCAGCCATAGCTGCAACTAATTCTGTTTTGTTCATATTGAACTCCTCCTGTAATGAGTTTTCGTTATTAATTTTACGCTCGAAAATAGTTCTTTTGAAACGTCTATACATATATATATCTGTTTTTATCCCTTTTGTCAAGGTTTTTCCGCATATTTACGGCATTTCTTCCCCTCCCGGAAAGGATCATTCTGTCGATGAAGAGCTGGCCGTCAGGTCTACAAATGAGTAGGATACATCCTTTTCTTCTTCATCCACCTGTACCGTATAACTTCTGGTTTCATAACCGGATTTTCGCAGGGTGATCACATGACTTCCTGGGGTCTTCTTAAAACTGCAGGGGGAAATTCCCACATAGTTGCCGTCCAGATATACCTCCACATTTTCCGGAGCATCAATATGCACGCGGTAATAGGTCGTAGTCGTATCTGCGGTGGAGGTAGATTCCGTTGCGGAAGAGCTGGAAGAACTGCTGCTTTCCGTACTGTCTTCACTGTCGGAGTCCGCCTTATCCAGCTGGACATCCACTCCTGCGGATTCCTGTCCCACCCTGAGATACTGTGTAAGCGACTTATAGCCGTCCGCCTTTGCTATAATCTGGTGAATACCGTATTCCAGCGTGACCGGCTGAGAGGCATCCACCTGGCTTCCATCGATATACAATTCCGTATCGGAAGGACTCAGGGAAAACAGCACCATACCATACTGCGCCTCTGCCACTTCCAGATCACCGATATCCAGTGTTGTTTCCTCGTTGCGGTTGATCACGACATTTTTCGTGCCACCACCGCCGTTATAGCTGATATCTACCTGATAGCTTCCCTCTGGCACCGTCACCAGCATGTCCTCTGTGATCCGCACGATCTGTGTCTGGCCGATTTCCAGCCAGCCGCCCACAAAGTTCTCATCGTTGACCAGTCTGAGGTATCCATGGCCTTTTTCCACTGTTACGCTGAGCACTGTGCTGTCAATGCCGTGAAACGTCAGAATATCCGCCGGATTCAGATCCATTTTTTCAATGCTGTGTCCCTGGGAAAAATACTGGGTATCCCTGGACAACTGGAACACCTCTTCCCCGATGGCCACCTCATTTCGCACGGTATTCATCTCGTAGTGCTCCACATCGTCATACTGCCATGCTGTCTGCGCCAGCTGCATGGAGGTCAGATGCTTCTGACTTTTCAAAAAAGTCACATCCACGATGTCCCCCTCCTGCAGCTGACTCAGGGAAATTGCCTTTCCATATTTATCTGCGAACCGCGTTGTTCCGTCCATGGACAGCGTGTAACGTTTGCCCAGATCCAGATTTAACAGTGTGACAGTGTTGTCAACATTATTGATATCCACCAGTACCGCCGTATCTGCGGAATCATAGCTGTCCGGATTGGTGACAACAAAGCCGGTATCTATCCGCTCTGCCTGTGCCGTTGGCGCAGGTGTTGCCGCCGTCCCGGAGGATGCTGTCTGCCCGCATCCAGCAAATGACATTGCTGTCACAAGCAAAAGAATTACCACTGTCTGTTTCGTTTTCGAATACTTTTTGTCTTCGAATCTTTTCAACGTTTTTGCTTCTCCTTTGTCTCCTGACGCTGCGATCCTGCCGCAACGTCTCTTCCGTTGTCTGCCGTTCATTGCCCGGCTTTTATCTTTGCAGCAGTTTCAGGAATTTCTTTCTGGCCGCTTCCTGTTCCAACAGGCGGTCCAGTTTCTCCTGATTCTTCTCCGGGATCCAGGCCTTGCCGGAATTATAATAAAAGTTTACGATCTTCCACAATTTCTCAGGATAGGACAGGCGGTAGACCAGATCCTGTCTCTCATAGGGCTTTAACGGTCTGACACTTTCATAAGCCGCCAGAAGCACTCTGCCCCATTCGGCATCCCATTCACTTTTTTCCAAAAGCTTTCGCAACAGCAGATACAGGTCTCTCACCGGCCCGTCTGCCTGACATTTTTCGAAGTTCACCAGGAAAAATCCACGGTCCTGCCGCAGAATATTATGATATTGGTAATCTCCGTGGCAGAAACACAGCGGTACTTCCTCTCCGCTGTCGGAGGCAGCCAGCTCGATCTCTTTCCATTCTTCACACAGTTGTCTTGCTTCCTCTAAAAAAGGATCAATCACTGCAGACAACCGGATCTCGAACCAGGTCTTCTGGCTGCGCTGTTTCAAGAACCTGCGGGCTCTCTTGAGCTCCCGGTTATGCTTCTCATAGTCCCGGCTGGGGAGATATCGCTCTATGACCGGTGCCGAAGTCTCCTCCGTCTCCGGAAATACCGGTGTAAATTCCAGATCACCGTGCAGTCTCGCCAGAAGCCGCATGGCTTCCATACATTCTTCCCTGTCACGGATATTACATTCTCGGCCTTCCCACCAGGTCTTCAGAATATATCTGACACCGTCCCGGTCTGTCACCGATAACGCGCCTTCCTTTGTGGCAAGCAATCGCTCCGCAGGAACGGTTCCCCGTTCCTCCAGGTGCTTCAGGACCTGCTCCTGCAGGCATAATTGTTCCTCTCTTCCGGTATATTCCTTGAAGATCAGGCAGCCCTGCTGTGTATCGCACAGAATCGCTCCCCTTCCTTTTCGGGTACGCAATACTTCTATCTCATACTGCTCCAGCAGTACCACCGCTCTGTCATTCACTTACAACCCCTCCTAAGATACGTCCTTAACCGTTTCCCGGTTCCTACGCTATCTTATGAGGAAAGCCTGTAAAGTATGCTCAATCTTTGTCTGCCGACAGTTCCTTTACCTTTTCCAGCAGCTGTTCTCTGGTATTCTGCTCGGGATGTTCCAATACCAGTTCCAGCAGCTGTTGCAGCATCTCTCCCAGCTCTCTGCCCGGTTTCATACCGGTGTTGATCAGATCCCTGCCGGTGACCGCCAGTGTTTTCAGGGAGATGCACTGCTTCTTTTCCAGCATTTCCTGATACAGTTTCTTCCAGAGTTCGAGATTCTCCAGTTTTTCTGTTCTCAGGTAATCGCTCTGTGCCAGAATATCTGCCCGTTTCACCGGGAACAGCAGAGGGAAAATATCTTCCCCGATCTTATTCACCGCCCGGCGGACAATCCGCAGATCCGGTATCACATCATTGCCATAATCATGGTATCTCACCAGACGGGTGACCACCGCAACGGTATCATTATCAAATCGCAGTCTCCGCAGAATCTTCCGCGCCATCTCTTCTCCCACCGCCGGATGTCCGTAGAAATGAGTGATTCCGTCTTCATCCACAGTAAGTGTGGCCGGCTTGCCGATGTCATGGAGCAGCATGGCATAACGCAGATTCTTGTCCGGCCCGATCTCCATAAGTGCATGTAAGGTATGCTCACCCACATTGTATTTATGATGCTTGTGCTTCTGCGGTGTCTCCATCATGGCATCGAATTCCGGTAGGATCACCTTGGTAACACCCATGTCATAAGCTTCTCTGAGGGTGTCGGGATGAGGGGACACCAACAGCTTAGTCAGTTCCACCTGAATCCGCTCCGCACTGATCTTCTGCAGGGTCGGTGCCAACTTCCGGATTGCCGCCTCAGTATCTTCGTGGATCTCGTAGCCCAGCTGGGCTGAAAAACGAATTGCCCGCATGATCCGCAGCGCATCTTCTCCAAAACGTTCTTCCGGGTTGCCTACGCATCGGATCAGCTTCGCCTCGATGTCTTTTAATCCGCCGAAAATGTCCATCAGGCCTTCCGTTTCATTATAAGCCATGGCATTGATGGTAAAATCCCGGCGTTTCAGGTCCTCCTCCAGGTTCGGAGTAAACGTCACTTCTTTGGGATGTCGGCTGTCTTCGTATTTTCCATCCACACGGTAGGTCGTAACCTCAAAGCCTTCCTTGTCCAGCATGACGGTTACGGTGCCATGCTGGATTCCGGTGTCGATGGTGCGACGAAACAGCTGCTTTACCTGCTCCGGTCTCGCCGAGGTGGTGATATCCCAGTCCTCCGGGGTTCTCCCCAGAATGGAATCCCGCACGCAGCCGCCTACCACATAGGCTTCAAATCCGGCATTCTGTATGGTTTCTATGATATATTTCGCTTTTTCAGGTATTTGTATCTGAATCATATATATCCTCTTTTGCAAAAATCACACACGCTCATTGCTCTGTGAGTTTTCGCTTGCTACTGCTTTGTGTCTATTGTTTGTTTCTAAGAAAGGCTATGCCTGCTCCGGTTTCATGATGAACTTATCGATGACTTCCACCAGTCCGTCTTCATCGTTGGTGCCGGTGATATAGTCCGCCGCATCCTTGACCGCCGGCTGGGCATTCCCCATTGCTACGCCGGTTCCCGCATATTCGATCATGGAGATGTCATTGTAACCGTCCCCGCAGCAGATCGCATTCTCTCTGGTCAGTCCCATGCCTTCCAGCATATGATCCAAAGAGGTGGCTTTGTTCACATCTTTCGGCATGATCTCGATGAAATAGGGTTCGGAACGGTAGATGCTTGCCACATCGCTGTATTTTTCCTGCAGCTGTTTCTCAAGAGCAGGGGCGATCTCTTCCGGTGCCGTCATCAGGCACTTATTGATATCAAAATCTACGTAGGATACAAAATCATCCACCACTTTAATGGGGATTCCGTTAATCCTCGCTTCTAACTGCACATATTTATCCGGCTCAAATGCGGAGATGACTCCTTCTCCCTGATAAGTGATCAGTCCGCAGCCGTTTGCCTTGGCGAATTCATACAATCCGGGCACGATAGACAGGGGCAGTGTTCTCTGGTACACTACCTCGCCGGTCTTGCAATCCACAATACGTGCTCCGTTAAATGACAGGAGGTAGCCACCGTATTTTTTCAATTCCAGTTCTTCCTCACAGCCTCTCATGCCGGGAGTCGGACGGCCGGAAGCCAGAATGACCTTATGTCCATGCTGCAAAATATTCCAGATTCCTCTTTTGGTTGCTTCTGTAATCTCTTTTTTTGAATTGGTCAAAGTTCCATCAATATCTAATACCAGGATCTTTTCCTGCATTTCTTCTCTCCTATAACTTAACAGTACCTGTCTCTTCTGCTTGCGCAGTGAAACAGGTACTTGTCTGTTGTCTATGTTCTGTTCCTGAGCAAGCGTTACTGTGCCTGTGTTGTGGTCTCTTCGGTAGCAGCGGTCTGCTCCTCAGTGATCTCCTGGGTCTCTGCTGCCGCAGTCTCATCGGCTGCGGATTCCTCTGCCTGCACCTTCAGGTAATTCAGCTTACCCTTGGGATCCTCTACTGTTACATCTGCAGTAATATCCTGCATATGCTGACTCATTGTATCGGATACCAGCGTATTCTTGATGTTGATCTTCCACTCGGGCTGATCCTGTCCGATGTAGTAAAGTACATAGGTGGTGTCACTGACAGTGATGGCTACGGTATCTCCTGCCTGACGGCTGGTGTCGAAGATCCAGTTGCTCAGCTCCTCTGTCATACCTGTCTTGGTCACCTGCTCGAACAGACCGCCGTTCTCTACTGCGGAAGTATCCTGTGTATACTTCTTGCACAATTCTGCGAAGCTGTCCTCGGTAGCTGCACCGTTCTTCCACTCCTCCAGGATCTCTTCACCGGTCTTATCCTCGGTGGGAATGATCACACGTACATCTGCGGAAGGAGTCTCATCCAGATATCTCTTCTCAAATGCCACGGCATAGTAGCAATGGCTGTTGTCGTTAGTAATGACGGTGGTGTCTCCTGCCTTTCTGGCATCATCAAACAGCCAGTCGGAGATCAGGTAGTTCACGGAAGACTTCTTCTCATTCTCGTGTGCTTCGCCGTCTTTTGCCACGGTCTGCTCCGCATCGTCAGCCAGTACCTTGGCATCTTCCATGGCCTTGGCGATCTCAGCATCGGAAGGCTGGTAAGCGGTATCGGTGCTGTCGGAAGCTGTTGCATCTGTAGCTGCCGTTCCGTCTGTTGCAGTGGTATCGGTGGTTGCAGCAGTCTCCTCTACGGGATCTGCCAGTTCGGTAGGCTCGGTGGGCAGATCAGCTTCGATCGTAGTCAGGCGATAGTCTACGGAATCGTAGGTTGCCTTATTTTCCTCATAATAGCTCTGGATCTCATCATCACTGGGAGCATTATCCTCCTGCAGCTTCTGATAATAAGCGTTCATTACCATGTCGTTCTTCACATATTCTTCGATACGGCCCATGGTTGCATAGCTTCCGTAGATGGAACGTACATATTCCTTCTCGGAGATGCCTGCGGATGCAGCGGAGGTTTTGATGGTCTCCTTGAAAGTATTGTACTCATCCGTGGTATCGTAGGTGAAGCCGGCTGCTTTGGCTTCTGCCATCAGCGCCTTATTCTGCTTCAGGCTCTCTACTGCATTCTGCTCAAAATAGTCCTGCCAGGTCAGAGTATCGGAATACATCTGTGTGGACAGATCCTTGCTGGTATCCAGTCCGAAGTATGTCAGATAGCTGCCGTACTGGGTGATATAATTGTTCTTGGTCAGGTTGTATTGGTAATCGAACTCTACCTTGTTTACAGCTTCTCCATTGACCACCACATAGGTCTCATGAGTTGCCAGATAGGTACGAATGGGGAAAGATGCTACCAGACATACCAGAGCCACAAGCACTACGATGCCGATGGCCGTGCTGATGCGCTCTTCCTTTTTCTCCTTTTCCTTCTCCTCTTTACGCTTCTGTACCTTACGGTCATATTTGGTCATGACCTTCTGTTCTGTTTGTTCTTTATTTTCTGTAACTTTTTCATTCTTAGACATTGCTTACATGTCTCCTTCCTGGTGTCTTAAGTCCCAATGACTCCTTATTTTACCGTATTTCTGCGGAAAAAGAAAGCTATTTCACATATTTTTCAAGTTTTTCCACGATATTTTTCACACATCCGGGCTCAAAAGGACTGTCCAGTCCGACTTCTTTGATCATATTAGTGTAAAAATCACTGGCGGACAGCCTGCACAGCTTCAGATAGCTCTTCCACGCCTCTGTAAAATCGGCATCCATCTTCACCTTGTACTGTAGTGCGCAGGTCTGTGCCAGACAATAATCGATATAATACAGCGGGTAGTCGTAAATGTGCAGCTGCTTCTGCCAGAAGCCTCCCTGTCCGAAGAAAGGATCTCCCTCGTAATCCAGGTGGGGCTTGTACTCCCGCTCCAGACGGCTCCATGCCTGCTTTCTCTCGGCCGGGGTCAGCTCCGGGTGCTCATAGACGATATGCTGGAACTCATCCACCATACAGCCGTAAGGAATAAACGCAGCCGCATCCTCCAGATGCATTTCCACGTAATCCTGCGCTCTGTCGCCGAAGAACAGGTTCATCCACTTTTCCGTGAAAAATTCCATGGACATGGAATGGATCTCTGCAGTCTCCATGCCGATATCCGCATGCTCTCTGATAGGATCCTGTGCAGCGAGATACCCCTGAAACGCATGACCACACTCATGCGTGATGACGTCCACATCACCGCTGGTACCGTTAAAGTTAGCGAAGATAAACGGTGCATGGTACAGAGGCAGATAAGTCATGTAACCGCCAGCTTTCTTGGTCTTGCGGCCCAATACGTCAAACAGTTGGTTCTCCATCATGAAATCAAAAAATTCCGCAGTCTCCGGGGACAGCTCACGGTACATCTTCTGTCCTGCTGCCATGATCTCTTCCGGGGTTCCGGTGGGTGCCGGGTTGCCGTCCTTAAAATATACCTGCTCATCGATATAACTGAGCTTCTCCAGACCCAGTCGCTGTCTTCTGCGGTCATGCAGCTTCTCTGCAAAGGGTACGAAATACTCCTTGACCTGCCTGCGGAAAGCCTCTACCTCGTCCTTGCCGTAGCAGTTGCGGTTCATCCGGTAATACCCCAGTTCCAGATAATTCTCGTAACCCATGGCTCTGGCCTGTGCGGTACGGTTCTTCACCAGTTTGTCGTAAATGGTATCCAGCTGCTCCTCATTTTTCCGGAAAAAGTCACTCATCTTCTCCCATGCCTGTCTGCGGACATTGCGGTCGCAATTCACCAGATAGGGCCGTAACAGGGACAGGTTCAGTTCCTTGCCGTCGAAGTCGATCTTCGCACCGGCAATGAGCTTGTCATACTCCATGGTCAGGGAATTCTCCTCCTGCATCAGCGGGATCAGCGCCTCGCTCATAGACTTCTGTGCCAGCTCCATATTCTTGAACGCTACCGGACCGATCTTCTCCTCCAGATAAGCTCTGTAGGGGGATTCATATAATTTCTTCTGATAAGCCAGCACCAGATTGCTGAATACCGGCCCCTGCTCATCGTAGTATTTATGCTCTTCCTCATAAAACTTGTCGGAAGTATCAATGTCAAAGCGGATGTTCGCAATGGTCATCAGCGTCATGACACGATCCGTCAGCGCATAATATTTCTTATGCACCTCGAACTGTTCCTCCCCGCTCTTCGCCGCATCCAGCTCCCGGATCAGTTCTCCCATCTCTTCCTGCACTTTGGCAAAATCTATTCTTTCGTAAGGCATGTCCTGAAATTTCATAAATATAGTAACCCTCTCTTTCTGTGTCCTTAGGAATCTATACTGCTTATCTTACCCCAAAATGCCGGGAAAGTAAAACTTTAGAAGCGTTCTGTAACATTTTTCTGGATTTTTTGTAGCCTTTTTGTAACATTTCGTAGGGTAAAGTTTTTGTAGGAAAAGTTAATAGAAAAAAGAAAGAAAGCACCGG
>ERZ779842.1368-NODE-1368-length-20472-cov-9.262869_pt1 | contig 20472 bp, 19 predicted proteins | sample MGYA00511095_ERZ779842 | MGnify/ENA primary metagenome ERZ779842 (study PRJEB29588, sample SAMEA2154036) | human gut metagenome | biome: human gut; feature: human-associated habitat; material: faeces | place: Denmark | collected 2008/2010 ... | reverse complement strand
CAGACAGACAGACAGACAGACAGACAGACAGACAGACAGACAGACAGACAGGCAGGCAGGCAGGCAGACAGACAGATAGACAGAGCGTAATTAAGCTCATTCAGTATGTGTTTGGATATGTTACACTGCCAATGGGAAGTTTATTTGATTTCCGTAATGGATTGAGCAAGGGAAAGGAGTTCTTTGGTTCTGGTACTCCTTTTATCAGATATACGGATGTTTATAATAACAGATTCCTTAAGGGGAAGGATATTACTGCATTGGTTGAATGTACCCCGGCAGAAATTGAAAAGTTGGGAGTTCATCGTGGAGATGTATTTTTTACCAGAACGTCAGAAACAGCAGAAGATGTTGGTTGGTCATCGGTAATGCTTGATGATATTGGTGATTGTGTATTTAATGGATTTACCATTAAGGCAACGCCCAAAACAAATTATTTGTTGCCAGAATATTGTTCATTTTGTTTTGCTACGGACGATTTCAGAAAGTATGTTACAAGCCATTGTGCATTTACAACCAGAGCATCCTTAACGGGAAAAACAATAGCAGAGTACCAACTTGCTATTCCGAGTATAGAAAAACAGCAGAAAATTGTAAATGTGTTAAATAAATTTCATAGCCTTTGCAATGACCTGTCTACAGGACTTCTCGCTGAGATCGAAGCACGTCAAAAGCAATATGAATATTACAGAGACAAGCTGTTATCTTTCAAAGAATTACAAAAATAGGGAGGCGATCATGTGCCGTACTTTAATATTTTAGTGGAGACATCGGAAAATACTGTTGTCACAGAATATGAACCTGTCAAGAAGCGCTCCGACAGTTACCAGAGTGAAGCAGAACTGGAACAGGAGTTTATTCGTTTGTTGTGTGAGCAGGGCTATGAATATCTGCTTATTCACACGGAGAAAGATTTGATTGCAAATCTCCGTAAAAAGTTAGAAGAACTGAATAATTATCGATTTTCTGACACAGAATGGGAGGATTTTTTCAAAAATGCTGTTGCTAATCCAAATGAGCATATCGTGGAAAAGACCCGAAAGATACAGGAGGATAATGTTCAGGTACTGACTCGTGATGATGGTTCTTCCAAGAACATCACGCTCATAGATAAAAAGAATATTCATAACAACAGACTGCAGGTCATCAATCAATATGTGATCGGTACAGAAGATGGTGCAAAGCACGATAACCGCTATGATGTTACGGTACTGGTGAATGGCCTGCCGCTCGTACATATCGAACTGAAACGCAGAGGTGTTGCTATTCGAGAGGCGTTTAACCAAATCAATCGATATCAGAGGGATTCTTTCTGGGCGGGCTGTGGATTATACGAGTATATTCAGATTTTCGTAATTTCAAATGGAACCAATACAAAGTACTATTCCAATAGCACGAGACGAAATGCAGAAAAGGAACATGAAAAACGTGGTGCCAGTAAGACAAAGACGAGCAACAGTTTTGAATTTACTTGTTTCTGGGCCGATGCTAATAATCGAGTGATCCCTGATCTCATTGATTTTACCAAGACATTTTTTGCAAAACATACGATTCTCAATATCCTCACAAAGTATTGTATTTTTACATCTGAGGACATGCTGATGGTTATGCGTCCATACCAGATCACGGCTACAGAAAGAATTCTCAATCGCATTGAAATTGCTAATAATTATAAAAAGTATGGCAGTGTTGAAGGTGGAGGTTATATCTGGCATACCACAGGATCAGGAAAAACACTCACTTCTTTTAAGACAGCAAGACTGGCGTCAAAATTGTCGTATATTGATAAAGTATTGTTCGTGGTTGATCGTAAGGATCTGGATTACCAGACCATGAAGGAATATGACTGTTTTGAAAAAGGAGCTGCAAACAGCAATACTTCAACCGTTGTATTAAAACGTCAGCTTGAAGACCCGGATGCCCATATTATCATTACTACAATCCAGAAATTAGCTACATTCATAAAGAAAAATCCGGGGCATGAAGTATACACGAAGCATATTGTCATCATTTTTGATGAGTGTCACCGCAGTCAGTTTGGCGACATGCATACAGCCATTGTAAAGAATTTCAAGAAATATCATTTATTTGGATTCACAGGAACGCCAATATTCTCGGTCAATTCAGGCAGAGCGAAGAATCCAGAATTTTTTACAACAGGACAGACTTTTGGCGATCAGCTTCACAGCTATACAATTGTGGATGCAATTAATGATAAAAATGTTCTCCCGTTCCGTGTCGATTATATTAAAACGATGGATGCGGATGAAGAAATCACAGATGAGATGGTCTGGGACATCAATAGGGAAAAGGTTATGATGGCTCCTGAGCGTATTCATATTGTGACACAGTATATACTGGAACATTTTGACCAGAAGACATATCGTGGAGATAAAACATACATATACAACACACTTACGAATATTGCAGAGGTTGCTTCAGCTAAAAGGGACGAAGTAGAGGAAATCAAGCAGAAACAGAGAATCAGTGGCTTTAATTCTATTTTTGCTGTATCAAGTGTCCAGATGGCAAAGCTGTATTATCAGGAATTTAAAAAGCAGATGTCAGCAGACCCGACTAAGAAATTACGTGTTGCGACTATTTTCAGCTATGGCGCAAATGAGGAAGAATCGGATGGCATTCTGGATGAGGAAAACTCCGAAGATACTTCTGCACTTGATCAGCCGTCCAGAGATTTTTTGGAAGAGGCGATAGAAGATTATAATCAGATGTTCCATACAAATTATGACACTTCAAGTGATAAATTCCAGAATTACTATAAAGATGTGTCTCTTCGTATGAAGAATAAGGAATTGGATATTCTGATTGTAGTAAATATGTTTCTTACTGGTTTCGATGCGACAACCATGAATACTTTATGGGTGGATAAGAATCTGAAAATGCATGGATTAATACAGGCATTCTCGCGCACAAACCGCATTTTGAATTCTATTAAAACCTTTGGAAATATTGTATGTTTTCGCAATCTGCAAAAGCGGGTGGACAGTGCCATTTCCCTGTTTGGGGACAAGAATGCAGGGGGCATTGTTCTTCTGCAGAGCTTTAAGGATTATTATTATGGATATGAATCGGTAGATGGCAAACCGATGCCGGGATATGTGGATATGGTGGAAGAACTGAATGATAAGTTTCCACTGTCAGAACCCCAGATCATCGGGGAACAAAATCAAAAAGAGTTTATTGCCTTGTTTGGGGCAATTCTCCGAATGAGAAATCTTTTGATTTCATTTGATGAATTTAAGGAGAAAGAATTGATTACTGAGCGTGATCTGCAGGATTATCTTGGTCGTTATCAGGATCTGCGCGATGAGTGGAAACACAAGCGGCAGGAAAGTACGGATATTACAAATGATGTGGTATTTGAGATTGAACTGATTCGTCAGATAGAAATCAATATTGATTATATTCTGATGCTTGTGAAGAAGTATCATGATACCCATTGTGAGGATAAAGAAGTATTGATAACCATCAACAAGGCAATTGATGCCAGCCCGGAATTGCGCAGCAAGAAACAGCTCATTGAAAGCTTTATAGCGGGAATCAATGATGTGGATGATGTTATGAATGAGTGGCATAGCTATGTGGTAGAGCAGCGAGATCATGACCTCGATAATATTATTGCGGAAGAACGCCTGAAACCGGAAGATACCAGAAAATTTATGGAGAATGCATTCCGGGATGGAGAGATCAAGACGGCGGGAACGGATATAGATAGGCTTATGCCGCCAATATCTCGTTTCGGCGGCGGTGGAAGAGCAAAGAAGAAGCAGGGCGTTATTGACAAATTGAAACAATTCTTTGAAAAATATTTTGGAATTGGTGGCTCATCTACATTTACTGAGCCGGAGCAAAAGATAGTAACTTACGATTTTAATAGTCGGGATACATTATCGATGGTTGCGGAAACGAAGACACCATATGGAAATGGAAAATAATTGCGAAATATAGTAGAAACTGAGTGGAGGTGAATTTATTGACTATTGAAGAAATCTTAGCAGGTGAATCAAAAAATGTAGAGTTTAAAGTCCAGAGACCGAAGGATAGTATAAAATACATGAAAACAGTTATTGCCTTCTCAAATGGAGAGGGTGGACGCATTGTATTTGGTGTTGATGATGATACTCGTGAGGTAGTCGGTATTCCTAAGGAAAATGTCTTTTCGGAGATTGATGCGATTACTACAGCAATATCGGACAGCTGTGAACCGGTCGTTATTCCAGATGTTTACTTACAGACGATTGAGGATAAGACGATCATTATTGCTGAGATCAGCCCGGGAAAACAGAGACCGTATTATATCAAGTCCATGGGAATTAAGGATGGCACTTATATCCGGGTTTCTGGGACATCCCGTCCTGCTGGACGTGACCTAACAGCTGAAATGTATTATGAGGATGAGGGACGATCCTATGACAAGGTTATTCGCAGAGATTTGACAGTCACAGATGAAGAGATTGCAGAACTGTGCAGGCAGATGAAAGAAGTAGCTATTGCGAATGGAAAGTCAAAGACGCAGAAAGAAGCGGTTAAGGATATAACAAAGAATGTACTGCTCAGTTGGGGACTACTGGCAGAAGCAGAAGATGGAAATATACATCCTACAAATGGATATGTTTTCCTGTTGGGAAAGGATGAATTCTTGTCACATATCCAATGTGGAATGTTCAAAGGAAAAACACGTGCTGTATTTGTGGACAAGCGTGAGTATAGCGGTCCATTATGGCAGCAGATCGATGATTCGTTCCAGTTTGTATTGAGAAATATTCATTTAGGCGCAAAACTTGAGGGAATTTATCGGAAAGATATTTATGAATTACCGCCGGACAGTATTCGTGAGTTGATTATTAATGCTGTGATGAACTGTAGCTATTTACAAAGTTCACATATCCAGGTGGCGATTTATGATGATCGGTTGGAGATCACCTCTCCGGGCGGTTTGATGCCAGGTGTGACATTGGATAAAATGAGAGAGGGATACTCTAAAATTCGAAATCGTGCATTGGCACATGCTTTTTCATACATGAATCTGATTGAAGCATGGGGCAGTGGGATTCCGAAATTGTTGGAGGCGATGAAAGAGTATGGACTGCGGGAGCCAGAGTTTCAGGATTTAGAGATCGGGTTCCGTATTAATCTTTATCGGAATACGGAAGATACAGTGATAAGATGTGCGGAAGAAAATATCCAAAGTGGCACCCAAGCCACCCAAGGTAATATCCAAGCCACCCAAAGTACCACCCAAACTGTGCATGACACCACCCAAACCGCCCAAGATACCACCCAAAGTACCACCCAAACGAAACTAAGCCAAGAGGCCAAAACTATTTTGCAGATAATAAGCCAGGATCCAGACATGACTCAGAAAGAGATTGCAGAAAAATTAGGTTGGAAAATCAACAGGGTAAAATATCATGTAAATAGGATGAGGCAGCAGAACATTATCAAACGTGTCGGTACCAGCCATAAAGGACATTGGGAAGTAGTATAAGAGGGGAGACCAGCTCCATCGGCCTCCTCCCCATCTGTCACAATATTCCCCGATTCTCCTCAAATTGCAGAAATTTTCCCAACCTCTATATTTCTACTTGAAACCGGAAACACCATATGCTAAAATTGGAAAGAATAAGGTGTTGTAGAAACGCAACTACATCGGAGGAGGAAACTATGATCAGTCAGCTCATACAGAAGATTCAGAAGACAAAGGCACCGATCTGCGTCGGTCTTGACCCTATGTTAGGTTATATCCCGAACCATATTGTCCAGAGAGCATTTAAGGACTTCGGCGAGACCATGGAAGGAGCTGCCGAGGCTGTATGGCAGTTTAATAAAGAAATTATTGATAACACTTATGATTTGATTCCCTCAGTGAAACCGCAGATTGCAATGTATGAGCAGTTTGGCATTGAGGGTCTTAAAATATATGCCCGCACGATCGAATACTGCCAGAATAAGGGACTCCTTGTGATCGGAGATGTAAAGAGAGGCGATATCGGATCCACTTCCTCCGCATATGCAGTTGGACATATCGGAAGTGTAAAAGTCGGAAGCAATGAATGCCGCGGTTTCAATACGGATTTTATCACCGTAAACCCGTACCTTGGAACAGACGGAATCAAACCGTTCGTCAATGTCTGCAACGATGAGGACAGAGGCCTTTTCGTTCTCGTTAAGACATCCAACCCGTCCAGCGGTGAGTTCCAGGACCGCCTTGTAGACGGAAGACCGCTCTACGAGTTAGTCGCAGAGAAGGTCGTTGAGTGGGGCGAAGCAAGCATGGACGGCGATTACAGCAACGTAGGCGCTGTTGTGGGAGCTACATATCCGGAGATGAGCAAGATCTTAAGAAAGCTCATGCCGAAGACATACTTCCTTGTACCGGGCTACGGCGCACAGGGCGGTACCGCGAAAGACTTAATGCACTGCTTCAACGAGGATGGTCTCGGAGCTGTCGTAAACTCCTCCAGAGGAATCATCGCTGCGTATAAGCAGGAGAAATACGCAAAGTTCGGTCCGGAACATTTCGCAGAGGCATCCAGACAGGCCGTTGTGGATATGATCGCGGATATCAACTCCGTATTATAATAGTACATTGAAAATTTATCAGCCATGGCGTATGTCCGTGGCTGATGTGTTGTAACCATATAAAAACAGTGTTCCGGAAAGCTGGAAAAGCACCGGAATACTGCTAGTAAACCACCAGGAGGAAACCATGGCACAGAAAAAAGTAAACGCTGTGATCCACAGCCAGGAAAAACTGGCGGAGGGAATCTACAGCATGTGGCTTGACGCACCGGAGATGGCAAAAGCAGCCGTACCGGGACAGTTTATCGCTGTTTACACCAATGACCAGTCAAAGCTTCTGCCGCGTCCGATCAGTATCTGCGAGGCGGACAAGGAGAATGGAAGACTTCGGATCGTTTACCGCATCGCGGGAGCCGGAACAAAGGAATTTTCCGCATACAAAGAAGGCGATACCCTCGATATTATGGGACCGCTGGGAAATGGATTCCCCTTAAAGAAGAAAAAAGCATTCCTGATCGGCGGCGGAATCGGAATCCCGCCGATGTTAGAGCTTGCTAAGAACCTTGACTGCGAGAAGACAGCAGTCATCGGTTACAGAGATAAAGAGACTTTCCTCGCGGACGAGCTTCGCAAATACGCCGATGTCGTGATCGCGACAGAGGATGGAAGTGTCGGAACAAAGGGAAATGTCATCGACGCGATCCGCGCGGAGAAGCTTACCGCGGATATTATCTACGCATGCGGACCAACTCCGATGTTGAAGGCATTAAAGACCTACGCAATGGAGAACGGGATCGAGTGCTATATCTCTCTGGAAGAAAAGATGGCATGCGGAATCGGTGCCTGTCTTGGCTGTGTATGCCACAGCAAGGACATTGATGAGCACAGTAACGTGAGAAACAAGAGAATCTGCAAGGACGGTCCGGTATTCCGCGCTGAAGAGGTAGAACTTCTGACTCCGGATGAGCAGCGCGAGCGCATCGCCTCCGGCATCATGATCAAGAAGGAGGAGCAGGCATGAATACAAAAGTAACACTTGCCGGTGTAGAGTTAAAGAACCCGGTTATGACCTGTTCCGGTACCTTTGGTTCCGGTATGGAATACGGCGAGATGATCGATCTTGACCGTCTCGGCGCTGTTGTAACAAAAGGAATCGCAAACGTGCCGTGGCCGGGAAATCCGACCCCGCGAGTGACGGAAGTTTACGGCGGAATGTTAAATGCTATCGGTCTTCAGGGACCGGGCGTCGACGTGTTCATGAAGCGCGACGTTCCGTTCTTAAGACAGCATGACACAAAGATCATCGTTAATGTCTGCGGAAAGTCCGAGAGCGACTATGTGGATGTTGTGGAGCGTCTCGCTGACGCTGACGTGGATATGCTCGAGATCAATATCTCCTGCCCGAACGTAAAAGAGGGCGGAATCGCATTCGGCCAGGATCCGAAATGCGCGGAACAGATCACAAAGGCGGTAAAGAAGGTCGCAAAGCAGCCGGTGATCATGAAGCTCTCCCCGAATGTTACGGATATCGCTGAGATGGCGAGAGCCGTTGAGGCAGGCGGAGCTGATGTGGTATCTCTGATCAACACCATCACGGGAATGAAGATCGATATCAACAAGCGCACATTCGCCCTGGCAAACAAGACCGGCGGTATGTCCGGCCCGGCGATCAAACCGGTGGCTGTCCGCATGGTATATCAGGTCGCAAACGCTGTGAAGATCCCGGTGATCGGAATGGGCGGCATTATGACGGCTGAGGACGCGCTGGAGTTCATCCTCGCAGGTGCGACAGCAGTGTCCATCGGAACCGCGAATTTCATCAACCCGGATACGACGATCCAGGTGATCGAGGGCATCGAGGCGTACATGAAGAAGTACGGTGTGGAAGATATCCACGAGTTAATTGGTGCTGTGCACTAAGAATATTATTTTGAAAGGAAGTTTTTAGGTCATGGAAAAGTACAAGCAGGAATTTATTGAATTCATGGTTGATTGCGGCGTATTAAAATTTGGAGATTTCGTAACAAAGAGCGGAAGAAAGACTCCGTTTTTCGTAAACACAGGATTCTACCGCACAGGCGCCCAGCTCAGAAAGCTTGGCGAGTACTACGCAAAAGCGATCAATGATACATTCGGAACAGACTTCGATGTTCTCTTTGGACCGGCTTACAAGGGAATCCCGCTGACAGTTGCAACAAGCATGGCGATCAGTGAGCACTTCGGCGCAGACATCAAGTACTGCTCCAACAGAAAAGAAGTAAAAGACCACGGTGACAAGGGAATCCTTCTCGGCAGCCCGATCGCTGACGGTGACAAGGTCGTTATCATCGAGGACGTGACAACAGCGGGTACATCCATCGAGGAGACACTTCCGATCATCAAGGCACAGGGCGATGTCGATGTTCTCGGTCTTGTTGTATCCGTAGACCGCTGCGAGAGAGGTAAAGGTGAGAAGTCCGCTCTTGCCGAGATTCAGGAGAAATACGGTTTCCGCACAACAGCGATCGTAACCATGAAGGAAGTAGTTGAGCACCTTTACAACAAAGAGTACAAGGGAAAAGTTATCATCGACGACACATTAAAAGCAGCGATCGACGCATACTATGAGCAGTATGGCGTAAAATAAGAAGGAGCGGTTTTATGGAAAAAATTTATAAGACCATGAGAAACACAGGGGCAGCGAGCATCGCGGTTGGAGTTATCGTTGCATCTGTCGGACTTGCTGCCGGAATCATCGCGATCGTGAACGGGGCACTGCTTCTTAAGAGAAAATCTGAGATTACGTTTTAATCGGATCAGGGCGGTTTTAACGCGGCTGTGAAAACAAAAAGAGCGGTGAAGCATGCCTGAAAAGTGAAATGAGCGGAGTGGGAGATGTGGCCTTTATGGCGGCATCTCCTTTCCTGCTTAAAAATTCGGAGAGTATCCGGAGAGAAGGACCACGAAACAGGAACCCCTGTTTTGATGGGAATGGAGAATTTTGAAAATGAAAAAACACAGACATCGGATTCTCGGGGCGGTTCTTTTTGTCCTGTATCTGGTTCTGCTGACATATTTCCTGTTTTTCGCCGAAGAAATGGGGCGCAGCCCCGACGCGAGGGCCGAATATTCCTACAACCTGACCCTTTTTAAAGAGATTCGGCGCTTTCTTTTATACAGGAACATTCTTGGCTGGCGCGCGGTGTTCTTGAATATTTTCGGTAACGTGCTGGCATTTATGCCCTTTGGCTTTTTTCTGCCGGTCATCTGGGTGCGGACGAGACACTGGTATATCACAGTACTCTTAAGCTTTGCCATGAGTCTTCTTGTGGAGACGATGCAGCTTGTCGGCAAAGTCGGAAGCTTTGATGTGGATGACCTGCTCTTAAATACCATCGGTGGTTTTGCCGGGTATATTATTTTTGTCCTTGCGAGAGGCGTTTGGGAGAGATACAGTGGAACGAATCGGAAATAAAGTATCGTATATAAAAAAGCCGTTTGCAAAGAACAGTTTTGTGGCGGCAGGGCTCGCAGCGGCGGCACTTGTCTTTTATGCCGCCGCCATCAGCTTTTCGTACTATACCCAGGGGAATGCACCGCTTGCGGCTGCGGCTCTGGGTTTTTGCAGTATTATCATTGCGGTGTCATCGGTGGTCTATGGTGTATTTGCCATGATGGAGAAAGAGAAGAATTATCTTCTGGCGAAGATCAGCCTTGCGGCGGCGGGGATCCTGCTGCTGGTGTGGGTACTGATGATCGTGTTTGCGCTGTAAAGATGACAGGGCGGAACCGGGAACAGCGGTCCGGAGCGCATCTTTTTCAGGTGCGGAAAATGAACGTGAAATGGAGGCATGACACATGGAACAAGATCTGATCAGAGAGCGCTATGACCTTTCCATGGCGCGGATCCAGGAAATTCTGACGGAAGAGACGGTACCGGAAAACTACCGGGATTATTTTAGAAAAGTGACAGAGTTCATTATCCAGTGCGGCGAGGTCTTAAAGGCGAAAGAGGACGGAAGCCTGGATCAGATGACACTGGAAGAGGGAAGAACGTTAAACCATAAGCTTTATGTGGATGTTCTTCCAGAAAACTATGAGACAAGCTATACGAATCCGGCTTACGCGGTGAAGACACTGGGGGAGGAGTACGGAAAGCTTCTTTCCTATCTCTATGCGGAGATCCGCGGGGATATCATTTACGCGTTTGAGGGACGTGTTCTGGATCTCGTGATCGGAAACGAGGCACTGATCGAGATCTACAACCTCTTTGAGGGCGAGACACTTCCGGCAGCGAAGGAGATCAAGGACGTGCTCTACTGGAGCGCCAGCGACTACTGTGATGTGACTCTGACTTACCGTGTACAGGAAGGCGTGGATCCAAAGCTTGACTTCGCGAAAAAGATCATCATGGAGAGTGACCTTTCCGATCTCTCGTATCTCTACCGGTTCGGTGCGTATATTTCCCCGGAAGAGGAGAAGACAGCGGCGTTCTTAAACAGCCTGCCGGAGGAAGAGATCAGGAAGATGGCAGATACCTATACTGACGGATATATCCGTGGATTTGAGGTCATGGGCCGGGATCTTTCGAAGAAGAAGACGGTGTCGGTGCGTTATCCGATCGGTTTTGAACGCATGGTACGTCAGGCAGTAAAAAATTTCGAGGCAGCGGGACTTTCCGTGATCTTTTGCAGAAGTGCGGTTGGCAGCATCAACCGGAATCCGGCAGGACACAGCGGATACGCATCCTCTTCCCCGAACAGACAGTATGATTATGACCATCGTTATGACAGCGCAGTCTATATGGATAAGGCGTTCCGTGACCGGAAGATCGGTGTCTTAAAGACGGCCTACGAGCAGTATAAAGAGGACGCAGCCGCTTACGCGGGACCGGCGGTCATCGAGACCTTCGGCGAGCCGGGCTTTGAGCCAGTGAATAAGCCGGAGGCATGGGCGTTTACGGAGAAACAGCAGAACCTTTATCTGGAGTACAGGAATCTCTCTATGCCGGTGGTGAACGAATATATTCCGGGGGATGAGACGAGCTTTACGATCATCGCGTTCCCGGTTCCGGCAATCGGGGAACTGTTCCCGGAGATCTTTAAGGAGACGATCCGGATCAACACCCTGGATTACGAACTTTACCGTGACATGCAGCAGAAGATTATTGATGTTCTCGATACGGCGGAGTATGTGGAGATCACCGGAAAAGGGGAGAACCAGACGAACATGCAGGTCCAGCTGACTGCGATTTCCAACCCGGAAAAGCAGACAAAGTTTGAGAACTGTGTGGCGGATGTAAATATTCCGCTTGGCGAGGTGTTCACTTCCCCGAAGCTTGCGGGAACGAACGGAATCTTAAATGTGGGAACGGTTTATATCGGAGATATCCAGTACCGGAACCTCCGCATGGAATTCAAGGACGGCCGTGTGGTTTCAGCGGTATGCGATAACTTCGTGGAAAATGGAGTGATCGATCAGGAAGCCGGACACCGTCTCATCGTGCAGGGAATCATGAACGGTCATGAGACGCTGCCCCTCGGCGAGTTTGCCATCGGAACGAACACGACGGCCTACGCCATGGCGGAGAAGTTTGGAATTCTGGACCGCCTGCCGATCCTTATCGTCGAGAAGATGGGACCGCACTTTGCAGTTGGCGACACCTGCTACAGCTGGTCTGAGGACAGCCCGATGTACAATCCGGACGGCAAGGAGATGATCGCGAGAGACAACGAAGTTTCTATATTAAGGAAGGAAGATGTCTCGAAGGCGTACTTCGGCGTCCACACGGATATCACGATCCCATATAAGGAGCTGGAGAGAATTTCCGCAGTCCATACAGACGGAACGAAGACAGATATTATTCTGGACGGAAGGTTTGTGCTGGCGGGGCTGGATGAATTAAATAGGCCGCTGGATGAAAAATAAGAAAAAGTTGTAACTGTGAAGATACAGAATCGTTACAAAAAGTTTTATCAGACTGCAAAACCGGAATAGCATAGAGAAAATTATGAACACAGTGGTTATGCAGCTGATGACAGGACACCCTGAAATATGTAATTCATTTATGTATTTCAGGGTGTTTTTACATAATTACACTGAGTGTGGACACTTGTGGTCCCAGGAAAAGCCGCTGACAGACCGATGGATAGGAAGAACATTATATTTTGCAGTATCACATCACTGCATGAAGTTGGCAGAATCTACGGATTCCTACTTGACGCGCATAAAAAAACCTTGTATTATGATTGATAAGGAATTATTGTTACTAAAAAGCTATTTATTAGAATTACTTATCAATAATCGTTACACTCATAAGGAGAAAAAACAATGGCAAAAGTTGGAATTGTAATGGGCAGTGACTCTGATATGCCGATCATGGCACAGGCTGCCGAGGTACTGGAACAGTTTGGTATTGATTTTGAAATGACGATCATTTCCGCTCACAGAGAGCCGGATACATTTTTCGAGTATGCGAAGAGCGCCGAGAGCAAAGGCATGAAGGTCATTATCGCCGGTGCAGGCAAGGCAGCTCACCTTCCGGGTATGTGCGCAGCGATCTTCCCGCTTCCGGTCATCGGAATCCCGATGAAGACTTCTGACTTAGGCGGCGTGGATTCCCTCTATTCTATCGTACAGATGCCGTCCGGAATCCCGGTAGCGACCGTAGCGATCAACGGAGGAAAGAACGCCGGAATCCTTGCGGCAAAGATCCTTGCGGCATCCGATCCGGAACTCCTTGAAAAATTAAAAGCTTATTCCGAGAAGATGAAGACGGAAGTTGAGAGCAAGGCTGAGAAGCTCGACAAGATCGGATACAAAGAGTATCTTGCTTCCATGAAAAAATGACAAGTAATAGAGATATTAAAAACAGAGTTCCCGCAGACAGAAAAGGGAGTAGCTGCCGGGCATTGTGTTTCCAGCAGGGTCTGATGAAGACACAGTGTAAACTCATATAAGCATAAAAAATATAGAAATCGGGACATGATCGTGCATGCAGCATGCAGAATGTGCAGAGAATGTCCGAGAACATAAGATTCTCCAGGAGGAAATACATATGGATTACAAGAAAGCCGGAGTTGATATCGAGGCTGGTTACAAGTCTGTAGAACTGATGAAAGAGCATGTTAAGAAGACTATGCGTGAGGAAGTTTTAGGTGGTCTTGGCGGATTTTCCGGTGCATTCTCCCTCGCAAAGATCAAAGATATGGAGGAGCCGGTCCTTCTTTCCGGTACTGACGGATGTGGAACAAAGGTGAAACTTGCGATGATCATGGACAAGCATGACACCATCGGTATCGACGCAGTTGCCATGTGTGTCAACGATATCGCGTGTGCAGGCGGTGAGCCGTTATTCTTCTTAGACTATATTGCATGCGGCAAGAACTATCCGGAAAAGATCGCGGATATCGTAAAAGGTGTTGCGGAAGGCTGTCTCCAGTCTGAAGCTGCCCTGATCGGCGGTGAGACCGCAGAGCATCCGGGTCTTATGGCAGAGGATGAGTATGACCTTGCAGGTTTCTCCGTTGGCGTCTGCGATAAAAAGGATATGATCACAGGCGAGGATCTTCAGCCGGGTGATGTGCTGATCGGAATGGCTTCCACAGGCGTTCACTCCAACGGTTTCTCTCTTGTCCGCAAGGTATTTGAGAAAGAGATGACTGCGGAGGGCTTAAATACATATTACGACGAGCTTGGAAAGACTCTTGGTGAGACACTTCTCGCGCCGACAAGAATCTATGTGAAAGCTTTAAAGAACGTGAAAAAGGCAGGCGTTACCGTAAAGGCATGCAGCCATATCACAGGCGGCGGCTTCTACGAGAATGTTCCGCGTATGTTAAAGGATGGCGTCCGCGCTGTGATTCATAAAGACAGCTACCAGATCCCGCCGATCTTCCCGCTGATGCAGAAAAAGGGCGAGATCGATGAGAAGATCATGTACAATACCTTCAACATGGGAATCGGCATGGTCGTTGCAGTCGCTGAGGAAGATGTCCGCACAACGATGGCAGCCATGAAGGCAGCAGGAGATATCCCGTACATCATCGGATCCATCGAGGCAGGAGAAAAGGGAGTGACCTTATGTTAAGAGTCGGCGTTCTTGTTTCCGGCGGAGGAACGAATCTTCAGGCGATCTTGGATGCCATCGACGCGGGAACGATCCGCAATGCGAAGGTAGAGGTCGTCATCAGCAACAACGCAGGCGCGTTTGCTTTGGATCGCGCGAAAAAGCATGGGATTCCGGCTGAGTGTCTTTCCCCGAAGGATTTTGCGTCCAGGGAGGAGTTCAATGAGGCCCTGGTTGCTAAAATCGATTCCTATGAGCTGGACCTCATCGTGCTGGCAGGATATCTCGTGAAGATCCCGGCAGCCATGATCGAAAAATACAGAGATAAGATCATCAACATCCATCCGTCTTTGATTCCGTCCTTTTGCGGTGTCGGCTTCTACGGATTGAAGGTCCATGAGGCTGCTCTTCGGAGAGGTGTAAAGATCACCGGTGCGACGGTACATTTTGTGGACGAGGGAATGGATTCCGGTCCGATCATCTTACAGAAGGCTGTTGAAGTGGAAAAAGGTGACACGCCGGAGGTCCTTCAGCGCCGCGTCATGGAACAGGCAGAGTGGAAGATCCTGCCGAAGGCCATCGACATGATCGCAAACGGAGAGATCTGATACAGGATAGAAGACAGCCGTTCCTGGCTGCGCGGGGCGTATACAGGAACGGCTTCACTGATAAGCAGGAGGAAAAACGAATGAAGGTTTTAATCGTTGGCAGCGGCGGAAGAGAGCATGCGATCGCATGGAAGGTCGCACAGAGCAAGAAGGTCGATAAGATCTACTGTGCACCGGGCAATGCAGGTATTTCTGAAGTAGCGGAGTGCGTGCCGATCGGTGCCATGGAATTTGATAAATTAGTTGCTTTCGCGAAAGAAAAAGAGATCGATCTTACCGTGATCGGTATGGACGATCCGCTTGTAGGCGGAATCGTTGATGTCTTCGAGAAAGAGGGACTCCGTGTATTCGGACCGAGAAAGAACGCGGCGATCCTCGAGGGTTCCAAGGCATTCTCCAAGGACCTTATGAAGAAGTACAATATCCCGACAGCGGCTTATGAGACATTTACAGACCCGGAAAAGGCGCTGGAGTATCTTGAGACCGCAAAGATGCCGATCGTACTGAAGGCAGACGGTCTTGCGCTTGGAAAGGGCGTTCTGATCTGCCAGACATTGGAAGAGGCAAAAGAGGGCGTTAAGACCCTGATGATGGATAAGAAGTTCGGCTCCGCGGGCGATGAGATCGTCATCGAGGAGTTTATGACAGGCCGTGAGGTATCCGTACTGTCCTTCGTGGACGGAAATATCGTGAAGATCATGAGCTCCGCCCAGGATCACAAGCGTGCGAAGGACGGCGACCAGGGCTTAAATACCGGCGGTATGGGAAACTTCTCTCCGAGCCCGTTCTACACGAAGGAAGTCGACGAGTTCTGTAAGAAATATATCTACCAGCCGACCGTTGACGCCATGAAGGCAGAGGGAAGACCGTTCAAGGGAGTTATCTTCTTCGGTCTCATGCTGACCCCGGACGGCCCGAAGGTCCTGGAGTACAACGCGAGATTCGGCGACCCGGAGGCGCAGGTCGTTCTCCCAAGACTGGAAAACGATATTGTGGACGTCTTCGAGGCATGTATCGACGGAACGCTCGATCAGGTCGACTTAAAGTTCGACAATGACCGCGCGACAGTATGTGTGATCTTAGCGTCCGACGGCTACCCGGTAGAGTATAAAAAAGGATTCCCGATCGAGGGACTTGAGAAGTTCAAGGGAAAAGACGATTACTATGTCTTCCACTCCGGCACAAAATTCAACGAAAACGGTCAGATCGTCACCAACGGCGGCCGTGTCCTCGGTGTGACCGCCACCGGAAAAGATCTGAAGGAAGCCAGAAAGAAGGCTTATGAGGCTACGGAATGGATATCATTTGAGAATAAGTATATGAGACATGATATTGGTAAGGCGATCGACGATATTCACTCATAACCTAAAAGGTCCAATGAATCTCAAAATCTCCATTTGAATTGATCATTATATGATTGATCAATAGGCAGACGAGATTGTGCTTTTCAGTATCATCCAATTCATCAATGTTGGACATGGACAGGATACTTTTCACATCGGCAGTATCTTTCTGATCAGCTGTAGCATTCTCAATTTCAAGAGAGAGGGTATCTCTTTCGGAATAGAGGATCTGCAGCTGATTTTCTATGTCCTTTTCTTCGACTGAACCAAGCGAGTAGAGCCTGATCGTGCGGGCAATTTGCTTTTGTATATTTTCCAGACGTTTATTTAATGTTTCAACAAGAGATGAAGAGTCCGCAGCGGGGGAATTGGAAACTTCATCAAAATAATCAGGATCCAGCTGGAGATGACGGATTTCATTTAAAACAGCATTGTCTAAGATCTCGACTCTTATGTTGGGAGACATACATTTTGGAGATCCATCACGCCAGTTGTAAGCACGATTACGACATTTGTAATATTTATAGCGATGCTTTTTCGTGCCTACATAATGAGCAGAATATGTGGCCCCACAGGAAGCACATCGGCATAGACCAGAGAGAAGATACTGACCGTAGTGCCCGGTATGTTCTTTTTTGTAGTATTCAGCGATCTGGGTAACCTTTTTCTGAACTTCATTAAATGTGGTTTCGTCTATAAGTGGTTCGTGGATCCCGTTAATATATCCAGTATTTGTTTTTATCTTTCCAATGTAGATAGGATTTTGCAGTATTAAAGAAATCGTATTATAACCAACTTTATAAGGTCCATATTTGGTAGTGTATCCAGACATGGAGCGGGCAATATCAGAATAGGAATATCCGCGGATCGCCAGATCGAAGATCTGTTTAACCTGCGCTGCTTCGTATTCGTTCGGGATAAGATAGTCGTTAATAAAGTCATAGCCGATTGGGACATTTCCGCCGCCGTGCCATTTTCCCTGCTTTGCCCGTCCTTCCCGTCCCATTGCCATTCGTTCCTTAATTTGTTCCCGCTCTAACTGCGCGAAGACACTTAAAATTCCGATCATGGCCCGCCCAAACGGGGTACTGGTATCAAAATTTTCCGACATGGAGATGAAATCCACATGGTTTGTAAGGAAAAGGTCCTCGATAATATAGAGGGTATCTTTCTGGGAACGGGATAATCGATCCAGTTTGTAGACAAGAACGGTATCAAAACGTTTTTGTGTGCAATCAGCAAAGAGCTTTTGGAGAGATGGACGGTTCATATTTCCTCCAGAAAAGCCCGGATCCGTATATACTTTATAGAGCTTCCAGGAATGAGCTTCGCAGAATTTTGTAAGCCGGTCGATCTGCTCCGAAATGGAATATCCTTCAACGGCCTGTTCCTGGGTGGAGACCCGGACGTAAATAGCGACTTTTTTCATATAACACCTCCAGAAAAAGGTATAAAAAATACACCCCTTGCCGAGATGCCTGGAAGATGATATAATTCAGTTATTCAGGCTGATTATATCTTTCCGGAGCATCCGGCAAGAGAAAATCTATGAAAATCCGTTCGGTGCTGGTAACACCGGGCGGTTTTTCTATTTATGTGATTTGACAAATTATTTCCGGACCTGTATAATATACTTAACGAGAGAGCCGAAAGCTAGAGTACACCTAGCCGCCGGCAAGCATCAACCTAAAAAATAGCGCCTTATCTTACCAGGACGAGGGCGCTATTTTTTGTGTGTAAAATAAGCAACGAGGGTTATTACAGCACAAAGCATAATTACAAACTGAAACAGATCAGAATATGTAACCATCAGCACCAGCCTCCTTTCACTTTCGTGTCCGGCGGCTGACATAATCGCCCCTTCGGTTCCCCGGGTAAGTATATTATTTTCAAGGTTCGTTCTATATCTTTTCCATCACCGCCAAGTGCGGTTCAAACATGATCACATATCCATCCAGCTCTGTGTAGCAGCCATATTTTTCCCGGTAGCATTCCAAGGCTTCATTCAGAAATTCTTCTGACACTTCCAGACATTCTGCTAATTCATGCAAGTTATGGCAATGGTTCCGGTATCCCAGGATGATCCCGGAGAGTCCGATCCGACGGTCGTAGGCCCACAGCCTTGCAAGATGTTCCTGTTTGCGATTAGCCACATCATTCTGATCTAAAATATTGCCGACTGTCATGCGGTGGTGACCAAGCTCTTCCGCGAGAACACAGGACTTTTCTACCGTGGTCATATCCTGACGGATAGCTACCGTACCATCACATTACAGACCGCGGATTCGGTTGCTGTCGAAAGGATAGTCGATCACATTGACTCCATCTTCGCGGGCTTCTTCCTGTAGATATTCGTATGAATTCATAAGAGCCTCCGTAAAAATTATTCCTCCATAAAATACTGACAGCGGTTCCGATAATAATCCTGTTCCAGATGGAATAGAGAACACATTTTTGCCACGGATCCGTTTTCACGATATTCTTTCAACGCTTCCAGATATTCCGGCCGGTGAGCAGCCTCGATGATCAACGGAGAAAGATTATGACGCAGGCATTCCCTGAAAAGGATCATTCGACCAGTGCGTCCGTTTCCATCCTGGAAAGGATGAATGCTTTCATAGCGAACATGAAATTCAGCCAGAATTTTAAGAGTGACATCCTGGGAGGAATACCAGGAGAGCAGTTTTCCCATTTCTTCCGGAACTTTGCTTGGAAGAACTGTCTCATACATACCGACAATGTTCGGACGTTTCTTGTAGTCACCGATCGCATACCCGTTGGCGCGATCCTCAAAGACACCGCTTTTCAGTTCATAGTGGAACTGTTTGATCAGTTCCTGGCTGAGAGGCTGGTCAATTGTTTCTAACATCTTATTGAACATTAAGAAATGTCCGTTCATTTCTTCTACATCTTTTGCACGATAATAATCATCTGATTTTGGAAGTGTGCCGGTATCAAAGAGAGACGCCGTCTGTTCTTCCGTCAGAGTGCTGCCTTCGATTTTATTGGAGTTATAAGCAAGTAAGCGCTGAGTGAGACCGTAGATTCCGGAGCGGTCACGGCGCTTCCATTCTATTTGAAAACGTTCCAGCAGGAACTGAATAAATTCTGTAGTTGTCATGTGCGTCTCCTTTCTGGGGATCATGATTTCTTTCTATTCTTAACAAATTCAGCGAACTGGCGGATCTCATCCAGCTCATCCTCTGTGAAATCGTCACCGTCGAAGTGGGCGGCGATGGTGGTAGGTTGATAGTTATTTTCTGCAACCATTCGCTCCAATTCATCCGCGGTAATTCCTAAAGCATTACATATTTTACAAACATTTATATAACCGGCTTTTTCTGCCCCACGCTCTAAGATTGCTTTTACTGTAGAGTAGGGAAGACCAGATATCTTTACAATATCAGAAACCTTCATGTTTTTTGAGTCCATCAATTTCCGTAGTAATTCAGCTCTTTGATCCATGTGTATACCTCCTACGATGATATTACAATATTGCGCCAAAAAAGTAAACACAAAATTGCAAAATTCTGCAAATAATATGTTGACATTCGCGCAATAATGCAATATAGCAAAGGTATGAATTGCATAATTACGCAATTTGAAAGAGGTGAAAAAGTTGTGCACGGTAAAAATTGATAATCTTGAGGCTGAGATGAAAAGAAAAAAAGTCTCTCGCCTTGAAATTGCAACATATCTGGGAGTTTCATATAGAACGATTCATTCGAGATTCAATGGTAAAGTGCCGTGGGAATATTCAGAATGTGTGAGAATTAGAGATCACTTTTTCCCAGAACACACATTAGAATACCTGTTCGCAACAGAGGACGAGAGGGGGTGAGAGAGAACGGACCAAATGAAGAAGACAATATTAAACCTAGATTATTCACGGATCAGCCGTGAAAGTGGCTGAAAGCCACATAGTTACTGT
>ERZ779842.1359-NODE-1359-length-20550-cov-3.264406_pt1 | contig 20550 bp, 18 predicted proteins | sample MGYA00511095_ERZ779842 | MGnify/ENA primary metagenome ERZ779842 (study PRJEB29588, sample SAMEA2154036) | human gut metagenome | biome: human gut; feature: human-associated habitat; material: faeces | place: Denmark | collected 2008/2010 ... | reverse complement strand
AAAACGGACTTGGTTTGCATATACAGCATAAAATAACGAAATTTGTCCCCATATTTTCAAATAAAAGAATTAATAGCATATGAAAACAGCCCTTATATCAGGCATCACCGGACAGGATGGTTCTTATCTTGCCGAATTTCTCTTGCAAAAAGGTTACGAAGTACACGGTATTCTCCGTCGTTCTTCTTCATTCAATACGGGACGTATCGAACATTTGTACTTTGACGAATGGGTGCGCGACATGAAACAAAAACGTACCATCAACCTTCACTACGGCGACATGACGGACTCCAGTTCACTGATCCGCATCATACAGCAGGTACAACCGGATGAGATCTACAATCTGGCCGCACAGAGTCACGTAAAGGTTTCGTTCGACGTGCCCGAATATACAGCCGAAGCGGACGCCATCGGTACGCTGCGCATGCTCGAAGCCGTACGCATCTTGGGACTGGAAAAGAAAACGCGCATCTATCAGGCTTCCACCTCCGAACTTTTCGGCAAGGTGCAGGAAGTTCCGCAGAAGGAAACTACTCCGTTCTATCCCCGTTCTCCTTACGGAGTAGCCAAGCAATATGGTTTCTGGATCACGAAAAACTATCGCGAAAGCTACGGTATGTTTGCCGTTAACGGTATCTTGTTCAATCACGAAAGTGAACGCCGTGGCGAAACGTTCGTTACCCGCAAGATATCCCTCGCTGCCGCACGCATCGCGCAAGGAGAGCAGGACAAGTTATATCTGGGTAATCTGGATGCCCGTCGCGACTGGGGGTATGCGAAAGATTATGTGGAATGTATGTGGCTGATTCTCCAGCATGACGTGCCGGAAGATTTCGTAATAGCCACCGGAGAAATGCACACCGTACGCGAATTTGCCACACTGGCATTCAAGGAAGCGGGCATCGAACTGCGCTGGGAAGGCGAAGGTGTGGATGAAAAGGGTATCGACGTGGCTACCGGGAAAGTATTGGTAGAGGTTGATCCCAAGTATTTCCGTCCGGCAGAAGTGGAACAACTGTTAGGAGACCCGACCAAAGCCAGAACACTGCTGGGATGGAATCCGTGCAAAACCTCGTTCGAAGAACTGGTAAGCATCATGGTTCGCCATGACATGGAAAAAGTAAGAAGAATGATTGCTACCAAGCACTAATACAACCCGAATCAGACACGGATTACTCCGATTATGCGCATCTTACATCTAAAATGAAGATCGTTTTAATCAGCGTAATCCGTGTTCATATATATCATTACTCAATCATGGAAAAGAATGCTAAAATATATGTAGCAGGACATCACGGACTGGTGGGGTCTGCTATCTGGAAGAATTTGCAGGACAAAGGATATACCAACCTGATCGGACGCACGCATAAAGAGCTGGATTTGCTGGATGGTGTGGCTGTCCGCCGTTTTTTCGACGAAGAACAACCGGAGTATGTATTTCTGGCCGCTGCTTTTGTGGGCGGTATCATGGCCAACAGCATTTACCGTGCCGACTTTATTTATAAGAACCTGCAAATACAGCAGAACGTTATCGGTGAAAGCTTCCGCCATAACGTCAAGAAATTACTGTTTCTCGGCAGCACCTGCATCTATCCGCGCGATGCCGGACAACCGATGAAAGAAGAAGTCCTGCTGACTTCACCACTGGAATATACGAATGAGCCATACGCCATCGCCAAAATTGCCGGTCTGAAAATGTGCGAAAGTTTCAACCTGCAATACGGCACGAATTATATCGCTGTCATGCCGACCAATCTGTACGGTCCGAATGATAACTTCGACTTGGAACGCAGCCATGTTCTGCCTGCCATGATCCGCAAGATTCACCTTGCGCATTGTCTGAAGGAAGGAGATTGGGAAGCTGTCCGCAAGGATATGAACCGACGTCCCGTAGAAGGCATCAACGGCGACAGCCCGAAAGAGGACATACTGAATATCCTTCGCAAGTACGGCATCAGTGACACGGAAGTGACATTGTGGGGCACCGGCACTCCCCTGCGCGAATTTCTGTGGAGCGAAGAAATGGCCGACGCCAGTGTATTCGTAATGGAACATGTGGACTTCAAGGATACCTATAAGGAAGGTGACAAGGATATCCGCAACTGCCATATCAACATCGGAACCGGAAAGGAAATCACCATCCGCCAACTTGCCGAACGAATCGTAGAAACGGTAGGTTATCAAGGCAAGCTAACCTTCGACAGCAGCAAACCGGACGGCACCCTGCGCAAACTGACCGATCCTTCCAAACTCCACTCCCTGGGATGGCACCACCAAATTGAAATTGAGGAAGGGGTACGGAAAATGTACGAATGGTACTTGAAATAGATCTACTATCAGACCCACATCATGCATTGGTAATGTCCGTAACATGCATTGTGAATCATCATATCATGCATTGTGAACGACACTAACAAGCATTGATAACTCCCCTGCCTTCCACTGAGTCCAACTGTGCCATACGCCGGAAACAATCGTGCCACATGCCGGAAACACTTGTGCCACCGGCTTGGCACGGTTATGCCATCGGTGCGGCACACTTGTGCCAAAGGCGTGGCACACCCCTTTTGCGCTTATCCCCGTTCCTCTTCTCCTTAACTTCCTCATCTTTGTTCCTTATTACTCCAAGACTCCCCATTTCCAAAAATTCTTCATTCTTAATTCTTCATTCTTAATTTAATTACTATATTTGCACAATTTAATACCAAATGTGCAAAAAACAATGGAACAGAGTTTTATAGCTTACATTGAGAATAGTATCAAGAACAATTGGGACCTGGACGCCCTGACAGATTACAAGGGGGCCACCCTTCAGTATAAAGACGTTGCTCGAAAAATCGAAAAACTCCATATCATCTTCGAAGAAAGCGGAATCCGCAAGGGAGACAAAATCGCCGTGTGCGGACGAAACAGTTCCCATTGGGGAGTCACCTTCCTCGCCACACTAACGTATGGAGCAGTCATCGTCCCCATCCTTCACGAGTTCAAAGCGGACAATGTGCACAACATCGTCAACCATTCCGAAGCCAAATTACTATTTGTCGGAGACATGGTCTGGGAAAACCTGAACGAATCGGCAATGCCTCTGCTGGAAGGTATCCTGATGATGAACGACTTCACCTTATTGGTATCACGCAGCGAACGGCTGACACATGCCCGCGAACATCTGAACGAAATGGCAGGAAATATCCGAAGAACTTCCGCAAGGAACACATCGAATACCATAAAGACGAGCCCGAAGAGCTGGCAGTAATCAACTACACCTCCGGCACAACGAGCTACTCGAAAGGAGTCATGCTCCCCTACCGCAGCCTCTGGTCGAACACCAAGTTCGCTTACGAAGTACTCGAACTGAAAGCCGGAGACAAGATCGTCTCTATGCTGCCTATGGCACACATGTACGGACTGGCTTTCGAATTCCTCTACGAATTCTCCGTCGGTGGCCACATTTATTTCCTTACCCGCATGCCGAGTCCGAAGATTATCTTCCAGGCATTCGAAGAAGTGAAGCCGAATCTCATCGTGGCCGTTCCGCTCATCATTGAAAAAATCATCAAGAAGAGTGTGCTCCCGAAACTGGAGACACCGACCATGAAAATCTTACTGAAAGTACCCATCATCAACGACAAGATAAAGGCAACCATACGCGAAGAAATGATCAAAGCGTTTGGCGGTAACTTTGCGGAGATTATCGTTGGTGGAGCAGCTTTCAACCAAGAGGTAGAGCAATTCCTGAAAATGATAGACTTCCCCTACACCGTGGGCTACGGTATGACAGAATGTGGGCCGATCATCTGCTACGAAGACTGGAAAAGATTCAAACCGGGTTCGTGCGGAAAGGCTGCGCCACGCATGGATGTACGGGTACTGTCTTCCGATCCCGAGAATATCGTCGGCGAAATCGTCTGCAAAGGCCCTAACGTAATGCTCGGATACTACAAGAACAAAGAAGCGACAGAAGCCGTGATCGACAAAGACGGCTGGCTGCACACAGGCGACCTTGCTTTGATGGACGCCGAAGGCAATATCACCATCAAGGGACGCAGCAAAAACCTGCTGCTGAGTGCCAGCGGACAGAATATCTATCCGGAAGAAATCGAAGACAAGCTGAACAACTTGCCTTATGTATCGGAAAGCATCATCGTACAGCAGAACGAGAAACTCGTCGGACTGGTTTATCCGGACTTTGACGAAGCGTTTGCACACGGCCTGAAGAATGAGGATATCGAACGGGTAATGGAAGAAAACCGTGTGGCACTGAATGCCATGTTACCGGCATACAGCCAAATCCTCAAAATGAAGATTTATCCCGAAGAGTTTGAAAAGACTCCGAAGAAGAGTATCAAACGCTATCTGTATCAGGAAGCGAAAGGATAAGAAAAGTGCAGGAATAAGGGAATGTACTCTGTGAACCTAAACTGAAAAAAAGAGTTATAATAAAGATGAAGATAATAAAGACAATATTCACGGCAGCTGTTCTGATGGCTGCCGTTTGTTTACCGGCACAGAACAAGAGTGCGGGCATCAACCTCTCTTTCTGGAAAGATATCTGTACACAGCCGTATGACAGCACTCAGACGACTTATGTAAACATCGGTCTGCTATCTACACTGAACCGTCTCAACGGTGTCGGCATCAATGCTTTGGGAAGTGTCATTCATGGAGATATGAATGGAGTGCAGATCACGGGATTGGCCAATCTTGCCGGTGGTACGATGCGCGGTGTTCAGATAGCGGGTGTCAGCAATATCAGCGGAGATAATGCGGTCGGACTCTCTGCCGCCGGACTGGTGAATATCACGGGGGACGGTTCAAAGGGGGTCATTATTTCGGGACTTACCGGCATCGGTGGCGACAATAATTCGGGAGTAATGATAAGCGGTCTGATGAATGTAACGGGAAATATGGCTTCGGGATTCCAGTTCTCCGGAGTGTCGAATATCACAGGGCAGAGCTTCAACGGTATGATGACTTCCGGGCTCCTGAATGTGGTAGGCGAAAACATGAACGGTTTGCAGATTGCCGGTATCGCCAATATCACCGCTAAAAGTCTGAATGGTGTGCAGGTCGGTTTATGCAATTATGCAACGAAGGCTCATGGCCTTCAGATCGGTCTGGTCAATTATTACAGGGAAGACATGAAGGGATTCCAGCTCGGTCTTGTGAATGCAAACCCTGATACAAGGGTACAGATGATGGTATATGGCGGAAATAATACAGCTGCCAATATAGGAGTACGGTTCAAGAACCAACTGTTTTATACGATTCTGGGAGTAGGATCGTTTGATCAGAATCTGAATGATAAGTTTTCCATCAGTACGTCTTATCGTGCCGGACTGGCGGTACCCGTTTACAAAGGGTTGTCTATCAGTGGTGACCTCGGATATCAGCATATAGAGACGTGTTCCAATAAAGATGAAGTGATTCCCAGACGGCTTTATGCATTACAGGCACGAGCTAATCTGGAATATCAGTTCAGCAAGAAGTTCAGTATCTTTGCGACTGGCGGTTATGGACTGACACGGTATTACAATAAATCCGGTAATTTTGATAAAGGAGCAATCATAGAAGCAGGTATTGTCCTCTTCTAAGGCTGATTAATAAGTAATAAGTATTAACCGTAGCTGTTATTTAGAGACATATTTATCTGTCATTCAGACGACTGTAAGGAGGAAGAGTCTCTTCTTTATGACTACAGAAGAGGAAATCCTTCGACAAGTTCAAAACGACAGATGCTTATGCTCGTCATTATCGAATTGTTTCACTTTGCTAAAGTGATGAGGATTCTGAATGACAGACAGATACGTCTCTAAATGGCAGCTACGGTTAATACCTAATACTTATTACTTAATACTTATTTACACTTTCTCTTTAATCAAGCCGATGCGATAGGCAACAAGCAACTTCTTCAAATCCTGAATCTGCGTCACAAGTTCCTTTCCCTTGTCCGTATCCTTCACCATCATCCGTTGCGAATTGAATTCCAGCACAAAGTTAGTAGATTTGATATCCAATCCTTCCTCAATAGCTTTCTGCCTTGACTGGAACGGCTCGTGCTGCACCAACTGCATACCGTGGGAATGATAAACAAGAGTATATCCCGCAATCCCTGTTTCGGGCTGATAGGCTTTAGAGAAACCTCCGTCAATAACGAACAGTTTGCCATTTGCTTTCATCGGCTGTTCCCCCTGAATAGTCTTTACAGGCACATGACCGTTGATGATATGCGAATGAGGTCCCAATGCTCCAAATTCATCCAATATCTTATCACAGATATCTTCACGATTGCGAAGAGAGTAATAATATCCTTTTTTCTCCTTCTGCATCTCTTTGTCTTCCAGAAAATAGCGTTCAAAAGTCGCCATCTTGTCCTTATCAAACAACGGAGCTTCCGGACCGCACCACATATACCAGATGTAGTCCATAGCAAATTCTTTATCATCCTCTCCTTCTTCATCAAAGTATGCGGTACGAATCAGTTGATCGGCTTTATCGAGCAACTTACGTCCCCAATATTCCTTGCCCCGTATCTTGACATGCTTGAAACTGCCATCTTCATTCAAAGGCACGGAAGCGTGATAGAGAAGATTGGAATTGGAAACCAGATACATTCCACCATACGTAAACAGACAGCGCATGTGCTTCTTCAGCTTCTCACTATTCATAAACGAATAGTGAATCTTGTCCACAAGTTCCCGTTCTTCTTCAGTCAGACGATAAGGATCGGCAGGATCTACAGTCGGGAAATTTGTGTCACGCAACGCATATTCTTTGCCTTCGTACACAAAAACTCCGCGTTCAAAGTCTATCTTTTCCAACAACTTCCGGTTGCTCATTCCAAACTCCGGACGGCGGTCTATAATTTCGGCTTCCAGCTTGAACTGGATGATAGTGATCGCCTTATGCATCTGTGTTATCAGGCGCAAAGTCTTCTCATTGTAATTGCCGTCGGCGAAATTCATCTTCGGCATAAAAATAGTACACGGATCATCTGCATAAGTATCCATGGCGAAAGTTGCCAAAGGCAGCAGATTGATTCCATAACCGTCTTCAAGAGTACCCAGATTGCCATAACGCATGGACATACGTATCACATTGGCTATGCAACTATCATTGCCGGAAGCGGCTCCCATCCACAGAATATCATGGTTGCCCCATTGAATGTCGAAGTTATGATAATTGCACAAAGTATCCATGATGATGTGTGCTCCGGGACCACGGTCGTATATATCGCCTACGATATGAAGAGAATCAATCGTCAGCCGCTGAATCAGATTACACATGGCTATGATAAAGTCATCCGCCCGCCTGGTAGAGATAATGGTGCTGATAATGACATTGATATAAGCATGCTTGTTGGGCTCGACAGTCGACTCATGCAGCAACTCCTGAATGATATAGGAAAACTCTGAAGGCAGGGATTTGCGGACTTTGGAGCGGGTATATTTGGAAGATACGTTCTGACAAACCTTTACCAACTGATTCAGAGTAATCAGATACCAGTCATCCAAATCCTTCTCACGGGCCTTTACCAACTGAATTTTCTCTTCCGGATAATAGATCAGCGTACAGAGTTCTTTCTTCTCCGCCTCGCGCAGGGTATTGCCGAAAATCTCGTTCACTTTGCGTTTTACCGCACCCGAAGCATTCTTCAATACATGCTGAAAGGCTTCGTATTCACCGTGTATGTCTGTCAAGAAATGCTCCGTTCCTTTAGGCAGATTCAGGATAGCCTCCAGATTAATAATTTCCGTACTTGCATCGGCAATAGTAGGAAAACTCCGGGAAAGCAACTGCAAGTAGCGGAGATCGCCAACTATGCTTTCGGGAGTTATATTACTTTGAGCAGTCATTATATGTACAATTTAACTATTTACAATATGCTTTTATCGACTTATCGTTTTTCGCTATAAATATAACGATTTATCATCTACTTATTACAATTTCCAGCCCTTAATGTTCACCGTCAACCTAATAAAAACATCAGCAGCACCTGCGCTATGATCACCCGCAGAAACATACACAACGGATACACCGTAGCATAAGCGACGGAGGGATTATCACCCGGTATCGTATCGTTCGCATAATTCAGGGCCATCGGATTTGCCATACTGCCACACAACATTCCGGATACACTTCCAAAATCTATCTTCATTATCTTAAAGGCGATGAAGCCGACCAGAACTGTCGGAATAATTGTCAGGCCAGCTCCCAGAGCAATCCAGAGCAGTCCTTCCGGACGGAAGACGGTATCGAAGAAATGGGCACCGGCATCCAACCCCAGGCAGGCCAGATACATGGAAAGCCCCAAGGCACGCAACATCAGATTCGCGCTGCGGGTAGTATAAGTAATCATGTGTATTCGTGGGCCGAAAGTTCCCAAAAGAATACCTACGATGATCGGTCCACCTGCCAGACCTAGCTTCACAGGGGTACTGATTCCCGGAATAGAGAACGGAATCGCTCCCAACGCCAATCCCAGTACGATACCTATGAATATGACAACGAGATTAGGTTCTTTCAGACTTTTCACCGCATTTCCCAATACTTTTTCTACATTCTGAATAGCTGCCGCCTCACCTACTACTGTCAGGCGGTCACCCAGCTGGAGAACCAGTTCGGGAGTAGCAAGCAGTTGTACTCCCGAACGGTAAACACGGCTGATATTGATTCCATAATGGTTTCTCAGCCTCAATGAGCCAAGCTTCTTTCCATTCAGTTCGGGGCGGGTTACGACAATACGCTGGGAAATCAATTCGCTGTCGATCGCATTCCAGTCTATATCTTCCTTATTCCAGTCCGTGTTTTCCTGTTCGCCGAAAAGTACCGTCAGAGCCATCACGTTCTTCTCTGCTGTAATCACCAGCAGACGGTCGCCTTCCTTCAACACCTTATCGGAAGTAGGAATACTGACATGACCGTCACGCCACAAACGGGAAATGACAAACTTCGGATAGCTCATGTGGGCTATATCCTTGATGCTTTTATCAAAAATGGCAGGGTTATGTACCTGAAAGGCTGCGATAAAAGTTTTATTGGCATCGTCCTTTTCTTTGATTTCCAAGTCTTCCTTATGAACCAGGAATTTACGAATCAGCAATACGGCAAGAATCACACCGACAACTCCCATCGGATAGGCAACCGCACATCCTAAAGCCGGAGTACTGCTTTCTATGCCCATTTGCTTCAATGTCTGCTGTGCAGCTCCCAGCGCAGGAGTATTGGTCGTGGCTCCGCAAAGGATACCCACCATATCAGGAAGCGACACGCCTGTCGCATAACTGGCAACAACAGTCAGCAAAGTACCCAACAGAACTACTGCCAACGCCAACATATTCAGCGTCACTCCTCCCTTTCGGAAAGAACTGAAGAAACCGGGCCCTACCTGTAGTCCGAGAGAATACACAAAAATAACCAGACCGAAACTTTCCGCATAATTCAGCATCTGTGGATCAACCGAAAGCCCGAAGTGCCCGGCAAGGATACCTGCAAAAAAAACAAAAGTGACCCCCAGGGATACTCCCCAGAAATGCACTCTTCCCAGCCCCAGTCCAATCGCAGAAATCAGCGAAAGTACCACAACAGCCTGTAAGGCAGAATGTTCGAGAAACAGATTATATAACCACTCCATGAATTAAGCATACTAATAGGGCGCAAAGATAAAAACTATTTAGTCCTATTCAAAACTTTTAAGCTTTCATTTCGCGCCCTATCCCTTCTCTAAATTATTAATATCCTGAAATCTTATATGTTATCCCTTAAATTATTTATCTGTTATCCATAATCTTCTTACCTGTCACCTCTACCTATCGCCTTTTACCTTTTCAACCTATTCCTTGAGTAATCTTTCTACCTGTTGTTATCCGGGATCTTTCTACCTGCTATCTTTTGTGTAATCATTTTCTTTCCATCTGCCGGCCTTTCCACCTACCGGCTGCATCTCTCACCGACCTGTATATTCCACGAAGTTATTCCGACCGTCCAGATAACCGCTCAACCTATTTCCGCCGATATATACATCATCCAGATAGGATACATCATTGCGACCGTAATCCATACGAATGGAAGTCTGTGCATAATTCTCCCAGTTCCAGCGGAAACTATATTCAAAGGTCTCCACATGTCCATTAGGATATTCAACCCGTATAAAATCAACACCTGTCCGATCTAAATAAAAGTCGAGTTCCTGACGGCAACGGTTACCGTCCATATCCCGATAAAAGCTTACCCATGTACGGCTACATAAATCAGCAGAACGATTGTAGTAACCACCACCGATATTATCATCATCATAAAAACTATCGATTTCTACTTCACAAGAAGTCAGACTCAACGTTAATACAGCCATTAAAGCCAGTCCTAAGTATCTAAATGCGTTCGTTTTCATATTCCTTTATTTTTAATGGTCCTTTATTAATCCTATCATTTATCTTTCGATATCACAAAAGTATAGAATGAATTTTCCTTATGAAATTGAAAATTCCTACTTATTTAGGGGAATTCACCTAATGGAAGAGGTAAATCCCCCAACACACAGGATATCTATGAATTCCATAGCCCTCCAAAGCAACCACCGTCCCCCCAAAAAACAATTGAAATAAATAACCTGATTTATCAAAATACAGATTAAAAAGACACTCTACCGCCCTCTGAAACCTTAATAAAGATTGAATCAAAGATTTAATTATTTAATCAATGTTATAAATCGCCCCGTTTTACCTGATTTATTTGCAGATATCGTAAAACTCCGTATATTTGCAATGTGTTTTTCATAGTATTAGATTTAAGGTTAACAAAAAGATTGGCTGTCTGGGATAGATAGCCTTTTTTTATGCTCTTTTTTTTATAAATCCTCCAAGATACGAAATCATCCACAAAATATCTGATTGGCCAATGCCTTTTGTCATTCACTTATTTCCTGTTATCATCCCCCATAAATCATACTTCATTCCCCAAAATAACGAATGTTAATGTAAATGTTCTGATGGTACAACGCCCCCTATCTAATAATTAAAAAGGTAACCACTCTCTCCTATAAATAGCGAGAAAAAATATTTTCAAAAAAAATAATCCGTTTAACATTTGAAACATAGCAAGTTATCTCTTTAATCATAAAACAGGTAAAAAAAATCTTGCTAAAAGATTTGCGTAGTCCAAAAGTTCCCCCTATATTTGCACCGCATTTGAGAGAGAATGCGGGTTCAAGGAAGTTTGGGTGAGTGGCTGAAACCACCAGTTTGCTAAACTGACGTACGGGTAACCGTACCGGGGGTTCGAATCCCCCAGCTTCCGCAAAATTCTCTAAATAAAAAGAGCTAAGTTTTATAGACTTGGCTCTTTTTAAATCTATCAAACTCCGGTGGGTTCGTCTAACGGTTAGGACACATGCCTCTCACGCATGTAATACGAGTTCGATTCTCGTACCCACTACTCACTGATTATCAGCCTCTTACTTAGTTGTAGGAGGCTTTTTTATTGCATTTCTTTTCTTTCAAAGTATCGTTTTTGCATGGTTTTTAAGGGTATTTTCAAGTAGTTCAATGCAAATTTAATGCAAATTATTTGCTGCTTTACAAGCTACCTCTTCCCTTATTCATCGGCATATATACACTAAAACGATAAGAATATGGCAACAGTTTATTTTCATTTAGACACACGCAGAAAAAAGAATGACGGTTCTTTTCCCATTAAATTGTACCTTAGACACAAAGGACAAATAGTATTAGGAACTGATTTCAGCGCCACTCCCGAAACTTGGACAGGAACGGAGTATAACAAAAGCGCAAAGAATTACAAAGCTAAAAACGTAGCAATCCGCAACCTTATTAACAGAGTTGAAATGATAGTAGTCATACTAGACAACAATTAAAAGTTAAAAGGAATGAGCGATAAATCGCTAAAGGAATACATTGTTAGGTCTATAAAAAACGAATCAACTAGCAAAACATTCATAGAATACATAGACGACTTCATTTCAACAAAAACAAAACAAAATACAATAGATACCTATATAACAACTAAAAATAAGATCATCGCCTACGATCCGCAATGTACGTTTGAGACAATGACAAAAAAATGGCTAGAATCATTCGAAAAATGGATGTTAGATAATGGATTGAAAATAAACTCCTGCTCCATCAACCTAAGAAACATAAGGACCATTTTCAATTATGCAATTGATAATGACGAAACTGAACTGTACCCGTTCAGAAAATTCAAAATAGCAAGAGAGGAAACTAGGAAGCGCTCATTAAAAGCGGAGCAGCTTATTACACTAAGAGATTTCAAAGGAGAAGAATATCAAAAGCAATACCAAGACATGTTCATGCTAATGTTTTACCTAATTGGAATAAACGGAATAGATTTATTTCATTTAAAGGGTATCACAGATGGACGTATTGAATACAAAAGGGAAAAGACTGGAAAACTTTATTCTATAAAAGTCGAGCCGGAAGCAATGGAGATAATAAACAGGTATAAAGGGAAAGAATATCTTTTGAATATATTGGAAGATAACAACTATAACTACCGAAAGTATATGACGGCAATGAATAGAGGACTGCAAAAACTTGGCGACTTCGAAAGAAAGGGACTAGGCGGGAAAAAGATAAGAGACGTTTTATTTCCTCAAATTACATCGTACTGGGCGCGCCATACATGGGCAACAATTGCCCATAAGATAGGAGTCTCAAAAGATGTTATATCTCCTGCTCTAGGTCATGAGTACGGCTGTAAAACAACGGGGATTTATATTGATTATGATTTAGAAAAAGTAGACAACGCCAATCGACAAGTATTAGATTACATAAATTCATTAAAATAATCCACTTAACGCTTGTATAATATACAAATGTATATTATCTTTGTAGAGTCAAATTAAAACACATAATAACAATGAGTAACGAAACAGATTATCTAATCAGCTTGTTAATGCAGAACAAAGCAAAAAAGAAAATGCTCGACTTTGTTTTTGAGAATAACAGCGATGCAGACGAAAAGAAAATGAACGCTATTCTCGATGAGAAATTAAGAGTTGAAAAGAACATCGAAAACATTGAGAAAGCATTGAAAGAACTAGAAAAGTAAAAATCTTCCTCCCAGAAATGGGAGGAATAAAAACTATAAATATGGAAAAATTAAAAGATGAATTAAAAAAATTACAGGAGCTTCTAAACAATCCAACACCGGAGAATGAAGCTATGTATCAAAGTAAGTTTATCGAAATAAAGAATAAATTTACCTCTAAAGAGGATGCAAATATTATTGCCGATTTTATCCTTAACGGATACAAAGAAGTCAATGAAGAATTAAAAGAGATTGAGCACGAAATTAGCGTGCGGAAGCAATTAGAAGAAGTAAAAGACGTTATATCTTTATCGTATATTGCAAAAAAGTATTTCGGGAAGTCCCGTCAATGGTTAAACAACAGGATAAACGGATGTATCGTTAATGGCAAGCCATGCAAGTTTAGCGAAGAAGAAAAGGAACGTTTAAACTATGCCTTATCGGATATATCTAACTTATTAGGCTCGATCCGCATACTCTAATGCGTTTTAATTTGACACTAGCCCCGCAATTCGAGCCGTTGCGGGGCTTATTTTATTTATTTCGCCTATTCAATAGTCCATGGAACATTTGCACGAACATATACGGTACAATCGTGCCCTTCACTATCTATAAAAATTTTATTCGCATCAGTTAAGCAATAAAGCATTCCTTTTAGTTTAAAAGTAGATAATCGTTCTTCTAATTCTCCCATCTTTGAAAATCTATAATTTGCTTCTTTTTCCGTTAAATCGACATCACTTGTCACTCGTTCAATTGAACGACCAAACTTTCCACTGATACTTTCATAGCTATATGAAGTAGGATCGGTCCACTCAAAGCAAGAGGCTAGTAACTGACAATAAGTTTCATTCCTGTCCACAAGAACAGCTGGCAATGCTAAATTATCGAAAGTTTCATCGGGAAAATTGAAGTAATCATTTATATGTACAGACGTATAGTATACACCTAAAACAAAATCAAACAATCTATTATTTCCACTTTCATACTTAATTCTATTTTTGGTGATAATATATTCAATTATAAGTTGAGGGATTATATATTCTGGTTTATAAAAAGCTGTTCGATCTAAGGTTTTTATAGAAGTACTAATTATAAGAGGGATTTTTTTTAACACAACGTCAATCTTGTCACCTTCCAAATCTTCTTCTTTCGGCATCCTTAAATCCAAAACAGGAAACGCCTCTTTAACCACAAACCTAGATACCATCATATCATCAAATCGAGGTTGTCCTAGTTCTTCCCAACAAGCGTTAACACTTGATCCTAAATACAAACATGGATATCCAGGAGCACTATAACGCTGTGTTTCAACTTTACCTCTTTTATTAAAAGGAATATGGAACATTTCTGTATGTGATATTCTCCCATTAGTTTTAAAAAGCCTAGATCGATAAAAAGAAAACTTAGGAGGGACAATAAAATATTCATCATCATATAAAGTGTCCGATAGAATATCGTCAATGCACTGATACGCAACACTATACATACCCTTAGAATAGGAATCTATACACTTCTTTATCTGCATATTACATACCTCAACATAGCGTATTACGCTATCTATATCAGAACACAATTTTTCATTATATAATCTTAACAATGCCTCATAATTTTCTAAAGCATTTATTAAAGTCTCTCTAAAATGACCCTCTTCATATTTTAAAGGCACCAAACTTTTTATTAATTCAATATAATACTTATCCATGCTTCTATATTATTTTAGTGATACCAACAAAAATACATAAAAAACATATACGAAATTCTTTCCATTACAATTTATTTCTACACTTATTATATTGTTCGTCCTATTATCAACAAAATTAATATAATAACCAAAACAAATACCCACCCACCCAACTCCATTTTAATAGTTTGCCATCGGCTTAACTGTTTTTCGACCGGGTAGGGAATTGGAATAGAATCGTGTTTAAGAATCGTATCAGTGCGATTCGTTGTTAGGTAGCGATACAGATACTTATATCTATACTGATAGATTGTGTCGCCTTTTACGAGCATATAAACACTGTCACGCTGATAGATACTATCAAATCGGATACTGTCACGCGTCTTATATTCGGTGCGCACGGACTCAACCGGGATGTATTGAGTTCGGCAGGACACGAAACATATTGCTAATATCAGCAAAATGATAATATAAATCAATCGTTTCATGGTCGAACTACTGTATTACGCAAGAAATTAGGAAACTCGGAACGTACATCAAAACAGGGGCACGCCTTAATATATTCTTTCGGCTCTACCTCGCCGCTTCCGTCCAGATCGGGCGAAGTATCACGATGTCCGAGAACATCGATAATATCATACTCCTTGCAAAGTTCTGCAACTAGCTGCCGCAATGTTGCCTTTTGCGATGGCGTCCGTGTATCTGCGGGCTTTCCATTTGCATCCAAGCCGCCGATGTAGCAAACACCGACACTATGTTTATTGTAAGATGATTCGCTAAAACCTTTCGTATTACAGTGCGCCCCGTCAACCGTTAAAGATCGCCCTTTTTCTATCGTGCCATCAATCCGAATAACATAGTTATATCCGATTTGGTTAAATCCGCGCGCTCGGTGCATACGATCAATATCTTTTGCAGTTAAATCCTGCCCGGCACGTGTGGCTGAACAATGGATGATAATCGAGTCTATTTTATTCATTGCTTTCCTTTTTGTTTTGATTGTTAATTGTAATTGGTCTACGTGGCGGAGTTCTCCGGCTGCACTCGCTGTCTGGTCTATCACATCGGTTGTGTTCCGCATCCTTTAGAACTAATTCAAGTTCGTAGTATTTGCGCATCCAATTCTGACAGTCTGCTTGCGATGTTCTCCATTCGCGATAAATCGTGTCTACTTTTTCGTCCCGTTGTTTTAATCGCTCGTCGTATCGCTCGATCTGCTTGTTCAGATTATCAATGATAGAAAGCAAGTTTTGCAACTCCATCGAGTCTGCCGTAGCCTTTTCCTTTCGAGCGTTCGTTTTTCGATTTGCTAGAAAAGTAACAGTAAAGCGGATCGCCTCTAATCCTCCTAATGCTCCTATAATTTTTAACCATTCGTCCATTTTTTATTTGTATCACATTAACGCTCATTTTGGTAGCTCTTATTTAGTCAATAAAGCCTCGTTCACTGCGATCTGTACAACAGCAACAAAGTTAGTTCTCACATATTCTTTAATGCGCTCCGCCTCGTCTGACGACAATTCGACTTCACCATTTTTATAGATTCTCTGTGCTAACTCCAATTCGCCCAGATCGGCGGTTTTCTGATAGATAGTATTACCTAACTCCTTACTTATATCGAAAGTACTCTTATTCCCTTCGATATCTGTTACTTCGATTTTTCTAAAGTCTATTTTCATTATATTTTGTTATTAACCCATACCAAATAAATTATTTACTCCGCTTTGCATAGCTCCTGTTACAAAGATCTTAAAAGACCAAGGAGAAATTTCAGTTTTAGCTTGACTAGCATAATTGAGACTTATTCTTTTTGTGTAACTTGAGTTATTGATTAATACTATCATTTTTTGTGTACTAGCATCGCAGACACAAGCGATATAATTAGTATTTCCGGATAATATGATACAGTCTACAGGTTGTCCATTATCTACTGGATATACATGTCTGACTCCTGCATTTCCAACTCCGTACACATGGAAATATATTTCACCTGTATCATAACCATAATACTCCATTTTTGTCATTTTACTGTGTCCAAATTCACCCCTACACCATAAATCTGATGTGTAAAAACGAAATGATCGCTTTTCTGTAGAATTATATCCTTGATGATATAAGTCACCAGAAATCCATGTTTTTGAAAAATTAATATTAAACGAAGATGAAACATTGTCCCCAGAACCGGAAACATTAAAAGCTATTTTTCCCTGTATTTTCCCGTTATTGTCAACCGCTTGTAATTCTTTAAATGTACCTGTAGCTCCATCTAACTTCTTAACTTTTAAATTATCTACGTCAATAAAATCAGTCACGATTTTACCACTAGTAATAAACGTTTTACCACCAACCAACATCGCACCCGTTGCAGGAAGTGAGAACTTTCCTTCTGCTGTCAGTTCTACTCCCGTAACATTGTGCTTAATCGATCCGCCTTTCATTAACCATCCTTGCGTCTTTGACAGATTACCAACAAACAAGCCGGATGTACCTAGTATGTCAATCGTAGCGTTTTGGGCTACTAGTAACTGCGTAGCGACATTAATAAACTCATTAAATAGAGTCCATTTTGTTGAGTCGAAGGAACTGGAAGATGTATGACTCGTTTTACAGGAATAAGTATTTCCATTATAAATGACCGTATCCCGGTATTGGGAATTATTCACGTATGCCGTACTCGCTTTCCATTCACCACGCGGACGAATAAGAGCACCGGGCAACCCTGTTGCTCCTTGTGTTCCTTGTTCTCCCTTATCCCCTTTGTCGCCTTTGTCACCTTTGTCACCCTTCACCTTCGTCCAAGTATAAGCAGAAAACGTATTGCTGTCTGCCGCCGTGAAGTCGGTGTATTGTCCGATGTACGCGCCCGGAGTCTCACCATTGTTAGCCGTGAACGTCGTACCATTATCCGAGTATTTGATATGCAGATAGGTAGTCTTGCCGTCCGCTCCGGTCGGTCCTTTGATACCTTGATCTCCTTTGGGTCCCTGCGATCCTTTCAACTGCACCCACTTGTATGAGGCGTACCCGGTTGGAGCGGTCGAGCTAGTTGTCACCGCAGTACCGATATAAGTGTTCGGAGTATCAGACATCGGATTACCGTTCGAGTTCGCCGAGTACTTCACATGGAAGAACTGTGATGTACCGGGAATACCTTGCGATCCCGTAGGACCTGTATCACCTTTAGGACCTGTCGCACCTGTTGCACCCTTATCCCCTTTGTCTCCCTTGTCCCCTTTCACACCTGTCTCTCCCTTAGAAGCATATTTAAGCCAATCCATAGAAGTGTCTGACGGTTCTTGAACTGTCTTGTCCGCAATACATATCCATGTACTACCATTGTGTGTTACTTCATCATAATACCAATATGTACCAGATGTCCAAATGCCCTTAAAAGCGGGTACAGGAACTTCGGTTATCCCATCGTTAGATAATTGTTTGATAGTTCCGGTCATGTAGATATTGCGTAAATACGCACTATGTCCGGTCATATCAATACCGAATAGTTTCAAATTAGACAAGTCGCCTAATTGCATCGCGATCATGTCTTTTGTAATCTCCCAATTATTCACACCTACAAGATAACGGGAATAACTTTGCGTTGAGTAGCTAGACTTCTGCCGATCCGCATTCGTGAAGTTACCATACGCAACGAAGTGCATCAACTTAGTAGGATGATAAGAGAAGCCACTTCGAAGTACATATCTAAAAGTCGAATCGCTTAGTTTTTCGGTTATACGAAAATAAGCTGTCAGAAAGCCCGATTTGTTATTGAATATACCTTTGCAAATATCATCAACCGCTAAGCTTGCCAATTCGCCCGGTTCTAGTTTAAGAGTAATGATCTTGTTAGTCGTATCAATCGATTCAATGATACCGCCGCCCGGCGCGTTCCATTCTTCCCCGGCTATAACAGACACACGGTTATATCTTAGTTCGTCAGCCTCTAGAAATTCATTAACACGAAGCGATTTAAACTCTGCATCACCGGAAGCCTTGATTATCCATCCTAGCAACTTAGACGCATAATTAGCAGAGGAAATATCACCGGAAAACTTTGCGATACAAGCCGTCAAAGTCCCTATAACATCAATCCCACCTTTAAAGTGAATTAATTTTTCGGCAGTATCTTCTACAACTTTACTTAAATACTTTGCATCCGCGACTTCTTCCGTAGATACCTTGTGTAGTTTAAAATGATTCCTGCCATCCTCTTTAGAGATCGTTTCATCTTCAACCAAAAGATATAAACTCTTATCGCCTTTTACCGATATTGCCTGACCAAAATAGGGCACATAAGCCTCTGCATCTGTGTTACGTGCATATCTTAACGCATCTTCCATATTATTCCAAGTATCAGTTGCATCGATGGGACGATCCGATGTCCTCCGATATTGGATCGCCAGACTAGCACCCGGTATATTTAAAGATGCTAAACCGGATAACAGGACATTAACTAAATTATCTTTATTCATTGTCATATAGTCTTAAAAGTAAATGTATCAGCGTCATTTGTCATAACAGATTTTATAACCCACATCTTATATGTAATCGCTTCACTACCGTTTGCTCCTTCTACCTTGATCTCGGAAGGTCCAGTACAAACGCCTGTATCCTCTATAAAATTACCCGGATAAGATGTCAATGTTAGTTCTTTTATCGTATCAGCCGGAATACAGATCACAAACATTTTCCACTGTCCTACAGGAAATTTATATATCCCTGCACCCTTATACAAGCCATTGGATAGTAACGAACGAACTTCCAATGAATTAGAAGGAATAGAGCTGCATACACCCGCAAACCATTTACGGAGTACATTAACACTAATCTTACTATTCAAAGTTATTTCGTCCAAATCATCACTCGCGGCAAAAACAGCCGTAGCGGTGTAGGTTTCTCCCTTCGTATAATTCCCTGTAAGACGACGTATCGCTGTTTGTGCAGCATTGACTTCCGAAGAGAACTCTAGTACATTCTCTTCATTGTCATCATAATACGATTTAATCATAGCGCCGTTATCGTTACGTGTTGCCGTATAAGTAAGTATACCCTTTGCCGATCCGTATTCTACATCGTTTGCTGTCGACAGCTTGCCTACAAGTGTGGCAGGAACAGGTTTATATAGCATTTTGCGAAATATTTGCTCATACCCCGTACCCTGCTTAAAGATAGCGCCCGGTGATATGTGCCCGGTCTGAGGCGCATTGACACGAATTTCTTTTGTTAATCCCGTATCGGAAACAGGACCGGAACTAGAAGAAGATTGAGAGCCACCGCCGGAATTAAATATAGTAGTCCCGACAGGATAGTTCTTTGATCGTGGCAATGCAGGGATAGCCTTATTCTTTATTTGTATAGCCATTAGTTTGTATCATTTTACAGGTGAACTGTTCTGCCGCAAAGTCTATTTCACCACCTGTAACGATGAAGTTTGTCCCATTCATATAATTGTCTGAAATCACAGATATAGGTGTAATAGATTCGCTATTCTTTAATACCTGTGTTAGCTTTATTTTGGTAGCTCCGTATTGGTTAATTATCCTTCTTATTAGTTGTTCTTCTGGACGTACTAAAGCGTTTTCGATGGATGAATAAAGATTATCCCTTAAATAGTCACTCCCTAACATTACCTTACTGTAACACGCTCCGTCATTATTGTAACTTGATATTTTAAATTCTATTTCATCAAGAGGATTAATATAGCTTTCATTCACTACATTCTCATAAATCCGATCCGAATTATTCTCTTCGATGTTATTATTATCTATGACCTTCTTTTTAAAATCTATTTTTATATCTTT
>ERZ779842.1351-NODE-1351-length-20645-cov-4.189849_pt1 | contig 20645 bp, 17 predicted proteins | sample MGYA00511095_ERZ779842 | MGnify/ENA primary metagenome ERZ779842 (study PRJEB29588, sample SAMEA2154036) | human gut metagenome | biome: human gut; feature: human-associated habitat; material: faeces | place: Denmark | collected 2008/2010 ... | reverse complement strand
TTATATCAACGTTACAGAATATACGCAGATCGCTATGCTTACCATGGAAGTCGCAATCCTGAAGGTACTGGAAGCCAAGGGTTTGAAAGCGGAGATGGCAGCGGGCTTAAGCCTTGGAGAATATGGGGCGCTGGCTGCCGCTGGTGTGATGGAGCTGCCGGATCTGTTCCGGATCATCCGGATGCGTGGTATCTATATGCAGGAGGCCTATCCGGAAGGCGGAGCCATGGCAGCAATATTAGGACTGGACGGAGATACCGTGGCAAAAATCTGCGGACAGACAGCAAAAGAAACCGGCAAAGTCGTCTCGGTGGCAAATTATAACTGCCCGGGGCAGATCGTGATCACCGGAGAGGCAGATGCAGTAGCAGCAGCATCGGAAGCGCTGAAAGAAGCAGGTGCAAAACGCTGTGTACCCTTAAAGGTCAGCGGACCATTCCATTCTGCTTTGCTGAAAACTGCGGGAGAACAGCTGGCAGAAGAATTGAAAAGCGTCAAGCTGTCAACCCCTTGGATTCCTTACGTGTCCAACGTAACAGCGGATTATGTGACAGATGCGTCACAGGTTGCGGAACTGCTGAAACAACAGGTATCCAGTCCCGTTCATTTCACCCAGAGCGTAGAGCGGATGATCGCAGATGGCGTGGACACTTTCATAGAGATCGGCCCGGGGAAGACACTCGGCAGCTTCGTACGGAAAATTGACAGAAATGTCAAAGTATACAATATCGAGAAACCGGAGGATCTGGACCGGGTGATGGAGGAACTGGCATGTTGACAGGAAAAAGTCTGACAGGACAAGTTGCTATTGTCACAGGGGCATCACGGGGCATCGGAAAAGCAGTGGCAAAGGCGCTGGCATCAGAAGGAGCCACGGTGATCATTAATTATAACGGCTCTGCAGAAGCAGCGGAAGCGGTGGCGGAGGACATCCGAAGCCAAGGCGGCATGGCGGAGGCTGTGAAATGCAATGTTGCAGATTTTGCAGAGAGTGAAGCCTTTGTAAAGGCAGTAACAGAGAAATACGGCAGAGTTGACATCCTTGTCAATAACGCCGGGATCACACGGGACAATCTGATCGTGCGGATGACGGAAGAAGAATTGAATGCAGTCCTGGATACGAACCTGAAAGGCGCATTTCACATGATCCGGCATCTGACGAAGACCTTTATGAAGCAGAGATATGGGAAAATCATCAATATCTCTTCTGTCAGTGGCATCGTCGGGAATGCAGGGCAGGCTAATTATTCCGCCTCCAAGGCGGGACTGATCGGTCTGACGAAAAGTGTAGCGAGAGAACTGGCATCCCGGAATATCTGTGTGAATGCCGTGGCACCCGGATTTATCCGGACAGATATGACAGATAAGCTTCCGGAGGCGGTACAGGATAATGCGGTTGGACAGATCCCGCTTAAGAAAATGGGAAGACCGGAGGATGTCGCACAGGCGGTTCTGTTCCTGGCAGGAGATGCCTCGGACTATATTACCGGCCAGGTGCTGTGCGTGGACGGCGGTATGGCGATGTAAAACTATGTCCGGCAACAGTAAAGCAGAATAGAAAATATGTCCGCTAACGGTACAGCAGGATAGAAAATAAGTCAGGATGCGAGGGAGTATATCTGTATGGGTAAAAATAGAAGAGTTGTAGTAACAGGCATGGGAGCCATCACCCCTATTGGCAACAGCGTAGAGGAATTCTGGAATGGTATCAAAGAGGGCAAGACCGGATTCGGTCCTATCACTTATTTTGATACTGCGGATTACCGTTGTAAGCTGGCGGCGGAAGTGAAGGATTTTGATCCCGCACAATATATGGACAAAAAATCCGCCCGCAGAATGGAGCAGTTCTGCCAGTTTGCTGTGGCGGCTGCCGGACAGGCCATCTCGGATGCTGGTCTCGACATGGAACAGGAAGATCCTTATATGGTGGGCTGCAGTGTGGGAAGCGGCATCGGAAGTTTACAGGCCATGGAGCGGGAATATGACCGCCTGAAGGAAAAAGGCCCCGGCAGGGTAGGCCCCATGCTGGTGCCTCTGATGATCTCCAATATGGCAGCAGGCAATGTCAGCATTGCCTATGGGCTGAAGGGCAAGAGCCTGAATGTGGTTACTGCCTGCGCAACCGGTACACATTCCATCGGAGAAGCATACCGTACAATCCAGTACGGTGATGCGGATGTAATGATAGCGGGAGGAACGGAAAGCTCCATTACCCCCATCGGAATTGCTGGATTTTCAGCACTGACAGCGCTGTCATTTAGTGAGGATCCGGAACGGGCATCCATTCCTTTTGACAAGGAGAGAAACGGCTTCGTCATGGGAGAGGGTTCCGCTATCGTGGTACTGGAAGAGCTGGAGCATGCAAAGAGGCGCGGGGCGAAGATCTATGCGGAACTGACCGGCTACGGCTGTTCTTCGGATGCTTATCATATTACATCCCCTGCGGAGGATGGCAGCGGAGCAGCCACCGCCATGCTGAATGCCTTAAAAGACGGTGGTGTGGCACCGGAAGAGCTTACCTATATCAATGCCCATGGAACCAGCACCCATCATAATGACCTGTTCGAGACCAGAGCTATCAAGCTCGCATTTGGAGAATATGCATATGACCTGAAGATCAATTCCACCAAATCCATGGTGGGACATCTCCTGGGAGCGGCAGGAGCAGTGGAGTTTGTCACCTGCGTAAAAGAAATTCAGGAAGGCTATATCCACCGCACCGTGGGACTGCGTGAGACGGAGGAGGAACTTGACCTGAATTACTGCCGGGACAGCTACAAAGAAGAGGTGCCTTATGCATTGACCAATTCGTTGGGCTTCGGCGGACATAATGCGAGTCTGTTGTTGAAGAAGTACACAGAATAACCGCAGCAGATGTTCAAGACACAGGATAGAAGGCAGAGCATCAACAAGGACGATTGCACAATGCGAGGAAGTAGTTGATACGACAGCATTCGCGGAACGGAGGAACAATGTCAGTTTATAATACACAGGAAATCATGGAGATTCTGCCCCACAGACATCCCTTTCTGCTGATCGATACTATCGAGGAGCTGGAGCCCGGTGTGCGGGCAGTGGGACGCAAAAATGTGACCTTTAACGAACCGTATTTTGCCGGGCATTTTCCGGGGAATCCGGTGATGCCGGGCGTGTTGATCATGGAAGCACTGGCACAGACAGGGGCTGTAGCAATTCTGTCTCTGCCGGAGCATCGTGGCAAGACCGCTTATTTTGCCGGGATCGATAAGGCAAAATTCAAGCAGATGGTGCGCCCCGGAGACACCTTGGAGCTGGAGACCACCATTATCCGCAGTAAGGGACCGGTGGGTGTCGGGGAAGCGATCGCCACGGTAAACGGAAAACTGGCAGCGAAGGCAGAGCTTACCTTTGCGTTGAAATAAAAATAGTCTGCGGAAGTGATTTCTTATGGGTGGGACAGAGAGATAAGAGTGACGCAGAATAAGAGGTGCAGGTATGGGAAGTGTAGATACAGAAACAGAGATCAAATGCCCGAAATGTAAGAAAATGATAAACAGAGACCGGGCAGCGAAAAATAAATATGTCTGCTATGAGTGTGGTTATTATTTCCGGGTGAAGACCCACAACCGGATCCGCATGGTGGCAGACCGGAAAAGCTTTCAGCCCTGGTTCGAGGAGATAGAAGAGAGCAATCCACTGAAATATGAGGGCTATGAAGAAAAGCTGTCGGAAGCCAGGGAAAAATCCGGCGTAAAAGAAGCTGTGACCGTAGGTGAATGCGAGATCTACGGGGAAAAGGCTGTGATCGGCATCTGCGAATCCAAATTTATGATGGGCAGTATGGGTCATGTGGTCGGCGAGAAAGTCACCCAGGCAATTGAAAAGGCGACAGAATTGCGGCTGCCTGTATTTTTGTTCTGCTGTTCCGGCGGTGCGAGAATGCAGGAGGGAATCGTGTCACTGATGCAGATGGCAAAAACCTCCGCAGCGATCAAACGACATGGAGAAGCAGGACTTCTCTATGCGACTATTTTGACAGATCCCACCACAGGTGGTGTGACGGCCAGTTTTGCCATGCTGGGAGATGTGATCATGGCGGAACCGGGAGCCTTGATCGGCTTCGCAGGACCGAGAGTTATTAAGCAGACTCTGGGACAGCGCCTCCCTGATGGCTTCCAGACAGCGGAATTTTTGCAGGAGCATGGTTTTGTGGACGGTATCGTCCGCCGGGAGAATCTGAAGAAGACCTTATATTTCCTGATCACGACGCATCGGTGCAGTGAGGGGAATTATGCGGATTTTAAGAAAAATTTTGACTTCCATTTTGAACCTACGGAGATCGTGAAGGAACGGTCAATACTGACACTCCCCAGAACGGCATGGGAAAAGGTCAAGACCGTCCGGAGAGTGGACAGACCGGCAGCAACCGACTATATTCCCTACATTTTCGATTATGTAGTGGAGGCTCACGGAGACCGTTATTATGGGGATGATAAAGCACTGGTAGGTGCAGTGGCATTCCTGGACGGGCAGCCGGTGACAGTGCTGGCAGATGTGAAGGGCAAGGATTTTGCGGAGTGTGCCAGACGCAATTACGGCATGCCCATGCCGGAGGGGTATCGTAAGGCACTGCGCCTGATGAAGCAGGCGGAGAAATTCAACAGACCCATTATCAGCTTTGTGAATACGCCGGGAGCCTTCTGCGGCGTGGAGGCAGAGGAGAGAGGACAGGGCGAGGCTATTGCCCGGAACCTGCTGGAGATGTCGGCCCTGAAGGTACCGGTATTGTGCATCCTTATTGGAGAAGGCGGCAGCGGCGGAGCATTGGCTACGGCGGTAGGCAATGAGGTATGGATGATGGAAAATGCCACATACTCGATCCTGTCTCCCGAAGGTTTTGCTTCTATATTATGGAAGGATGCTGACCGTGCCAGAGAAGCCAGTGAAGTCATGAATATTACATCCGAGGACCTGAAACGCCTCGGAGTGATCGAGAGGATTGTACCGGAATACGGCGGGGCAGATCAAAGTACCGTGGAAGCCATCGGCGGGTATCTCAAGGAACATATCAAGGAATTCCTGCAAAAATATACCGGCATGACCGGTGAACAGATCGCAGAGGAACGTTATGAAAGGTTCCGCAAGTATTAAAGCGGTAACGAGAGGTGATGTGGGATGAAGCACGGAAAAATGATCCTGGGGGAATTACATGCAGATATTCCCGTGATCCAGGGAGGCATGGGTGTGGGAATCAGCCTGTCCGGTCTGGCGGGAGCAGTGGCAGCTGCCGGTGGGATCGGCATTATTTCTACTGCCCAGATCGGTTTCCGGGAGCCGGATTTTGACAGAGATCCCATCGCCTGTAATCTGCACACTATCGGAAAAGAAATAGAAAAAGCAAGGCAGATCGCAAGAGGCGGTATCGTCGGTGTCAACATCATGGTGGCAACACAGCGCTACGAGGATTATGTCAGGGCAGCAGTGTTGGCAGGTACCGACTGTATTATTTCCGGTGCAGGGCTGCCGCTGGATCTGCCCGGAGTTGTGGCAGAGACGGAAAACGGAATGCCCGGGCGCAGCCACCGGACAATGCTGGCTCCGATCGTGTCGAGCACCCGTGCCCTGTCGGTCGTCACGAAATACTGGATGAAAAAATACGACAGAAAGCCGGACTTTCTCGTGGCAGAGGGACCGTTGGCAGGAGGACATCTGGGATTTAAGCGGGAAGAACTGGATGCTTACACACCGGAGAACTATGAGAGAGAACTTACGGCAATGATCCGGCAGGCAGCAGAACTGGAAATTCCACTGATCGCTGCAGGCGGTATTTATGACCGGAGGGATCTGGAGCATTGCCTGTACCTCGGGGCTGCGGGGGTACAGATGGGAACCCGTTTCGTGACCACAGAGGAATGTGATGCGGCAGATGCATACAAGCAGGCATATCTCAGCGCACGGAAAGAAGACATTGTCATTGTGAAAAGCCCGGTGGGAATGCCGGGCAGAGCTATACAGAATGCTTTTCTGGAAAAGGTGGCGGCCGGGGAACGGTTTATGACCGGATGCAGACATTGCATTAAGACCTGCGATCCGAAGACGGCACCTTATTGCATCACCAGAGCGTTGATCAATGCGGCAATGGGAGATGTGGATAACGGACTGCTGTTCTGCGGCAGCAATGCCTGGCGGGCGCAGAAAATAGAAAGAACAGTGGATATCATGGAGGAAATGGCGTGAGAACCATAAGAATCACCGGAACCGGAAGTGCACTTCCGGGAAGGATCGTTACAAATAAAGAATTGGAACAGCTGGTGGAAACCTCGGATGAATGGATCCGGGAGAGAACCGGTATTGCGGAACGACATGTGTCAGTTGGCGAAACGGTTGTGACACTTGCGTCAGAAGCTGCCCGCAAAGCGCTGGAACAGGCAGGAAAAAGAGCGGAAGAGATCGACCTGATCCTGGTGGCAACCTGTTCTCCGGAGCAGTATCTGCCCTGCTGTGCCTGCCAGGTACAGGCAGCTGTCGGCGCGGTGAATGCTTTGGCTTTTGATGTGAATGCGGCCTGTTCCGGATTTTTGTTTGCACTGAATACCGCAGATGCTTATCTGCGGACGGGACTTGCGGAAAATGCGCTGGTCATCGGCAGTGAGGTACTGTCCAAGCTGGTGGACTGGACGGACCGGGGCAGCTGTATTCTGTTCGGAGACGGCGCCGGGGCGGTAGTTGTGGAGAGATGCAGGACGGAGTCTCGGGCGGTGGAATACAGTAACGCTTTGCCGGAGACAGAGAAAGGGATGCAGGAGACGGCGGAGGAGAAACGGATACCGGCAGCAGGCATTCTGGGCCGGGCACTGCACTCCGACGGCACCGGTGGCGGAGTCCTGCAATGCGGAGCGAGAGAACTGACAACCCCATATGCAAGGACTTCGGCGGCAAAAACGGACCAAAACCAGACGACGGACAGCAGAGAACCTTATATTCAGATGGACGGACAGGAAGTGTACCGGTTCGCTACCAGACGGGTGCCGCAGTGCATCGAGGAAGCACTGTCAGATGCCGGACTTGCTGTGCCGGATATTGACCTGTTCGTACTGCATCAGGCCAACGCACGGATCATTGATGCGGTGGCGAAAAGACTGCATGCAGACAGAGACAAATTCCCCACCAATCTGGAAAGGGTCGGAAATCTGTCCTCTGCCTCCATTCCGGTGCTTCTGGACGAACTGAACAGGCAGGGAAAGCTGCACCGCGGCGATCGTATCGTTCTGGCGGGATTCGGTGCCGGGCTTACGATTGGGGCTTGCGTGATGACCTGGTAGACGGTATACTGATAACGACTAAGGACACGACAACGGCATGGACGCGGTACGGTAGACAGGAAGTCTGCGGTCCGGGAGTATTGCCGGTATACCAGAGAGACATTTATTGGGAAAACTATGGAAAAAAGCAACAACCGGGTACTGAATGAACTGTTGGTGAACCTGTTCCATAACGTGATGGATGCAGAGGCAAAGGCGGTCATAACAGAAGAATTCAAGGATATTACAAATAATGACATACACATTCTGGAGGCTATCGGCATCGAGGAACCCAAGAGCATGTCCAGGATCGCCGGGGAACTGCATGTCACCGTGGGAACCCTGACCACGAATATGAACAGTCTGGAGAGAAAAGGATATCTCACCCGCAACCGCAGCACCAGAGATAAACGTGTAGTGCTGGTGACCCTGACAGAGAAGGGGAGAAAAGCTTTTTTCCATCACAGAGATTTCCACAGGAAAATGATCCACACCATCATACGGGATCTGGACGAGGAAGAAATGAAGACATTGATCAAATGTCTGGGAAAACTGGATATATTTTTCAGAGAAGGCAACGAGGAGTGACCGGAGAGATCCGGTGGCTCCTTTTTTGTGCTTACGATGAGCCAGCCTGCTCGATTTTGCGGTGGGCGCACTTGTTTGACAAAATTTTATAAAAATATGAGACGAATCGTATGGAAAATATTGACGTTACTATTGATTTTTCGGTATAATAAATGATACGGGTAGTATAAAAACAAAATTGGATTTTACATCTGCAAAGGGTTGGGAAATATTTGAAATTTTGCAGGATATAGAAAGGCATGAGGGTTATGAAGAAAAGTACAAAAGCATGGAGCATGAAGATGAGACTGGCCCTGCTGGCCCTGGCGGCACTGGTGTGGATCGCCGTGCCGGTGAGCGCAAGAGCGGAAGGGGAAACAGTAGATACCTGGGATGGTAAAACGATTGCAGGTGGGTTTGCTGCGGGAGATGGTACACAGGATGATCCATTTCAAATCGAGACAGCGGCACAGCTTGCGCATTTTGCAAAAACTGTGAATGAAGGAGAGGCTTATTTGTATAAATACATTGTGTTGACTGCGGATATTGATTTGGCTAATAAGGAATGGACACCAATAGGAAACCATAGTAATCCTTTTAAAGGGAATTTTAACGGCGATAACCATACTGTGACGGGAATGCAGATAAGTGGTGAATTAGATCGTGTCGGCTTGTTTGGAGAATGCACAAAACATAATGTTAATAGTGCCATAAAAAATATTACGGTTAAAGATTCTGTTATTTGTGGAATAAACTTTGTTGGGGCCATCGTGGGATACGCAGAAGAAATAAATATTGAGAACTGTCGGAGTATTGGAAATACAATAAACGGCAAAACAGATGTTGGCGGTATTTGCGGTAAGATTGGAGGATATTCGGTTGGTAAAGTCTCGCAATGTTACAATAGTAGTAAGGTAACAGGGCGAGGGAGAGTTGGTGGTATTGCCGGGATGGGTGGTATTGCCGAGAATTGCCTGAATACCGGTGAGATAATGATTATAAATAAAGCTTATCAAAGTGCCGGTGGTGGAATATTTGGCATCTTTGATGATACCACTGCGTCTGCGAGTATTACTGCATGTGTAAATCTGGGGAAAGTCAGTGGGGGAGAATCTTTTGGCGGAATTGTAGGTAGCACTGATTCTAAAAGTACGGGGCATATTTCAAATTGTTATTACAATATGGATGCAATTACCGGAGGCTTTGACGCTGGAACAGCACTAACGGCAGGGCAGCTTTGCGGTGCACTTCCGAAGGGCTTGGATTCTGCAAGCTGGAAAGAGGGCAGTGTCGATACCAGCACTGCAAAGGCTACACAGGGCAGATTCGGTACAGCCACAGGGACTTACATCAATCTGACAAAGGTGGCAGATATCAAAGAGACGAAGACTGCTCCCGTACCGGTATACAACTATGTTACAACGAATGGCGACGACTGGGATATCTATACCCTGATCACCACGGCGGAGGAATTCGCAGCCATCGGACAGGATAGGGATGAGACAAAATGGAGTGCAAACTATGTCCTGGGGAACGATATTGATGTGAGTGGAGTACAACTCAGTTCCATTGGAGATCCAGGAACTCCGTACACAGGAAAATTCAGTGGAGACGGACATACGATAAGCCATGTGGATATGACAAAAGAAAATGATGTTTATAGTTCTGGTTTGTTTGCCCAGATTGGCTACACGCAAAACCAGCTCAGCGAAAGCGGTAAAGTAATGCTTTTGGCTGCCAACGGAGTGATTGCTTCGAATACCGAGGCAGGAGGAATTTGCGAAAGCTTGTCTGTGGGCGAAATTTATGGCTGCTCCTTTACCGGAACGGTAAAAGGGTATACAGCAGGTGGAATCTGCGGCAATGTTGGACAATATACTAAGATTTCCCAGTGCTTTTTTGCAGGAGACGTACAGGGAAAGGATTCTGCGGCAGGAATCTGTGGTTATAGTCCATTTAAAGTTATTGATCATTGCATTAGTATAGCTGCTGTTACAAGTGATGAAGATTGTGCAGGAATAGTGAACAGTGGAGATTACGGTACAACGAATTGCTATTTCAATAATGATGTTTATGATGTAAAAGAAGAGGAAGAGGGGAAACGGGGACGTTCTACCTTGCAACTGACCTCACCCGACTTCTTTGAAAAGCTAATAAAAGATGAGGATTTTAACCCTGACATCTGGACGAAGAAAGCCAACGACAAAGAGAATGGCATAGCCTACTATCCTTCGCTTGGGGAAAATAATGCAGTTGGTGTAAATTACACCACCGGTCTGCAGTTTGAGAGAGCAGATACCAACACTCCCACCTATGGACAAGATATTACTTTTAACGCAAAGGCACTGGTAAACTTTGTGACAGACGAACAGCTCATCTCTGCGGAAGATACGGACGGCAGCTTCGAGATCCGGATCGGGGATACCCCGGTGGTAAGCGCAGCGGATTTCAAGAACGGCATCGCAACTTACAAGGCGCAGACCGTGGGCGAGACCACTTTCACTCTCGTTTACACCGGGACAAACTCTTCCTTCTTCCCGGAGCAGACAACGAAGGATCTGACTGTGAATATCGCCCCGACAGCACTTACGGCAGAGGGTGATGGCATTGCCAGCGGAACCTATGGCACGAAACTGAGTGGCCTTACAGTGAACGGATTGACAGCGAAGCTGGGGAATAATGTTATTGACGGAAGCTGGAAGATCGACGGAGATGAGATTCCTTATGTCAGTGACAGCGAGACCTATACGGCGACATTTGTTCCGGAACATCCGGAATACTATCAGACGTTGACCGCATCGGTGAAATTGAGGATTCAACCGGCATCAGCCTGGAACCTTGAAGATCTGAAACTGCAATACAGCTGGGCAGCCAAGGAAGAGAGGGCTGTGCAAATACCGGGGTTGCCCGAAGATCTGGGAAAAACAGTAATGACTGTTATAACGAGAGAGGATTCAGAGAACATTTTGGCAGCAGATTCCGAGGTTGAATATTCGGAAGGAAAGCTGATATTTACCCTGGGAGAAAATACTGTGGAAGATATCGGCAAGACTGCCACATTATCGGTTGAATTACAGTCACAGAATTATGAGAATTTCTATGTTGGTGTGCACATCCTTCGCACCGCAAAAGCAGACCGCGAGGATACCCCGGATCCGGATGCCTTTGACATGACCTTTACCGTCAGCGGCAATGATCTGGCGGCGCAGATCACCACAGATCGCACTGACGTGGAGTTCAGCTTCGATGGAACGGACTGGGGGCAGACCAAATCCGCCGGAGTCGGTCACAACGAGAAGGTGACTGCACGGATCCGCTATGCGGAAACTGATGATTATAACGCAAGCCCCGCCGTATCGAAGACATGGAACTCCGGTCACGGCCCGCTGAACCGCCACGACCGGGTGGAACCCACCTGTCAGGCAGAGGGCAGCATCGAATACTGGACCTGCGACGTCTGCGGACTGTATTTTGCATCCGCGGACGGAAGCAAGAGCATAACAGCGACAGAGATCGTTCTTCCGAAGACGGATCATAGCTGGGCAGAAGGATATCTGTCCGATATGACCGGACACTGGCATAAGTGTGGTGTCTGTGGAATCACCAGCAATACGGAAAAGCATTCATCCGGTGGCGCGGCCACCACAGAACGGGCGGAGATCTGTACCGTCTGCGGTTATGAGATCGCACCGAAGAAGCCTGCTGCCAGTAACGACGATGACGATGATGACGACGATGACAGCAGTCAGGCGTCCAATACGGACCAGAAGGCCACGGGCGCGGCAACACCTCCCGCAGCCACGGCAACGCCTGCCACACCCGGTGTGGTAAAGCCTTCTGTAATTCCCGTGCCCCCGACAACACCCGCTGCGGACGAAAACAGTAAGGAAGATGCGGCAAAGCCCTCCGGGGAGGCACAGGACACGCAGGAATCGAGTGGAGAAGCACCGCAGGAGGAGCGGATAGATTCCATGACCGCCCAGACTTCCGACTCTCAGGAATCCGGCACAGAGCAGATAACGGAGACCTCCGGTAAGGGAACGAACGCAGGCCGCGTGGCGGCAGCGGCAGCAGCCGGAGCCGTAGTGGTCGGCGGTGGCGGCGCAGCTGTCTACGTGACCATGATCAAAGGAAAGTTTAAATTCAAATAACGTATGATAAGATGATAAGCGAACCTCAGAGGCCCGGTGCTTCTGAGGTTTGTTTTGCCATAGGGGAGAAATCTGCCGGAAATTACAACAAACTATTTTCAGATGAAAATAAATGTATTAAAATAGAAATAAGTATTGACAGAACGAAGACAGTTTTGCATAGTTACAGCAAACGCAAGAGAAAATAATGAAATATAGAAACGGAGGATCCTACGATGAAGAGAATCGGAATGTTGACGAGCGGTGGTGACTGTCAGGCATTGAACGCAGCCATGAGAGGCGTGGTGAAGACCCTGGCGAACGGCAAGGAAGAGGTTGAAATCTATGGTTTTCTGGACGGTTACAGAGGACTGATTTACGGTAATTTCCGCATGCTGACAGACAAGGATTTCTCCGGCATCCTTACCAAGGGCGGCACGATCCTGGGAACCTCCCGGACCCCGTTCAAGACGATCCAGGATCCGGATCCCAACGGGCTGAACAAAGTGGAAGCCATGAAGCAGAACTATTACAAGCTGCAGTTGGACTGCCTGGTGATCTTAGGCGGTAACGGTACGCACAAGACCGCGAACCTGTTGCGCAAGGAAGGACTGAATATCGTGACCCTGCCCAAGACCATCGACAATGACCTGTGGGGTACTGATATGACCTTCGGTTTCCAGAGCGCAGTAGATATTGCTACGGATGCCATCGACTGCATCCATACCACAGCAGCTTCTCACGGCAGAGTATTTATCGTGGAAGTTATGGGACATAAAGTAGGGTGGCTGACCCTGAATGCCGGAATGGCAGGCGGTGCGGACATCATCCTGCTCCCGGAGATCCCTTATGATATCGATAAGGTGATCGAGAAGATCGAAGACAGGGACAAAAAGGGCTGCCGTTTTACCATTATCGCTGTGGCTGAGGGTGCGATTTCCAAGGAAGATGCTGCCCTGACCAAAAAAGATTACAAGAAAAAGATGGAAAAATATCCGTTCCCTTCCGTATCCTACGAGGTGGCTGCACAGATCCAGGAGAAGACCGGCAGAGAAGTACGTGTCACCGTACCCGGCCATATGCAGAGAGGCGGAAGCCCCTGCCCTTATGACAGAGTATTCGCCAGCCGTCTGGGCTCCGAGGCAGGCAAGCTGATCCTGGATAATCAGTATGGATTCATGGTAGGTTACAAGAACCGTGAGATCGTAAGGGTTCCGTTAGAGGATGTAGCGGGCAAGTTAAAGACCGTGGATCCCGATGCTACCATCGTACAGGAAGCGAAGCTGCTGGGCATCTGCTTCGGCGATTAAGACAGAAAATGAATGAGTAACTATTTTCGCCAAGCATCTGCTAATATTTGATGGCTCTGAATAGTTACAAGGAAGAGAGAAAAAACATGTCATATACAGCACTATACCGGAAATTCCGCCCGGACGCTTTTTCCGATGTCAAGGGTCAGGATCATATCGTGACGACATTGAAGAATCAGCTGCGGGCGAACCGGATCGGCCATGCGTACCTGTTTACCGGAACAAGAGGTACCGGTAAGACCACGGTGGCCAAGATTTTTGCGAAAACAGTGAACTGCGAACACCCCACAGAGGACGGCCCCTGTGGGGAATGCCGTATTTGTAAGGCAATCGCAGCAGGAGCCAGCATGAATGTCATCGAGATCGATGCGGCTTCCAACAACGGTGTGGACAATATCCGTGAGATCATCGACGAGGTATCCTATTCCCCCGCGGAGGGAAAATACAAGGTCTACATCATCGACGAGGTGCATATGCTCTCCCCCGGAGCTTTCAACGCATTGTTAAAAACTCTGGAAGAGCCGCCCTCTTATGTTATTTTTATTCTGGCGACCACAGAGGTGCACAAGATCCCCATTACGATCCTGTCCCGCTGCCAGAGATATGATTTTAAACGAATCTCCATTGATACCATCACGGATCGTATGAAGGAACTGATGGACACCGAGCAGGTACAGGTGGAGGACAGAGCTCTGCGCTACATTGCGAAAGTAGCGGACGGTTCTATGCGAGATGCCTTGAGCCTGTTGGATCAGTGTATTGCCTTCCATCTGGGCAAAGAACTGACCTACGATATGACCCTGGATGTGCTGGGGGCAGTGGATACGGAAGTGTTCAGCAGGTTGCTGCGCTTCGTCATGGACCGGAATGTGTTAGGCTGCATTGAACTGTTGGAAGAGATCGTCATGCAGGGCAGGGAGCTGGTACAGTTTGTCACGGACTTTACCTGGTATCTGCGGAATCTGATGTTGGTACAGACAGCGGATAATCTGGAGGATGTCATAGATATGTCCACAGACAATCTGGCGAATCTGAAGGAAGAGGCTTCCATGCTTTCCATGGATCAGATCATCCGCTATATCCATATTTTCTCCGAACTGTCCGGCCAGATCCGCTATGCGGCACAGAAGCGTATTCTGGTAGAGATCGCGCTGATCAAGCTGTGCAAGCCGGAGATGGAGACGGATCAGGAGGCGGTCTTGGATAGAATCCGCCAGGTGGAGGAAAAGGTCGAGAACGGTATTGTAGTCACGGCGGCCCAGATGCCTGCCGGAGCTCCCGGAGCACAGGGAGTGCCGCAGGCCGGTGTGGCAAAGCCGAAGCCACAGTTGCCGAAGGCGGTCCCCGAGGATATCCAGGAGATCGTACGGAAATGGCCGGCCATCGTGGGAAATGCCGAGAATCCCATGAAGATGTATCTGAAAAACGCCCGATTAAGTCTGGGTGGAGACAACAAGCTCATGGTGGTGTTGGAGGACGGACTGGCTTCCGATTATTTCAAAGGAGAAGCTCACGAGCAGAACAAGCAGCAGCTGGAAATGCTGTTGTCCGATTTTTCCAGCAAAGAGATTGAAGTGACGATCCAGACGGTGGAAAGCAGCAGAGAATTCGAAGACAACTATGTGGATCTTAGTAAGGTCATCAACATGGAGATCGATGAGGAAGAGTGATCCTGCGTGAATTTGGGATTGCGGCAGACTTGCAGATAAGGTAAGATAGAATAATAACTCAACCATATATGAGCACGTAGGACAATAGTCCGAAATGCGAATATATGTTATGATTTCGAAAGTGCGCAGCACGGAGAAATCAATTATAAATAATATGGAGGAAACAGCAACATGGCAAAAAGAGGTGGATTTCCCGGAGGCGCAATGCCCGGTAATATGAATAATCTGATGAAACAGGCACAGAGAATGCAGCGTCAGATGGAAGAAGGACAGAAGGAACTGGAGACCAAGGAGTTCACTGCATCTGCAGGCGGCGGAGCTGTGGAAGTGACCATCAACGGTAAAAAAGAGATCACATCCATTAAACTGGCAGAGGAGATCGTGGATCCCGAGGATATCGAGACTCTGCAGGATGCTATCGTGGCAGCAGCAAACGAAGCACTGCGCAAGGCGGATGAAGCCAATGCAGAGCTTATGGGCAAAATGACCGGCGGCCTGGGAGGATTTCCTTTCTAATGGAACTCTACAGCGGACAGATCAATAAATTAATAGAAGAACTGGCAGCCCTTCCGGGGATTGGCAGTAAGTCCGCACAACGACTGGCTTTTCACCTGATCAATATGCCGAAGGACCGTGTGGACAGACTGGCGAATGTCATGATCGAGGCCAGAGCCAATGTCCGGTACTGTAAGGAGTGTTATACCCTGACAGATAAGGAACTCTGCCCGGTGTGTGCGAATCCCAGGCGGGATCATCGTACCATTATGGTGGTGGAGAACACCAGAGATCTGGCGGCCTATGAGAAGACCGGCAAATACGAGGGAGTGTACCATGTACTGCATGGCGCCATTTCTCCGATGCTGGGCGTAGGACCGGGTGATATCAAGCTGAAGGAACTGATGGAACGCTTACAGGGGGATGTGGAGGAGGTCATTATCGCAACCAACTCCAGTCTGGAAGGTGAGACCACGGCAATGTATATCAGCAAGCTGATCAAACCTACAGGAATCAAGGTGACGAGAATTGCCAGCGGTGTCCCTGTAGGAGGAGATCTGGAATATATTGATGAGGTAACATTACTCCGTGCCTTAGAGGGTAGAGTAGAATTATAGTTAAAAGAGGGAGGACAAGACAATGGCAGTAACAAAAAGTGTATTTGGGAAAAGTCCGGAAGGCAAAGAGATTTCTCTGTATACCCTGAGTAATGATAAAGGGATGAAAGCAGAGATAACGGATCTGGGCGCAACTCTGGTGAGGGTACTGGTGCCGGATGCAGCAGGCAGGGTGGACGATCTGGTGCTGGGATTTGACAACGGTGAGAGCTATTACGGCAACGACAGCTTTTTCGGCACGGTGATCGGCCCCTGTGCGAACCGTACCGGCGGTGCAGAGTATACGCTGGATGGCGTTACTTATCAGCTGGACAAAAATGACGGTGCCAACAATTTACATACTCATAAGCAGCTGGGCTTCCATAAGAGACTCTGGGATGCGGAGATGGGAGAGAACAGCGTGACATTTTCTCTGGAGGATGAGGATGGACATCTGGGATTCCCCGGCAATAAGAAGGTATCCGTAACCTACTCTCTGAGTGAAGAGAATGAGCTGACTCTGCATTACCATGCTTCCAGTGACAAGAAGACCATTATCAACCTGACCAACCATTCCTATTTCAATCTGGACGGTCACGGTGCAGGCAGCATTGAAGAGCATGAACTGTGGCTGAGAGCCTCTCACTTTACTCCGGTGGCAGCAGGATCGATCCCTACCGGTGAGATTCGTGCGGTAGCAGGCACACCCATGGATTTTACACAGCCCAAGAAGATCGGCAGAGACATCCGGGAAGATTATGAACAGTTACTCCTGACCGGAGGCTATGACCATAATTTCGTGATCGATGGATGGAACGATGACGGTACATTACGGCATATTGCCACAGTAAAAGGCCCGAAGAGCGGCAGAGTAATGAAGGCATACACCACCCTGCCAGGAGTGCAGTTTTATGCAGGCAATTTTATTGATGTACAGCCCGGAAAAGATGGGGTGACCTACGGCAACCGCTGCGGTTTTGCATTGGAGACCCAGTATTTCCCGGATACCATTCATCATGAGAATTTCCCCTCCTATGTATTTGGCGGGGAGAACGGCAGAGAATACGATTCTGTTACCGTATATAAGTTTGAAGCATAGCTAAGAATACATAGAATATGGTGCAAACTTTGTCGAACTGTTTTTGAAGAGGTGCGACAAAGAACGCTAAAATACCTCCTGTGCGGATGCTATAGTTAGTGATAACTGATAGAAACGGCATGGGAGGTGTTTTTTGTATGGAATTACCGAAGAACATAACGCAGATCGGAGAGGCGGACAAGCACTGCAGAATCTATGTGGAAGATTATGTGGTATCTTACATAAAACAAATGAATGGAATGGCACAGAACAAGGATATTGCCATAGCATTATACGGCAGGAAGACAGCAGAGGACGGTGTGGCATATCTATTCGCCTATGGCTCCGCAAAGCTGAATTTCCTGCAGAAGCCGGTGCGGCACCTGTCCCAGGCACAGGAACAGGAGATTGAGAAGCTGCGGAGAAAGTATTTTTCGGAAATGACCTTTTTAGGCTACCAGATACTGAATGGCGAGATGGTGGAAGGCTTCCAGATCTGCGAACAGGAGATCTGCCGTTATGTGTCGGGGTATGCGCAGTTCTATGAGAAGAATGACAGTATGCTGGCATATATGCTGGAGAACCGGGGCGAAGAGGCGGCACCGGAGAAGGTGGATCAGGAAAAATACGAAGTGGTGAAGAAACGGCAGGAGGAACGCAGACAGAGACAGGAGAGCGGAAATGCCTTCCGTGCCGCCGGACATACGGAGAATGCGCCTGTGGAATATCGCAGAGCGGTAGAGAACAGACGCAGGGAACCGGATAATATTATACCCATGCCAACGACCGGACTGCGTCGGATGAAAATGGCGGCTGCCGGTGTCTTTGTTCTGCTCTGCGTGATGGCATTGGCATTGATGCGGCAGGAAAGCACCGGAGAATCCCTGGGGGAGACAGCCAGGCAGGCCATGAGCAACCTGATGGAGCAGAAACTGCCGGATGCGGTGGAGGAACAGAGCCAGATCAGCACGCTGGTGGCGGAGGACAAGCTGGAGGATGCTCTGCGACAGGAAAATGCTGCGGCGGGAAATACTACTGGGGCTGCAGCAGAGACAGCGATGCCGGAAGGCACGGAAAATGCATCAATGGATGGAACGGGAAACAGTGCTGTAGATCCGACGGAAGAAAATACGGGCAGTGTAGCGGATGGAACCTCTGCGGACAGCAATGTCACAAAAAATACGACAGATGTGACGGAGGCAACAGAACAGAACACGACACAGGAAACAACACAGGATGTGACACAGACTGCAGAATCTGCAGTGGCAGAGACTCCTACAGTGGAGGCGGTTGCTCAACCCACACATTATACTATCCAGAGAGGGGACACACTGATCGGTATTTCTCTGCGGAACTACGGCAGCAACAGTAAGGTATCTGAGATCTGTTCCCTGAATGGTATCACTGACCCGGATGATATCAAGATCGGTCAGGAAATCCTTCTCCCGTAAAAAACTTATTTTCAAAAAGGGGAAGTGTGTTATACTGTAACTACATGAGCAAAAAGCAGACTGCGCCGCAGTAATTTTGCGAATGCGATTCTTAATAGTTACGATAATACATAAGGAAACAGATACATGGCAGCAGATATCAAGAATTATCTGAAGGAAAAAGAAAAGCGGCAAAAGAGTCAGGATGACTATAAGAAAAAGATCCGTAAACACCGGCTGAAAATCGTGTACCGGGTGCTGTTGGTGGTGGCGGCTTTGGGAGCGGCACTTGCTCTTGTGGTGGTACAGGCAAAGAGACATATCTATACGGGATATGACACCGTATCTTCCATTAGCCGGGAGGTCTCATCGGATGCCACAGACATACGGTTGAAAAACAGTATTCTTACATATAGTAAAGACGGCGCTCACTGTACGGATGCCAAGGGAAATGTAAAGTGGAATCAGACTTATGTGATCCAGGATGTGAAGATCGCTACTTGTGGCGATGTGGCAGCTATCGGCAGTTATAACGGCCGTGAGATCTACGTGCAGAATACGGACAAGCAACTGGGAACTATTACAACGACCATGCCGATCCGAAATATCACAGTGTCGGAAACGGGAAGAGTGACAACAGTGCTGGCGGATACGGATGTGGCATGGATCATGACTTACGAAGCGGACGGTACCAACAGCTACACGGGACAGGCGCATATGACGGATGGAGGTTATCCGGTATCCGTCAGTTTGTCACCGGACGGAGAGCTTCTGGCAATCAGTTACCTGTATGTGGATGCAGGCGTAGTAAAAAGTAATGTGACATTCTACAATTTCGGACCGGTGGGCGAGAATCAGAGCGATTATATGGTCAGCGCATATTCTTATTCCGACCTGGTCGTGCCGAAAGTGCAGTTTATGAATAATGATACAGCGTTTGCAGTAGGAGACAGCCGCCTTATGATCTATTCGGGTACCCAGAAGCCTGTGACGGCGGGAGAATACCTATATGACGACGAGATCCAGTCGATTTTCTACAGTGATAAATATGTAGGACTGGTATTCCTTTCGGACCAGGCGGAGACCAAGTACCGCATGGATGTGTACAATACTTCGGCAGCAAAGGTGGGCAGCTACTATTTTGATGTGGATTATACGGATATTTTCTTCGGGGATGATGACATGGTGATCTACAACGAATCGGAGTGCCAGATCTTTACAACGGACGGTGTGGAAAAATACCATGGCAGCTTCGGTAAGAGTGCCCGGCTTCTGCTTCCTGCAGGAGGTTCCTACAAATATTATCTGGTGACAGATAGTACAATAGATACGATACAGTTAAAATAAAGGAGTATACCAATGAATCTGAATTTATTACTGGTCATCATGGCAGTAGTATTGATCTGCATGGTGATGGACGGCTACAAGAAGGGAATGGTAAAATCCCTGATCTCTCTGATCTCCCTGCTGATTACCTGTGTGGTGCTGTTCCTGATCGGGAATGGTCTGAGCAGTTACTTTGATGGAAAGATATTCAATGTGATCCTGACAATACTGTTGCTGGCGGCGATCGGTTTGGTGCATCATCTTCTTAATATCGTATTTTTCTCGGCAAAGATGATCGTGAAACTACCTATAGTACATAGCCTGGACAAATTACTAGGTATTGTGGTTGGAATGTTGGAAACTGTTCTAATTGTTTGGACAATATACGCATTTAATATCTTCAGAGACCTGGGAACCCTGGGCCAGGTGATCGTAGATTATACCAGAGACAGCAGAATACTTACATGTTTGTATGAAAATAACTATCTGGCATATCTGGTGGAACAGCTCGGACAAAAGCTTCCGTTCTTTGTAAAATAGTAAAAAACAGAATAGAAACATGGCAAAAATCCCCTGTTTATGCGGAATTGACGTAGCAGGGGATAATTTGTGCAAAAAATTCAAAAAATAGTGTTGACAAGTACACTAGCGGATGATATACTCAGATTCGTTGTTGAGGCAACGCCGAGACAACACAACAGCTCGAAAGAAACTTGAAAAGATTTCAAAAAAGTTGTTGACAAAGTCTGACAGATATGTTAAC
>ERZ779842.1333-NODE-1333-length-20807-cov-3.114302_pt1 | contig 20807 bp, 15 predicted proteins | sample MGYA00511095_ERZ779842 | MGnify/ENA primary metagenome ERZ779842 (study PRJEB29588, sample SAMEA2154036) | human gut metagenome | biome: human gut; feature: human-associated habitat; material: faeces | place: Denmark | collected 2008/2010 ... | reverse complement strand
CGATCGTGGAAGAGCCGCCGATCACGGTGCGCGAGGGCGGCATCATCAAGGAAGGCTACCATGAGGAGGCAGACCGTCTGCGTCATGCAAAGACAGAAGGAAAAGACTGGCTGGCACAGTTAGAGCAAAGCGAGCGCGAAAAGACAGGCATCAAAAACCTGAAAGTCAAGTTCAATAAGGTATTTGGCTACTATTTTGAGGTGACGAACTCCTTTAAGGATCTGGTGCCGGATTATTTCATCCGTAAACAGACCCTGACAAACGCAGAGCGCTATACGACCGACCGGCTGAAAGAGCTGGAAGATATCATTCTCGGCGCCGAGGACAAGCTGGTTTCTCTGGAGTACGATCTGTTCTGCCAGGTGCGCGACCAGATCGCGGGCGAGGTAAACCGGATTCAGAGTACCGCCCGTGCGATCGCGATGACGGATGTGCTGGCGTCTCTGTCGGTGGTGGCGACGCGTTACAATTACGTGAAACCTCATATCAACGAAAAGGGCATCATCCGCATCAAAAACGGACGTCATCCGGTCGTAGAGCGCATGATGGGCGGCGAGATGTTTGTCGCCAATGACACATATTTAGACAACGGAAAGAACCGGATTTCGATCATTACCGGTCCGAACATGGCTGGTAAGTCAACTTATATGCGTCAGACGGCGCTGATCACGCTGATGGCGCAGATCGGAAGCTTCGTCCCGGCGGATGAGGCGGATATCGGTCTCTGCGACCGTATTTTTACCCGTGTGGGCGCTTCGGACGATCTGGCATCCGGTCAGAGTACCTTCATGGTGGAGATGACCGAGGTTGCGAATATCCTGCGGAATGCGACGAAAAACAGCCTTCTGATTCTCGACGAGATCGGGCGCGGTACGAGTACCTTCGACGGCCTTTCGATCGCCTGGGCGGTAGTGGAGTATATTAGTAATACGAAGATTCTGGGTGCTAAGACGCTGTTTGCGACACATTACCATGAACTGACAGAGCTGGAAGGAACCTTAAGCGGTGTCAACAACTACTGTATCGCGGTCAAGGAACAGGGCGACGATATCGTCTTCCTGCGTAAAATCGTGAAGGGTGGCGCCGATAAGAGCTACGGCATCCAGGTGGCGAAGCTTGCAGGCGTTCCGGCTCCGGTCATCGATCGGGCAAAAGAACTGGTGGAAGAGTTGAGCGATGCCGACATTACAGCGCGTGCGAAGGAGATTGCAGAAAATGGTCCGGGAACCCAGACGCGCAAAAAGGTGGCAAAACCGGACGAGGTAGATCTGCAGCAGATGTCGATCTTTGACACGGTCAATGAGGACGATATCATCAAGGAGATCATGGAACTGGAAGTAAACCGGATGTCTCCGCTGGATGCGCTCAATACATTAGATAAGCTGCAGGCGAAGCTGAAAAACCGGTGGATGCACCAGTAAAAAAGAGTTTAGGAAGGATGTGGAGGAGATAGATGGCTGCGATTCAGGTCTTGGATTCCAATACAATCAATCAGATTGCAGCCGGCGAGGTCATTGAACGGCCGGCGTCGGTTGTCAAGGAGCTTTTGGAGAATGCGATCGATTCGAAGGCGACGGCGATCACGGTGGAGATTCAGGGCGGCGGTCTGCAGACGATCCGGGTGACGGATAACGGAAGCGGCATTGTGCGCGAGGAGATCCCACTGGCATTTAAGCGCCATGCGACCAGCAAGATCCGGACGGCGTCGGATTTGTTTCAGGTGGCATCGTTAGGGTTCCGCGGCGAGGCGCTGGCGTCGATCGCGTCGGTGGCGAAGGTGGAACTGATCACGAAAACAAACGATTCGATCAGCGGTTCCCGTTATCGCATCGAGGGCGGCGAGGAACTGGGACTGGAGGAGGTCGGTGCGCCGGAGGGCACGACCTTTATCGCCAGAGATCTGTTCTACAATACACCGGTACGCCGGAAGTTTTTAAAGACGCCGGCGACAGAAGGATCCCATGTGGCAGATTTAGTCGAAAAGATTGCCCTGTCGCATCCGGAAATCTCCATCCGTTTCATCAATAACAACCAGAGCCGTCTCCATACCTCTGGAAATCATAACTTAAAAGATATAATTTATGCGGTCTTTGGACGCGAGATCACGGCAAACCTGATTGAGGTGGATGCCGGAGCTGATCCGATCCGGGTAGGCGGCTTCATCGGTAAGCCGCTGATCGCGCGCGGCAACCGCACATATGAAAATTATTTCATCAACGGACGCTATATCAAGAGCAGTATCATCGGAAAGGCGATCGAGGACGCATATAAACCGTTCATGATGCAGCACAAGTATCCATTTACGATGCTGCAATTTACGATCGATCCGTCGTATATTGACGTCAACGTCCATCCGGCGAAGATGGAGATCCGTTTCAGGGACGGCGAACAGATCTACCGGACGGTTTACCATACGATCGCGATGGCACTCGCTAACCGGGAACTGATTCCGGCGGTTTCGCTGGAGAATGAGAAGAATACAGAGAAAGAGCTGAAGATTCCGGGGCTGGAAAAGGGAGTGCTGCCGGAGCTTCCAACCAGAAAGATGGAAAGCAGCCAGGGCAGCCGTCCGTCCTTAAAACCAGTCCGTATCCGTGAGGAACATCCGGAACCGTTTGAGACGAAACGTCTGGGGGCATCGCAGGCAGAAATGATGTCGGTCTCGGAAGATATGCCGGGATATGGGGCTGAAAACGGCAGTGGATCAAATGCGGCTGTGTCAGGAACGGGGCGGCTCGATGAAGTGTTTGGAAGAACCGACACAACCGGCAGAGTTGAAAATGTTTCAATTAATACAGAGTCTGATCTGCCAGAGCCGGCCACGTCAGCGCCTTCCAGCGAATCCATCTCAGCTTCAGCGGGGCAAACTGCATCTCCTGCATCTGTTTTCAGGCGGAAACTGCTTTCATTATATTTCACATCACCCGGAAGCTTGCCGTTAAACAGCATCTGTTTGGCAGTCTTTCTCCATTCTGCCTTATCCAGCTGCAGCCCGATATTTGAAAACGAAGAATTGCAGGAATTTGCAACCGAATCCGTCAGATTCTCTTCCCCATGGGCAGTGCTGTTATAACAGTGGATCGTCGCCCCATTCTGTGAAAATTCTCCATTACATTCAAACGAATAATTATTATAATCCGGATTCTGCCGCATAAAAGCAAGTGTTGTCACCAGCTTGAATGTCGACCCCGGTGTATACTGTCCAAGTGTAGCCCTGTTAAGAAGCGAACTGTTCTCGTCATTGTTCAGTGCATCCCAGTTTTCCGAAACATTATTCGGATCAAAAGACGGCTTCGATACCATTGCCAGAATCTTCCCTGTACTTGGCTCCATCACGACAACTGCACCTTTGTTATCTCCCAGTGCATTATATGCTGCATTCTGCAGGTTAGCATCCAAGGTTGTGACCACCGTATCTCCCGTATTCTTCTGGTCTTTAAATTCATTCGCCAGCTTTTCCAGGAAAAAGGCATTTGAAGTCAGAAGATTGAAATTCTGTGAGGATTCCAGTCCGGATTTTCCTTTTGCGGCATATCCGACAACATGTGCAAACACTTCTCCTTCCGGATATTCCCGTGTTTCCGATCCATCGTCATTTGTCACAGTCTGTGCAAGCACTTCTCCATTTTTATCTGTAATACTGCCACGCAGCACACGGTCCGCAAGAAGATCCTGACGGATATTGTACGTGCTGTTGACAACCTCTTTACTTTTTACCACATTAAAATAGACCAGATATCCCATCAGTACCAAAAACAGTGTTACAAAAATATAAGTAACTCTCGTCAGTTCTTTATTGGTCATCTGCTTCTCTTTTTTCTTACTGGCTCCGCTTCTTTCTGCCTGTGCTTCTTTCGGACGCCGCTGTCCGTTTTTTAGGCGGCTGCGTTCGGCCTTTTTCTTCGGTTCGCCATCCGTTCGTCTGCTGCGGCTTTTCCCTTCTGCCTTCTTCTTTTGGTCGTGATATCCGCTCTCGTCTGGCAGGCTCTCCAGCTGCTGATCCAGATCTGGAAGTTCGTCTTCTCTGTAATTTTTTTCTTTCAATGTCTTCTTCCTCGTCTTCTCTTAATACATACAGTCCCTGAATGATCGCAAACATAATGATCGTACTGAGGACGGAGGTTCCACCGTAGCTTACCAGCGGAAGTGTCACTCCGGTAGACGGAATGAACTTTGTCACACCTCCGATCGTCAGAAATATCTGAAAAATATAACAGGTTCCAAGTCCCAGTGCCACCAGTTTATAAAAGCTGTCCCGAAGCTGCATCGCAATATTCAGAAACATCATATAAACACTGACACATACCAGGATCAGACCAAGTGCAAAAATCAGTCCCATTTCCTCCGCAATTGCCGAAAAAATGAAATCTGACTCTGCAACAGGTATCTGATCTGCCGCCCCTTGAAAAAGTCCCATTCCAAACCAGCTTCCTGTGCCGATCGCCATCAAGGATTGTGCCACCTGATAACCACCTTCATTGTAAACGGTAAATGGATCCTTCCATACCAGTACACGCACACGGACGTGGTTAAATAATTTATATGCCACAACTGATGCCCCACTTCCTGCAATCAGTCCGACAAGTACATAAAGTGGCTGTCTGCTTGCCACATAGAGCATCACCAGATATACAGCAAAAATGATCAGCGCCGCACCAAGGTCTTTTGATACAACCAAGATCAGCACATGCATTGCTGCCACTGCCGTTGTGATCACAATATTCTTAAATGAAGTATCAGTCTTCAGACTCGCCGCAACGAAAAATACAAAAATTATCTTCACAAGCTCAGATGGCTGAAGGGTAAAACCTCCGATTGCAACATTCAGCATCGCTCCTCCGGTCACACGTCCTACAATGATAACGACCCCAAGCATTACAACACCTGCAATTGCATAGAATATTTTCCATTCTGACAGAGCTTTTACCTTCCGGATGATGACCGGGATCACAAGACTTATCGCTACAGATGCACTGACAATGAGAAACTGCTTTACCGCAAGCGAATACGAAAGTCTGGTGATCATAATAAAGCCGATTGCCATCAGCATACACATATTATTTACAACCAGCCGCGACACCCGCGGGTAAATTATTGTATACAGCAAAATGACCGCCAAAAACAGTACCACCTGCATCCCGTAAAATCCGATCATTTTTGTTTCATTTGTCTGCAGATACATCACCAGAAATGCAATCATATGAAGCAGAAACATCAGCACATTCTGCTTTCTGAAAATACTTCTCTGTGTATACTCATCTGTGTAATTAAATACTGCAAAACATTCAAATGTATAGACCAGCATCAGGGCTATCATCAGATATTTTGACAGCTCTACAATTATATTGATCAAAATTCCACCTACTTTATTCCTCTTTTCCAGTGTCCCCTGGTGTACGTTCCCTCCGGAAGCTCTTTTCCTTCAAAATACGCACTTAAAATCTGCCTTACCTCCTGCTGCCTTTCAGTAGTAAACATCAGTCGGATCCGCCCAGGACCGATCTGATATACCTCTTCCATCCGGTCTCCCAGATATAATGGTACATAATTGTAAAGGATATTATAACAGTAATCACATTCATTTTTTACCACAAATGGATTACGATATCTGTCAGTTATTGTCGTCTGTCCGGATTTTTTCAGACATCCTCTGGTCGTTTTCTGAATACATCCTGCAGATATCATCATCGGAAGATAACCATATACGATCACTTCTCCATCCTTTACCCGGAGATCCTGGAGTTCTCTTTCTGTCAGTTCCACGGGCGCTGTAAATTCAAAAACTCCCTTTTCCTTCCAGAATTTCCTGCTTTCCTGATTAAATTCATACAGATTGTAATCGGTCATAATCCTTCCGGTATAACCATGCTCTTTCAGAAACGCAAAACTTTCATAATTGGCGATCAGAATGCCGTCCCATCCGGCTCCGAATATCCGGTTATATGCAGCTTCATACTGTTTTCGGGTTCTTTCCCGGAAAATATACGGCATGACCAGATAAATTTCTTTCCCTGCTGCATGTACTTTTGTAATCCACTCCACATAGCTGTCCTTCTCCCAGATGCGAGGGAACATGGTACAATCCACATAGATTCTTCCGATTGCTTCTTCTTCCAGAATCACTTCCATCTGTTCTGCGGTTCTTACCGATGCCGTCCATCCGGAAAGTACCTCTTCTTCCATTGAAAGCTCTGTCTTATCTTCTTCCGGATCTTTCACTTCACCACTTCTTCTGTATTTCTCACAGATCACTTTTTCCAGTGTCTCCAGTGCTTCCCTTCGAAGTTCGTTCAGGCTCTGCATCGGAAGAAATACTTTTTCTCCGATCTCGGCCTTTAAAAAGGAAAATTCAAATTCCGTATTTCCCGTCTTGCGCAGCTGCTTTTCAATCCGCTCTCTGCTCATCGGCTGGCTCAGTGCTTCCTGTGCTTTTTCACCGGCAACCGTAATCTCGGCATCCCGGCACTTCACCGTAAGCGTTGCCTTTTCCTGCGGATACAGCCGGAAAGTTCCGCAGATCCGTTCTTTTATTTTTCCATTTACAAATTCTTCACGCAGCGTGTCAATCAATGTGCTGTTTCTTGTGCGCATCCAGATTTCATCCCTCTTGAACGGGGTATCTGCAAATACTGGGATCTGCACATTCATTCCTTTTCTGACTGCATCCTTACAGGTATAATTATCTGCTTTTTCCCTGCCTTTGCGCATCGGGAGTTCAATAATATCCTGCGGATACAGGTCTGTCAGTGCTTTTGCAGTCACATTTCTGCCTTTTTTAGCAAGTACCTTTACTGCCGGCACTCCTGCATGGTTCGGACGGTTTAAGGAAATCATCTCCCGTCCATTCTGTGTATGATAATAACCCGTATGGAAACCGCCACGGTTATAGAGATCCAGCAGCATCTGCCGATCCTCCTCGCGGACACGGTATTTCTTCATCGCATACGCTGCCGGATCCTCTTCTGCCGGACATTCTTCGTAATATTTCAGATAAAGATCGGCATATTTCCGGTACTGGAAAGCGACTGCTGCCGCATACTCCGGCTTCTTCATCCGGCCTTCAATCTTGAAGGAATAAATCCCGCTCTCGATCATCTCCGGGATCAGTTCCAATGTACAGATATCCTTAAGACTCAGCAGATACTGTGGTCTCTTTGCTTCCGGTGTCCGGTAAAGCAGTCTGCACGGCTGTGCGCACTGTCCACGGTTGCCACTTCTGCCGCCGATAAAACTGCTGAACAGGCACTGACCGGAATAGCAATAGCAGAGTGCACCATGTACAAAGCTTTCAATCTCAAGCTCTGTCTCATCGGCAATCTTCTTCACCTCTGCCATACTCAGTTCTCTGGATGTAACAATCCGCTGTGCACCTTCCTTTTCCAGAAACTTCGCCCCATCCACTCCCGTAAGCGTCATCTGGGTACTTGCGTGGATCGGAAGATCCGGGAAATGCTTCCGGATAAAACGGAACAGTCCGATATCCTGCACGATCACCGCATCCAGCCCCTGCCGGTAATAAGGGAGCAGATAATCATACATCTGTTTTTCCATCTCACGGTCTTTGATCAGTGTATTCACGGTCAGATACAGTCTTCTTCCATGCAAATGCACATAATCAATTGCCTCTAAAAGTTCTTCCTCCGTCAGGTTATGTGCATAAGCACGTGCCCCGAAAAGGGCTCCCCCTGTATATACCGCATCAGCTCCTGCTGCAATTGCCGCTTTCAGGCACTCCATACTCCCTGCCGGTGCAAGGATTTCAACTCTGTCTTTCATATAACTCCTCTATCTTTAAATAACCTGTATACAAAGCCCCTGTGTTGCAGACATTTCTCTTTGTATACCGGAGTATCAAAAATAGACTGCCTCAGGACAGTCTATTTTGTACGGTGATTTTTCATTTCTGTTTCAAGCTGTACGATCTTCATCTGAAGTTCCTGGTTCTCTGCCTTGAGTTTATCCAATGCTTTTTCAGCATTCTCATACTTGATCTGTACTGAGATCAGTTCATGCTTTAAATCGTACATCTCTTTGTCTTTTGCCTCGATGTCGCTTTCTAATGCGCCGCCCTGTTTCTTGGCTTTAAAATAATCATCTGCTATATTTAAAGCAAGAAGCACACTTCTGGCTTCCGCACTCTGCTTGCGATATCCATCGCTGCTTGTACATTCCTCGATTTTATGGTTCAGATAAGTGGATACCTTCTGCAGATAATCTTCGCTTTCAAATCCGCTCAGGGTAAATACTTTGCCGCCTATCAAAACTTCTGTATAATTTTTTGACGATGCCATAAAGAACCTCCTTGCCGCCTAATCCTTTTTTTATTATAAACTATCTTCTGATAAAAACCAACCACTTTTCGATATTTTCAGCAGAAATTCTGTTTTATTCTTTATCAGCCAGCTCAAAATGATTCTTTCTGACCTTCAAAATCCCCTCTTTTTCCATTTTTTTCAACTCATGTGACAGCACACTCCGGTTGATCCCCAGATAATTTGCCATCTGTTCTCTGTTAAATTCAATATCAAAGGCATTGCTTTTATGGCGTCTTTGCTGAATTCTCAGATACTGCTCGATTCTTTCCCGGATTCCTCTAATCGACAGCAATTCAATCTTCCTGCACTTGCGGATATCTTCATTTGCAAGGAAATGAACCGTTTTCTTGTAAAACTCAATCCTCTCACGCAGATCCAGAACGCCCTCTTCTTCCATCGCCCGTACAGGAAACCAGAAAATGTGTGCCTGTTCCGATGCATAAACATCATAAGGACTCGTCTTTTTTTCACTGACCGCAATCTCCACTCCCACAACAAACGAGCTGACAAGCTTCTGGACCAGCTGCTCAGTTCCATCCCGGTAATACTGCACTTTACAGAGTACCCCGTCAAGCAGGATTCCGATATTGTTCAGTTTTTCTCTTTCTCTTATGATGATTTCGCCCTTGTCATAGGTTACGGTTCTGCCGCCTAACCGGTTAATGATCACATCCGCCTTCTTCCGATCCATATCACAAAAGAAAATGCTCCGGTAAATCGCTTCCCTTTCTTGTTCTTTCTGCATTTATGCTGCCACCTTCTGCCCGTTTTCTCTATTTGTCCATTATAGCATCTGCCACGCTATCCTTCAAGGAACAGCACTTTTTCTTCCGGAAATGCGAGTGCATCCGGCATTCCTTTTTCTTCCAGAGTGGCAGAAATCTCTCTTTGGACAAACCAGCAGAAGTCCTCACATCCCGACTCGCATTGGATAAAATATTTTCGTTCAAATGGATAATCCACACTTTTCCATTCTTTAACTTTCAGCATAGCCCCGGATATCGTTCCATACACCGGAATCAGATCATGAGCTCGGATCCCGATTGCCTTCACATTCTCCGGCACACTACGTCCTTTAAAAATCAGCTGCACATCCCAGTCTTTCACATACACCGTCTGCGCATCCATCCGGTAAACATCTGCAATATTTTTACATCCGGTAAGTCTTGCCACTGTCTTATAGCGCGGTGCATTAAATACTTCTTTTACCGGACCCAGGCGGATTCCATGTCCATCTTCAATTACCAGAACCTCTTCACTGAAGCTATAGATTTCATCCCTGCTGTGGGACACCATGATCACCGTACCTTCATAATCACTCAGCATTTCCATCAGCTCGGTCAGCATCCGCTCCCGAAGATACGCATCCAGTGCCGAAAATGGTTCATCCAGAAGGATCACATCCGGCTCATATGCCATAATCCGTGCCAGTGCCGTTCTCTGCTGCTGTCCGCCGGAAAGCTTTGACGGATAAAGCTTTTCCAGTCCGTCCAGCTGGAAATGATGGATCAGCTGTTCTACCATTTTCTGCTTATCTTCTTTGTTTCCGGTAAATCCAATCCCGATATTCTGCTCCACGGTCATGTTCGGAAACAACGCATAATTCTGAAAAAGATAACCGACTTTCCTTTTTTGTGGCTTCAGAAAAATCTTTTTTCCGGCATCAAAAAGGGTAACTCCGTCAATCACGATCCGCCCTTTTTCCGGTCTTTCGATCCCGGCAATACTTTTCAAGGTCAGGCTTTTCCCACATCCGGAAGCGCCCAGGATTCCGATCCGCTTTTTTTCACTTTTAAAGGCAACATCCAGCCTGAATTTTTCATACTTTTTTTTTATCTCTAGTTCTACCATTGCTTTGTATGTTTCATTCCCTTTCCAAATGCCAGATTCATAAGTACTACTATTCCGAATGCGATCAGGATTACAATTCCGACCCACACGCCTGCCGTCTGATAATCACCGTCCTGGATGACCATTGCAATCCTCTGGGAAATGGTTGCCGTCTTTCCTGGAATATTGCCCGCAAGCATGGAGGTCGCACCGTATTCTCCAAGCGCTCTTGCAAATGCAAGAATTGTACCGGATGCAACTCCTGGACCTGCCGCCGGCATGATCACCCTCCAGAAAATCTTCCACTCCGGCATACCGAGCGTCTGCGCCGCATAAATCAGGTTCACATCCACCTGTTCAAATGCTGCTCTTGCATTCCGGTACATCAGTGGAAATGCTATCACAGTTGCCGCGATTACGCATCCTGCCCAGGACTGTACGATCTTGATATCAAATGTCGTATAAAGATACGATCCAACGGTTCTTCTCGTACTGAAAATGAGCAGCAGGAAAAATCCTGCAACCGTCGGCGGAAGCACCAGCGGCAGTGTCAGAATCCCATCCATCACAGCCCTGAGACCCGTCTTCGCTTTCAGCACCTTTCTTGCTGCCCATATTCCCAGGAAGAATGACACGATCGTTGCTGCGATTCCTGTTTTGATTGAAATGAAAAGCGGACTCCAGTCAAGTCCTGCAAGAATCTGTCTTATTTCTTCCATATTGTTCCTCTTTTACTCTACGTTTGTATCGAAATAGTAGCTGTCAAAGATCTTCTTTGCGTCATCGGATGTTACATATGCAAGGAAATCATCGGCTGCTTTTTTCTTTGCATCATCTGCCTCTTTATTTTCCACACGGCAGATCGGATAAATCACGTTACCTGTCAGATCATAGCTTACTGTCTGAAGGATCTTGATCTGATCCTCATATCCGTATGTATCAGAATAATAAGTTGTTCCAACTTCGCATGCACCCTCTGTAACGGCGATCAGCACCTTGCTTACATTTGCCTGCTCACTGATTTCTGCTCCACCAAGAGCTTCAGAAACCTGTTCTGTTGTGATGGTAGACGCATCGTCTACTTTGTCCAGAATTCCGAGATTCATCAACGCCTGACGGGTGTATTTTCCAACTGGTACACTTCCGCCTGCAAGTGCAATGCTCTTTGCCTCATTTAAGTTTTCAAGCCCGGTTACTGCTGTATCACTGTTCTTTAATGTGATAACGACTACCTGATTGTTCACTACATTATGGCGGGTTCCTTCTACTACCAGTCCGTCAGTCTCAAGCTGATCCATCTGTTTCTGTGCTGCAGAGAAGAACAGGTCACACTCATATCCTTCTTCGATCTGTGTCAGCAGAGTTCCTGAGCTGTCTGCATTGTAGACAATCTTCACATTCGGATGCTCTTTTTCATAACGCTCTGCAATATCTGTCATTGCCGTATTCAGGCTGGCTGCGATAAATACCTGAAGCTCTACATCCTCTTCTTTGTCAGCCTTTGTTTCTGTCTTTTTGTCTTCTGTTTTTGTGTCGGTCTTTTTACCGTCACATGCAGCAAGTGATGCTGTCATCAGCAGAACCAGACCTGCTGCCACTGTTTTCTTAAATAAGTTATTCTTTCTCATGATTTTAATATCCTCCTTTTCCAAATCCACAGTTTGGAAAAGTACACACCGGACAGGACAGACAAAGTCCTCCCTGTCCAAGAAGCCGGAAATCTTTTTCATGCAGCTTTTCATCACACATAATCCTCGGAAGAACCAGATCAAAAATCGTCCGTTTTGCATACATCACGCATCCCGGAAGACCCATGACCGGAATCTGTCTGCCTTCTTTTTCACAATAAGCAAGCATAAACATGGCTCCCGGAAGAACCGGTGCCCCATAAGTCACCACTTCCGTACAGGCATTTTTGATCGCAAGCGGAGTCCTGTCATCCGGATCTACACTCATTCCACCGGTACAGACGATCAGGTCAGAACCATCCTCGATCAGAGTCTGGATTGCTTCTGTAATCATCTCATGATCATCGTTGCACTGGATCTGCTTCACCTCTGTAACGCCACATTCTTTCAGTTTTTCGATCACAACCGGAGTAAATTTATCCTCGATCCGGTGATAATACACTTCGCTTCCCGTCGTTACGATTCCCGCTTTTTTCTTCTGGTACGGAAGAATCCGGAAAATCGGTTCTTTTCCTGCCACTTCACAGGCCTTCTGCATCTTTTCTTCTTCGATCACAAGCGGAATGATCCTTGTTCCTGCAATCTTATCTCCGGTTTTCACCGGAAAATTTCCATGTCTGGATGCGATCATCATCTCACCAAGACTGTTCACCGCATTCAGCTTTTCGGTATTGATCTTCAATACCCCTTCACAGTCGGCGATCAGTTCGATTTTTCCTTCCTTCACTTCGGAAGGATGCATATGCTCACCCTGACAGATCTGACGCAAGATCTCAGCCGCCTCATTTTCATGAAGCATACCTTCCTGTTTTTCCCAGATATAAAGATTCTCTTTTCCCACAGATAAAAGTACCGGAATGTCTTCTTCGGTAACAATATGTCCCTTTCGGAAAACAGCATCCTTTACAACTCCCGGAATAATCTGTGTAATGTCATGGCACAGCACCTGCCCCACTGCATCTTCTGTTCTTACCAGTTTCATTTTTTGTTCCTCACTTTATATGGATTATGGCATAAAAATACCTGCCGTCACTGCGGCAGGTATTCTGCCCAAACCTTTTTATATTTTACCATAAAAAGGATGGATAAATAAGTTGTCCAGGCAACTTTTTATTTTGTTTTATAGACAAGATCGATTGCTTCCGCAACTCCGTTTCCGATCTTTCGTGCTTTATCCGAAATCGTATAACAAAGTTTTTCCTCTATCCTTGCATCCACATCTCCGATCTTCAATCCTTTTTTGACCGGTACACCTTCCTGGAGCATCCCACGGACAATCCCGTGGAGCCTCGCATAGACAGGTTCATCTCCGCACCTTGCAACAATCTGCCCTTTTTTCACCACATCACCAATTCTCGCGACCGGATGCATGATTCCGTCTGCGGATGCCTTTAAAAGGCGTTCCACCGTATAGCCGCCAATATTTCCCGGAATTCCGGTGTTGGGGATTGCACTTCCCTCGCGGATCACCTCGCCCAGATGCTCACCTCTTTGCGTTTCAATCACAAAATGGCAGTCTCCGGCTGCCGTAAAGCCCGGTCCGATACCGATAACAAGAGGAGCGTCACTGATCCGGGTCCCAAGATTCTTTTTTGCCATAATCCCGTCAACCAGTACATCCGGCAGATATTCTTTCCGCACTTCTGCTTTTTCATCCACCATGACAGCAATTTTCCGCGTTGCCATAATTGTTTCTGCTTCTTCAAAATTTTCGGCAAGAACTGCTTCCATTCCTTCTACCACTGCATGTTCTTCGTACACCGCTCTTGAAAATGCCACCTCACGTCTGACGGTGAGTGGGATAGCAACATCCGTCATCAGGATCTGATTTCCTCTTTCCCACAGCTCTGCCGCAATTCCTGTGGCAAGATCCCCGGCTCCTCTTATCAGGATCTTCATTTACTCTTCTTTCTCCTTTGGTAAAACCAGATTCAGGAACACTGCAACCAGAGTAGACAGTGCAACCGGTGATTTACCGAAAATGGTTGTTACCCATGCAGGGAGCTGTGCAAGTGCTGCATTTGCCTGTGTCACACCCATTCCAAGCGCAATGGCAAGTCCTACGATGGATGTATTTCTATAATTCATCTTTGAATTATTGATCAGTTTGATACCCGTCATGGAAATCATTGCAAATACAGAAATTGTTGCGCCTCCAAGCACACATGACGGAATAGTTAGAAGAATGTATGCGATCTTTGGCATGATTCCTGCAACCAGCATGATCATCGCTGCAATTCCAAATACTCTCTTTGCTACTACTTTCGTAGAACTTACGATTCCGACATTCTGACTGTAGGTTGCTGTCGGGAGCCCGCTGAAAAATGCGCAGACAATATTGCTGACACCATAACCAATGATACCACCGCTTAATTCCTCATCCGTCGGCATACGGTCCATTCCTCCGGTCGTCGTTGCTGAAAAGTCTCCGATTGCCTGAATAGAGCTGATCGCAAACAATACCGCAATCGCAACACATGAGGATGGCTCGAATTTAATTCCGAAATGCATCGGCTGTGGAAACTGTACCCATTTTGCCGTTAATACGGAAGAAAAATCCACCATTCCAAAGCCAAGCGCAACTACATATCCAACTATGATTCCGATCAGAACGGAAGAAAGCTTTAAAAAGCCCTTTCCAAAATGATTCAGTCCTGTTACGACTACCAGTGTGATGATCGCAACAAGCCAGTTCTGCCATGAACCATAATCCGCACTTCCTGCTCCACCTGCCATATAATTGACTGCGGTCGGATACAGCGAAAGTCCGATTGCAAATACAACCGTTCCCGTAACCAGCGGCGGGAAAAGATGACGGATCTGCTTGATAAATATTCCTACAATAATCGCAACAATACCGCCCACGATCTGTGCACCAAGTATTGTTCCAACATCTGCATCCTGTGCAATTGACTGCATGATCGGCACATACGCAAAGCTGATTCCCATAATAACCGGAAGCCCGGCTCCTATCTGATAAGACTTAAATTTGATAAACGGAAAAAGCTGGATGAATGTCGAAATCGCTGACATTGCAAGAGATGCCTGAATCAGGACAACCGTGTCTGATTCTGAAAGTCCGGACACACCGGCAAGAATGATCGCCGGTGCAACACAGCCAATGATCATCGCCACTACATGCTGGAATGCCAGCGGAAGTGCCTGACCAAAGGATGGTTTTCCGTTAAGGTTAAATAGTTCCTGTGAAGTATTACTATTCTTCGTACTCACTTTTTTGCCTCCTTCTCTACCCACTTACAACTTTCGTTGTCAAAGCTATCGTATCTATGATAGCACGAATGGTTTTCAATGACAATTCGGCAATGTTCCATTTTTCAACACACAATTGCTTTATTTTTCCAAAATATTAACGAAACGATGTAATCCGTACTTTTTCACCAGAATCCCGTTCTACTCTTAAGGCGATTCTCTCTGCCATTTTCAGACGTTTTTCGTCATCTGCTTTGTTTAGCACAATATAGAAATCCATTTCCGGCAGGACATTCTTTTTCCCGCCTTTTGCCGAAACAGCCAGCCCTGCCAGATCCTCCTCCGTCAGAACCTCTTCCACTGCTTTTCCAAGTGCCTGTGCCACAAGCTCAGGTCGGAAACAGCAGTCTTTTATCCTTTGTCCGATGGCATCGAGTCCATATACAGAAAGGACTATCTGGATCTGCTTTGGAATAACCGGTTCTTTCTCCCCCGGCACTTTCGCCGGAAGCATCCGTGCACCATCCGCTTCCACAAGAACCGGCGCAGGAAGCTCCCAGATCTTTTCCATTACCGGTACAGAAAGGCTTTTGATCCTGCCTCTTCCTGCATCCAGACCGGCGATCACCATGCCTTCTCTTTTATGCACTTCCAGAATTTTTTCGATAGAATCCTCCATTACAAAATAAGGGGCAGTCTCTTTTTTCATATGGGTTGTAGTCACCAGAACCGGGAGGGTACCCTTCTCTTGGTATTCAGCAAGCAGCTGTTTCAAAAGAGAAGTCTTACCTCCCGCACCCACGGCAGCAATTCTCGGTACCATCTGCTCCGTAAGTCCAAGTGCCATAAGCAGAGACTCTTTCCTTTGAAGCTTTCCATTTTCGATAACATATACATGGAAAGTTTTCTCTGTTCCTCCTTCTGTTATCCGCATTTTTTCTATTTCCGGCATATAATCAATATCTTCCAGCTCTTTTTCCAGGCTCACCTCGTAAAATACTGCTTTTTCCCGGTATCTGCGGAACACCTTTCTTCCTCCGGCATCTCCTTCCAGTTCCAGAAGTTCTTTCCCGTACTTTGCCGGAAACCAGACCGGATTGCCTTCCTGTCCATTCCAGGTCACACATCCCGGTACAACTTTTGCCTCCCGCTCCATCTTTTCCAGGAATCCTTCCACGCTTTCTTCTGTAAAATAAGGCTGATCCGCCACAAAAAATGCATAGGCATCAGCATCTCCTGCCGCACGGATCCCTGCTTTTACCGAATAGGCTGCTCCTTTATAGCTGTCTTTTGAAATCACTGTTTTTACCGGGAAACGTTCACCTTGCTGCTCGTTTTCCTGAAGTGCTTTTACCTGATGCTCAATCTCCGGATACTGTGTTACCACAATCATTTCCCATTCCGGATGCCTTTGACAGACTTTTAACAGACGGTCGAATAAATAGCGGAACATCGGCTTTTCATCCAACAGATAAAGCAGTTTGTTCTCTGCTTCTGATTGTGGCGGTTCTGTATTTTGCATCCTTTGGCTGTTAAAACGGCGGCTGTTTCCAGCCGCCAGATAAATCAGTTTAATTTTCATTTTCCATAATTCCCATTGCAATCTGTTCACTTGTAATCGGAAGTTCACGGAACCACAGACCTGTTGCATTTGCGATTGCATGCGTCAATGCCGGAGCCGGTGTATTGATGACGATTTCGCCAATCGATTTTGCACCAAACGGTCCAGTCGGCTCATAGCTGCTCTCAAATTCCACATGCAGATTTCCCATATCCATTCGGGTCGGAATCTTGTACTGCATAAATGAATTGTTCAGAAGCTGTCCTTTTTCCGTGTACTGAATATTCTCATAAAGAGTCATGCCGATTCCTTGCACGATTCCGCCTTCCGCCTGTACCCTCGCAAGATTCGGGTTAATAACAGTTCCGCAGTCAACCACTGCATAGTAATCCAGGATCTCGACATGTCCTGTCTCCGGATCCAATTCGATTTCAACAGCGCCTGCCATATAAGGCGGCGGAGATACCGGCGAACTGTGGCTTTCTGTTACCTGAAGCGCAATATCACTTCCACACATTGCCCCTGCTCCGATTGCCGCAAGTGTCACCTCTTCTCCGGTCTTATCGCTTCTTGCAATGTGTCCATCGAAATCAACCTCATCCACTTCACATTTCAGCATCTTCGCTGCCTGTCTGACGATCCGCTTTTTCAGTTCCTCACCGGCTCTTGTCACCGCCATACCGGTCACATAAGTCGTACTTGATGCATAAGAGCCTGAATCATACGGCGAAGTATCGGTATCTGCTCCGGATACTGCAATATCATCCAGATCACAGTCCAGACATTCTGCTGCCATCTGTGCAAGAATCGTATCACACCCGGTTCCCATGTCCGCTGCCGCGATTGACATATTGTAGACACCATCCTCGCCCAGTTTGATCGTTGCAGATCCGACATCTACATTGGAAATGCAGGATCCCTGCATGGCAAGTGCTACTCCGACGCTGCGGATTTTGCCATCCGGCATAACTTTTCTTGGATACTTTTCATCCCATCCGGACATTTCTTTTACTCTCGCAAGGCATTTATCAAGTGCACAGCTATTCGCTGTCTCCCCATAATATGCCGGCATGAACTGTCCTTCTTTGACCATATTCTTCATACGGATCTCCATCGGATCCATGCCAAGTTTTTCTGCCAGTTCGTTAACAGATGTCTCAACCGCAAAGATTCCCTGCGTCGCTCCATATCCACGATAAGCTCCTGCTGCCATCCGGTTGGTATAGACCACATCGTAACGGAACCGGTATGCATCTAATGAACCATAAAGCGGAATCGCCTTATGTCCGGAAAGTCCGACCGTTGTCGGTCCATGTTCCCCGTATGCTCCTGTGTTAGAAAGTGTATACAGATCAATTGCCCGGATATTTCCCTCTTTATCTGCTCCCATGCGAACCGTCACCGCCATATCATGACGCGGTGAGGATGCAATCTGGGATTCCTCTCTTGTAAATACAATTTTCGATGGCTTTCCGGTTTTCCAGGTTACAAACGCCGGATAAACCTCACTTACCGCCGTCTGTTTTGCCCCAAATCCACCACCGATCCTCGGTTTAAACGCACGGATCTTGGATTTTGGTATGCCAAGTGCATTGGAAACAATACGGCGCACATGGTAAACGATCTGCGTAGAACTCATCACATTCAGTCTTCCATACATATCCATAAAGCAGACCGTCTGAAATGGTTCCATCATTGCCTGCTGTGCCGCTTTGACATGATATGTATGTTCTACAACAACATCGCATTCTGCAAGAACTTTCTCTACATCCCCATGTCCATCTTCTGCCTGTGCACAAAGATTCCGCTTGTTATCTGCTCCTACCGGGCACAATGCCTTCCAGCTGTCCTCCGGATGCACCAGAATTGGACCATCCAGCGCTTCCTCAGGATCTAATACTGCCGGAAGGACCTCGTATTTGACCTTGATCATCTTCATTGCACGTTCTACGCAGGCTTCATTTTCTCCGGCAATGATCGCTACCGGATCTCCTACAAAGCGAACATGCTGGTCCAGGATCAACCGGTCATACGGACTAGGCTCCGGCCAGGTCTGTCCTGCAATTGTAAAACGCTGCTGCGGTACATCCTTCCAGGTATAGATTGCTTCAATTCCCGGCACACGCATTGCCACATCTGTCTTGATCTCCTGGATCATCGCATTGGCATGCGGACTTCTTAGAAGCTTAACGATCAGACAATCCTTTGGTGCCAGATCATTTGTATATACCGGCTTTCCAGTCACCAGTGCTTTCGCATCTTTTTTTACAAATGGTACTCCTACTGCTTTCATCTGGCTCCTCCTTTTCTTTTGTACTCCAGAAAATCATGGATTCCTCTGAGCTGTCCCTCGTAGCCTGAACAGCGGCAGAGATTCCCCGCAAGGTATTCCCGGATCTCGTCATCACTTGGATCCGGATTCTCGCGGAAAAGTGCGATTGCATTCATGATCATACCCGGATTACAGAATCCGCACTGCTCCGCCCCCTGTCCTGCGATAAAAGAGCCAAATTCTTCTGCTTCCTCCTGCAGTCCTTCCAGCGTATCTACCTTGTGCCCGTCTGCTCTTGCAGCAAGCACGGAACAGGAAAGTACCGGCTTCTCATCTAAAAATACGGTACAAAGTCCACAGTTGGAAGTCTCACAGCCGCGCTTTACGCTGTAACATCCATGATTTCTCACGAAATCGATCAGAAGCAGATCAGCTGCGATCTCTTCTGTAATCTTTTTTCCATTCAGTGTCAGACTAATCTGCATTCTTTTCACCTCCGTTTGTGATTCTCTCTAATGCTCTGCGGATCAGAACCTCTGCAAGATGGGTACGATACGCTGCACTTCCACGCATATTGCTTCCCATCGGCACCTGGGCTGCAAGCTCTTTTGCAAATTTTTTCAGATCTGTGCACGCCTCCAGCTGTTCTGCCGGAACGTGAATACAGACTGCTTTCATCGGTCTTGCCCCAACTGCCACCTTCAGTTCATCTCCATAACGGTCAGCAGCAACCGCCAGTACCGGAAAATCCGTCTTGGTATTACGGTGTGACTGATAGCTTCCCTTTCCCGGTGTTTTCTTTACGATCACACGAACAAGGATATCATTATCTCTCTCCATCTTTGCAAACTCTTCCAGAGAAATGATCCCACCTTTATAAAGTTCTACTTCTGTATCCAGTGCAAGGAAACAGGTCAGTACATCCGAAAATCCAAACCGTCCGAAAATACTTCCGCCGATCGTCGCGAGATTCCGGAACTGTACACCGACAATACTTCTCACACTTTCTCTGATCATGTTGCAGCTCAATTCATTTAATCCTTCGTGTAACTCCAGATCACGAAGGGATACCATACATCCAATCTTCCATGCATCCTCCGTCTCTTCAATCTGATCCAGTCCGAGTCCGGACAGATCGATCGCAGTCTGGATCTGCGCAGTACTCATTTTCAACCAGAGCATTCCACCGACGATCCGGTTCGTCTTTTTCTGGTTCAGTTCATACGCCTGCTCCAGACTCTCTGCTTTCACATATTGTTTTATCTTCAGCATCGTCTCTTTCCTTTCTATTCTTCGTTCTTGTCAAATCCAAGATGGGTATACGCAAGATCTGTGACCACCCTTCCTCTTGGTGTTCTCTGTAAAAAGCCATTCTTCAGAAGATATGGCTCATAGACATCTTCTACGGTTCCGGCATCTTCCCCGATCGCTGCCGCAAGGGTATCCAGTCCTACCGGACCTCCCTGAAATTTTTCAATCATGGTCGTCAAAAGATTACGGTCTACATGATCAAGTCCAAGCCGGTCCACATCCAGAAGATCCAGTGCCTGCCTTGCCACCTCTTCGGTGATCACCCCCTCGTATTTGACCTGGGCAAAATCCCGGACTCTTTTCAAAAGCCGGTTGGCAAGCCTTGGCGTTCCTCTGGAACGTCTTGCCATCTCAAGGGCTCCCTTTTCATCGATCTCCACATCCAGCACGCCTGCCGAACGGATGATGATGGTCTGCAGTTCTTTTTCCGTATAAAATTCCAGACGGTTCACAACCCCGAAACGATCCCGGAGCGGAGCTGTCAGCATTCCGGCACGGGTGGTTGCCCCTACCAGTGTAAAATGCGGCAGATCCAGACGGATCGACCTTGCCGAAGCCCCTTTTCCGATCATAATATCGATTGCAAAATCTTCCATCGCCGGATAAAGTACTTCCTCCAC
>ERZ779842.1326-NODE-1326-length-20905-cov-45.935779_pt1 | contig 20905 bp, 15 predicted proteins | sample MGYA00511095_ERZ779842 | MGnify/ENA primary metagenome ERZ779842 (study PRJEB29588, sample SAMEA2154036) | human gut metagenome | biome: human gut; feature: human-associated habitat; material: faeces | place: Denmark | collected 2008/2010 ... | reverse complement strand
GGCGGCTGCTCAGTGGGCAGCAGGTGCTGCCCATCCAGTGCGGCAGCAGCGCATACGCCAAACGGTATCTGGAATACTACAATCTCCGCGCAGTGGACGCGCAGGAGGTAGGGCGCAACGCCTTTGTCAGCACCGGTCACAGCTGGAACAGCACGCCCCTGTGGCGCACCAGCGGCAAAGCCGTTTCCTCGGTGCTGGACAGCCTGAGCATCTCTGCCGCCGTGAACCAGAACGCCGCCGGCAGCGAGAGCGAGACGGCAGGCGTTCTGCCCGCTCTGCTGCCCCAGCGGGACACCGGCCATCTGCCGGACGCAAACGCCGCCGATGCGGTAAACGTGACCGTGAATTTCCAGTCCGGCGGAGCCACCGGCTTTGTCTATGACGACGCCCTTGCCGCCTACGGGATGCTGCACGCCGACGGTACCCCGCAGCTGGATGCCAACACCGGCACACAGGCAGCCTTTGACAATCTGCTCATCCTGTACAGCGGCTCCTCCCTGCGGGACGACGGCCGCACGCTGGACTACGACCTTTCCATGGGCGGCGGCATCTGGCTGAACGGCGGGCACCTGTGGCAGATCACATGGACGCAGGGCACCCAGAGCACCCTTGCCCTCTACGATTCCAACGGCAAGCCGCTGGAACTCCCGGCAGGGCGCAGCTACATCGCCCTGCTTTCCAGCCTTACCGGGCAGGAGCTGCTGGTGCAAAGCAGCACCGGCGAAGCGCTGGTGGGGGCGTGAGCGCAAAAAGGTGTTGTTGCTTACGGTCAGCATCCTCGCCCTCTCCGTCTTTGCTCCGCAAATCCACCTCTCCCAAAGGGAGAGGCTCTGGCGAAACCATACACTTTGCACTTGAGCCGGAAACTTCACCGCTATGCCAAGGGCTCTCCCTTTGGGAGAGCTGGCAAGCCCGGCAGGGCTTGACTGAGAGGGCGAGGATGCTTGCGGTGAACGAACCCCCTCAGGCTCACATTCGTTCGCCAGCTCCCCCGAAAGGGGGAGCTTTATTCGTACGAACCGGAAGATGACAAAAAGCTCCCCCTTCGGGGGAGCTGGCATCGCGCAGCGATGACTGAGAGGGTCTCAACAAAAAAGAGCCATTGCACGCATTTTGTGCAATGGCTCTTTTGGTATGCTGTTACAGATCCACCACGCTGCCGACCTCGGCGGGGGTGGTGGGCACGGGGCCCAGAGCGGCTTCATCGGTATTACGGCGCACCGTAAAGATGGCGCTGCGCCCGGCGGCAAAGTCCGGGTGCCATGTCAGCTCAATGGTCTGCCAGTCCTCCGGCACGGCGCAGAAACAGTGCAGCAGCGCACCGCGTCCGGCGGCAAGGTTCAGGGTGAACACCGAAGCATCTGCCGCGTTCTCGCTGTACAGCGGGGCGGCAAAGCTGCCGCAGGGCACGCTCTGGCCGTTGCAGGCAGCGGTCACGCCGGTGCCCATGCTGTACAGCTGCTCCCGGGTGCGCAGCCCGCGGCTTTGCAGATAGCTGGTATCCACCGGCAGGCTGGCTGCCGAAAGGTTTTCCACCGAGAGGTACACCAGTACGCCGCCCAGCTCCGGTGCCGGGGCATAGCCCAGCAGCTCCACGGCAGCTTTGCCGTCCAGCAGGGCAGGCTCGCCCGTAAGACACGGCTGCTGCGCCGCAGCACAGACCCCGGTAAGCAGCGCAGCCGCAAGGCTGACCGCACCGGAACCGGCACATTTCAGGAATGACCGGCGGGAGAGGGATTGGGACATGACAGCGTTCCTCCTGTGTACGATACAATACTACCCTTTAACAATAAAGGATTCTGCGCGTTCTGTCAAGGGGCAGCGGAAAACTCATGGAAATCAATTTTCCTCTAAAGGCTTCCCCCGGACGGGGGAAGCTGTCACCGCAGGTGACTGATGAGGGCGCTGCTGCCGGAATTACCCCTCATCCGGCGCTACGTGCCACCTTCCCCCCAAGGGGTGAAGGCTTTTGCCTGCGGGACAAGCTGCAAAAGTTGATTTCTTCAGGAAACTGTAACCCCTTGTTTATTCGTAGGCCTCGTTTTCCTCGGCTTCGGCCTGCCCTTGCAGGGTGTCGGCGTAGCCAAAAGGTACGATGTCGATGGCCTCCACCAGCTTGTCCCGCATCCACAGCTGCACATCGGTCTGCACGGTGTAGCCGCAGCCCGGGTCTGCCATCCACTGCTCGGGACGGCGGGTGGGCACGGCGCGCTGGCTGAGCATACTCATGATCACGCCGCCGTGGGTCACGCAGGCGGCCTCGGTAACGTCCATGCGGATCATGTACTCAAACAGCTTCATAAGGCTGTCGGCGCAGCGGGCGTGGAACTGCTCGGTGGGCTCTGCGCCCTCCGGCAGATAGCCGGAACCCGGGGTGATCCACTTTTTGAAGTCCTCGTCCTGCACAAGCTCCTTCACCGGTCTGCCCTCAAACTTGCCAAAGCCGGCTTCCCGCAGATCGTGCACCGTAAACTGGTGGGCAGCCCCGGGGAACAGGATGTTGGCGGTCTCCACCGCACGCAGCAGCGGAGAGGAAAAGACGGTGTCTACCTGCGGGTAGGCGAACCGCTCCTTCAGGTCAGCCAGCTGAGCGCGGCCCTCGTCGCACAGGGGCAGGTCGGTGCCGCTGCCGATGTACAGGCCCTGCAGGTTGCCCGCGGTTATGCCGTGGCGGATGAGATGAAGCTTGAAGGTTTTCATGGATCACACCTCTTTTGGTTCAAAATTACGGATGGGGCTTAGCCCTCGGCGTAGTTGACCTCCACGGTAGCGGGGAACACATTCATGTCCAGACGGCAGTTGTCGCGGATGGTCACGCTGGTCAGGGCGTTGCAATCCTTGAAAGCGCCGGTCTTGATGTAGCCCACGCTCAGGGGAATGTTGACCTCGGTCAGGGCGGTGCAGCCGTTGAAAGCGCCGGCCTCGATGTACTCCACACCGTCGGCGATGTTCACGGTGGTCAGGGCAGTGCAGTCCTTGAAGGCAGTAGCGCCCACGCTGGTAACGGTGCCCTCCACCTCAACGGTGGTGATCTGGTCGGCCTGCGCTGCCCAGGGAGCCGGAGCATCCTTGGTGAAGTTGGTCATACGGCCGGTGCCGCTGATGGTCAGGGTGCCGTCAGCCAGTGCCCAGGTCACACCCTCGCCGCAGCTGTTGTTGGTGGCAGCAGCGGTGGAAGCAGCCACAGAAGAAGCGGCTGCGGAAGAAGCAGTGGACTTGGAACCGCCGCAGCCGGTCAGGGCGATGGCGGCGATCAGGACAGCAGCGGCAGCGCTGCACAGACGGACTTTGCGCTCGAGTTTCATGATGAAGTTTCCTCTTTCTTATTCTTGGTATATTACCTTTTATAGCGTCTGCCTTGCCCTTCGCCAATTTGTGCGCCGGTCAAGAACAGTCGCCAAAAAGAGATTATAGCACAAACTGCAGAAAGATGGAACCACCTGTTTGAAAAATTTTTGTTTCAGAAAAGACGGGCTTTCACCACGGCTGTCGTTTTTCTGCCGTGTCAGAAACACAAAATCTATGTGTTAATACCCATAGTTTAGCATAGATGTGGGGCCCCGGCAAGACTTTTGACAATAATGACGAAAAAAGACGAAAAATATCGGCATTTTTCTTGCTTTACAAGTCGTTTTCCAATGTGTATAATCAACCTGTTGTAAACCAAAAACAAGGATATCACCAAAAAATCCCTTCGGATATTGAGGAGAGCACACCATGGAGTTCAATCGTATCATCAAGCTGCTGCGCAAGGAGCGCGGCATTACCCAAAAGCAGGCGGCAGAGGATCTGGGGGTCTCTCAGGCGCTGCTGTCCCACTACGAAAAAGGCATCCGCGAGTGCGGCTTGGACTTTGTGGTGCGGGTGGCAGATTATTATAATGTTTCCTGCGACTACCTGCTGGGCCGCAGCGCCGAGCGCAACGGCATGATGCTCTCTGCCGAGGATCTGCCCAACCCCGAAAAGATGAAGGACAACGTCTACCACGGCAGCGTGCTGCCCACCATGAACAAAAAACTCATCTCCAACAGCCTGAACGTGCTCTACGCCAAGATCGGCCAGTGCCACAGCAAGGCGCTGACCACCGAGGTGAGCGCTTACCTGATGATGGCGGTTGCCAAGATGTTCCGGCTGCTCTACTCTGCAGAGCCGCACAACGCCTCCAGTATGTTCAGCATCGAGCCCCGCCGCTGGCACGGCTATTCTGACGCTGTGATGCGGATGGCAGAGTCCAATGTGGAAGCGCTGCTGGACGGGCAGGACGTAAACGGCGGCGAGGGCGTCAAGGATCCCGCCTGCCTTGCCATGACCACCGAGAGCCTGACCCGGGAATTTCCGCTGTACACGCCCAGCCTGTTAAACTTGGTCAAAACCAGCGAGACCCACGTCAAGGGGCTTTCGCCGCAGGAGTGACCCCGCTTGTGAAATTGTTGTAAATAATCGACACGGGCTCTTGCATCTGTGTGCCGGAAACGGTATAACCAGAGGAAGAAGAATTAGAAACTGACCCTTCAAGGAGGATATAAACCTATGTCTACTGTTATTTCCCGCCGCAGCTTCCTCAAGTGCACCGGCGTATCCGCTGCTGCACTGGGTGCAGCCAGCCTGCTGGGCGGCTGCCAGTCCAACGGCGATGACACCGTGGTAGAGGTCAAGGTCGGCGATACCGTCCGCAGCTGGAACGGTCTGGGCGTGCAGCTGACCAGCGTGTTCCACCTGACGCAGGACCCCGTGCAGCCGGCGGGCTACGAGTATCTGGGCGTGCGGGTGACCACCGTCAACCGCAGCAAGACCGAGAGCTACGCCATCGGCGCACAGGGCATTGACGCCATCAACGAGGCCTATCCCGTGCCCCCGCTGGAGAACGTGGACGCAAACTTTCAGGCCATGGCCGCTGCCACCCCGGACTTTACCGCCGTCTGCGATGGCCAGCCCGCAGCCTGCTGCGCCAATATCTCGCTGTACAACGCCAATTCCCAGAGCTTTTCCGATACAGAGAGCCTGCCCCCGCAGGGCAGCGCCTACATCGTGCTGATGATCATGGTGCCCAAGGACTGGAAGCAGCTGAAGGTCACCTACGTGCCCACCTTCCTGGAGGGCAAGAGCCTGACCTTTGTCATGAACGCTTCCGATGTGATCCGCAGCTGACACAATTGCCAAAAAATCCGCTTAAGCTTCGTCTAAAATGCACGATGCTGCCACAAAATCTTCACATTTGTTTTGCGGAAAATCATTGACATTTTTCTCTGTTTCGCCTATTGTATAGGTAGTGCCTTATGGCAGAATCTGTATTGATGTGTTCTGAAGGAGGAACGAATATGACTGGGGAATTTTCCCGCCGCTCTTTCCTGAAATATACCGCACTTACCGCTGTAGTTGTGGCTGGCAGCAGTCTGCTGACCGGCTGCGGCGGCGATGCCCCGGTGCAGCGCGCCGTCGGCACCAGCAACAGGGTGCTGAAAGTCGTATCCAAGCTGGAGCAGGTGGAGTGCGATGCCGCTTCCGATACCACCACCTTTAAGCTGGTGGTGACCAACGGCCGCAATAACGCACTGGAAGTAACCAAGGCAAACTTTGCCATAAAGGCAGACAGGTATCTGGCCTACCAGAACGATAAGCTGCAGGTGACTTCTCCTGATGCGCTGAGCCATCAGGTCAAGAAGGGCGAGACCGTTACTTATTATGTGACCGCAAAGGGTCTGAACGCGCTGACGGACGGCCCGGTGACCTTTACCTTCTATCCCGATCTGGAATACAGCGAGTTCAGCGCCAACTGGGAGCTGACCGCAGACGCCTTGAAGTCTGCGACCTGAGCCCCAACATACTGGTAAAAAACGGAGGAACAAGCTATGTCTTATACATTTTCCCGCCGCGCATTCCTGAAGTATTCGGCAGCCACCGCAGTGGCTGTGGCCGGTGCCAGTCTGCTGGGCGGCTGTGAGTATCAGGATCCCAACAACCCGGTAAGCAAAGCGCTGCCCAGTGCGATCACCAGCGAGCTGCAGGTGATCGGCGGTCTGCGGGGTTTGAAGATCGAAAACGGCACCTGCACGATGGAAGTCGACATCGAGTCTGGCCGCGCAAACCCCATCCCGCTGGATCCCTACCGCTTCTCTCTTGCCATCAAGGATGCCGAGGGCAAGCAGGTCTACTTCAGCGGAAACAACGGCGGCGTGAAGATCACGGACGCCGAGAACAGCCTGATCGTGAAAAAGACGCCCATCACGCTCCATCTTGAAGCCGCCAAGGTGCCCGACCTGCAGGACGGCTACACTGTGGTGTTCAAGTATATGCCCATCCGCGAGAACTCTGAGTACTCCATGACTTGGGAGATCACCAAGGAAGTGTACGACAAGGCTCTGGCCGAGGCCGCCAAGAAGAGCAACGGCTGAGCAGATCCATAATCGCTGCGCTTTTACCAAAGACCGCTGCGCATTTTGCGCGGCGGTCTTTTTGCATCCAAGTTTTCGGCGATATGTCTGTAAAAAAGCAAGGTTTTTCGTCAGGTTTGTGTCTTGTGCACAGCGGCATTTTTCAGTACAATAAAGAAGCAGAGAAGAAAAATAAGCGCAGCAGCCGGAACGCTGCCGCGCTGTTTTGTATTTTGCGGCGCAGCTGCGCCCGGTGAAAAAAGGAGTGCTGTACAATGATCAACATGGTCAAGCTTCCCACCAGCAAAAGCGAACTGTTCCTGCGGGTGGCCAAGGGACATTTTGCCACCAGCCACAGCCACATCAACTATTACATCGACGTGACCACCCAAAAGACCCGCCTTTCCGAGGCAAAGGCCGTGGCAAAGGAGCTGGTCAGCGCTTACCAGCACAGCACCATCGTGGATACCGTGCTCTGTCTGGACGGCACACAGGTCATCGGCACCTGCCTTGCCAACGAGCTGACCAAGGACGGCTTTACCAATATGAACGCCCACAAGACCATCTATATCGTCACGCCGGAGTACACTTCCGGCAGCCAGATCATTCTGCGGGATAATCTTGCCCCCATGGTCAAGGGCAAGCACGTGCTCATCCTTGCGGCATCCATCACCACCGGCTACACCATTCAGGCAGCCGTGGAAGCCGTGAACTACTACGGCGGCATCGTGGCAGGGCTTTCGGCTATTTTTGCCACTACCCACGAGTGCTTGGGCTACCCGGTCACCTCCATCTTTGACCCCACCTGTCTGCCGGATTACGCCAGCTTTGACTCCCGCGACTGCCCCCTGTGCAAAGCCGGGCAGCACATTGACGCGCTGGTGAACAGCTTTGGCTACTCGGCGCTGTAACGCAAATGCCAAATGATTGAAAATGCGCTCCGCGTTGCTCTGCGCATATTCAGAGGAAGATATCTTTTTAATTTCGGGGTTTAGGAAAGTCTGCGGAGCTTGTCGGGGCAAAGCCCCTCCATCTGCTAACGCAGACCGCTCTGCCGCTTAAAAGCCCCACTGGGGCTTTCATTGCTGCGCAAACGCGGACTTTCCTGAACCCCTTTTTCACAGAGAAAGAATATTAAATGCAGTTTTCCGCTGCGTCCCCTCTCGTGAAAATGCGTTTGGAGCGCTCCGCAGAGCGCGACAAACGCGAATCTTTAAATCATATTTCCGCTAAACATGGCTAGAGCACAGCGGAAGCCATTTTCAATCGTCCTACGCAAAAGGAACGGCGGTGCTGCCGTTCCTTTTTGTTGTCCCACGGGCGGGATTGTGCTATACTGATACCAGATGAAACTAGAAGAACGAGGTATCAAGTCCATGAAAATTCCCGCAAACGGTTTTACCCACGCCGGCAAGTTCCATGCCGATGACGTGTTTGCTACGGCGCTGCTGCAGATCCTGCGCCCGGATATCAAGATCACCCGGGGCTTTACCGTGCCTGACGATTTTGACGGCATCGTGTATGATATCGGCTTTGGGATGTTCGACCACCATCAGGAGCCCCGGGAGTACCGCGCCAACGGCGTGCCCTACGCGGCCTTTGGCCTGCTGTGGCGGGTGCTGGGCCCCGGCCTTGTGGGCGAGCGGCAGGCGCGGCTCATTGACGAAAACTTTATCCAGCCGCTGGACCTGAACGACAACACCGGCGAGCAGAACAGCCTGTGCGATGCCATCGGCTTTTTTAACCCGGTGTGGGACTCCAAAGAAGATCAGGACAGCTGCTTTTTCAAGGCGGTGGCCGTGGCAAAGCAGATACTGGAAAACCAGATCGACAGCGCCAACGCCGTGAACCGTGCGGACGAAAAAGTGCAGCAGGCGTACCGCAACTCCCGCGACGGCATCGTGGTGCTGCCCTGCTATCTGCCGTGGAAAAACGGCTTGTACAAGACCGACGCCCTGTTTGTGGTGTACCCCAGCCAGCGCGGCGGGTGGAGCGCCCAGTGCGTCACCGACCACAAGACCAAAAAGTCCAAGCTGCCGTTCCCGCAGTCGTGGGCGGGGCAGCCGCAGGAGGTCATCGAGCAGAAAAGCGGCATCCCGGGCATCAGCTTCTGCCACGCCAGCCGCTTCCTGATCACCGCCAAGGACAAGGAGACCGCCCTTGCCGCCTGCCGTCAGGTGCTGAAGAACAATGGCCGCCTTGCCTGACGCCGCCTACGTCTACATGGTGCGCTGCACCGGCGGGCAGCTGTACACCGGTTGGACGAACCACCCCGCCGCCCGGCTGAAAGCGCACCAGAGCGGCAAAGGGGCACGCTACACCCGCGCCCACGGCGCGGTAGGGTTTGCCTATCTGGAGCGCTGCGCGGACAGGAGCGCCGCTTTGCGGCGGGAAGCCGCCCTGAAAAAGCTTTCCAAGGCGGAAAAAGAGGTGCTGTGCGCCGCATGGCGCGCCGCCGGGTGTCCCGGGGTGGAGAACGATTGAAAATGCTCTCCGCGTTGCTTTGGGCATATTCAGCGGAAAATATCTTTTAATTTTCGGGATAGCGGAGCGTCTGCGGACGCTCCGCTATCCCATTTTCACGGGTGGGGTCGTAATGGCAAGCGGCATTTGCAGCGCCTGCTTCCTGCGGAAGCGGCGGCGCTGCGGAGAAGCAACCTCGCCCTCTCCGTCTGCTCACTACGTTCGCATCCACCTCTCCCAAGGGGAGAGGCCTTGGCATGGCGGTAAAGCTTCCGGCTCAAGTGCCAAGTGACCGGTTTCGCCAGAGGCTCTCCCTTTGGGAGAGCTGGCGCGTTAGCGCCTGAGAGGGCGAGGACGCTTGCGGGGAGAGCTGGCAAAGCCGTCAGGCTTTGACTGAGGGCGTTCCCCTATAACGCAGCAGAGCCGTCCGGTAGTTGCCGGGCGGCTCTGCTGTGCTTATTGGAAAGGATCGATCGGGAGATGGCAATTGTTATGTTTTGCCGGGTGCGGCTTTTTCAGCCGGGCACGGACGCGGATGACCGATGCTCCGGTCACACGCTTGACGGGGCGTAATGATGCCTTTAGCCCCTATCAGGAAGGGAGGTTCTGTGTCATGCTTAGTGTACCACGATTTGCCCGCTTTGGACGATTTTCGGCACGAATCGACCCGCAAATGCGTTGAAACGACCCGGCGGCGCAAAAGCAGCCAGACGCACCCGCAAAAAGCAGAAAACCGCCCGGCTTGCGGTTACCGGACGGTTTTCTGTCTCTATAGGAAAATATGGGAATGACGTGCTTTCAGAGTACATCTCTGTCCCTGCATTATACCACCGGCGGCGGAAAAAGTGGAGTGCTTTTGCACGAAATCCCCAATAATGGCTCGAAATGCCTTTTACCGGGCGGCATCGCGGCGCAAAACGCCAGCCAACGCAAAAAGGGACTGCTGCACAGCGCTGTGCAGCAGTCCCTGCGGGGTTATAAGGGGTTACGGGTCAGCGGGCTCAGCCGCGCTGCTGATAGGTCTTCCAAGTGCGGATGACCTCCAAGCGGCTTACGCGGCTGCCGGGCTTGAAGCTGCCGTCCTGTGCAGACATCAGGCCGGTATCCACTGCCCAGCGGATGGCCTGCAGCTCTGCGGCATCGGCTGCCACATCGTTGAACAGTGCCGTGCTCTGGGTAGCGGGCTTGCCTGCGGCAGTCCACAGTGCAACAGCCAGCTGCTGACGGTTAGCGGGGATCGCCACACCCTCGGGCAGAACGCTCTTCAGGTAGGCGGTGGTGCCTGCAATGTAAGCGCCTACGCCAACGGCTGCGCCGCCCACAGCGGCTACCATCACGATAGCGCCGCCGCCGTCATCGCTGGGTGCGGGTGCGGGAGTGGGAGCGGGTGTCGGCTCAGGATCGGGAGTCGGCTCGGGATCGGGAGTCGGAGTCGGGGTGGGAGTGGGAGTGGGAGTCGGGGTCGGCTCAGGATCGGGGTCGGTCGTAGAAGGTGTGCCAAAGTTAGCCGTCAGTTCCACATCGTGGTCAGGCATGGTGAACTCCAGCACACGCTTGGTGCTCTGCTCCTCGGTCAGTTCCAGACCAGTCCAGTTCTTGAACACGCTGGTCTCGGTGTCCGGGTTTGCGGTAGCCTTGAGCTCTGTACCCGCAGGCACAGCCGTCAGGTTGGCAACATCGCTGCCGTCCTTCAGGGTGACCTGTGCGTTTTTGACCGTCAGTGCAAAGGTCGTGGGTACCGGGTCGGGAGTAGTGGTCCCCTTCACAACGTAAGTGCCCACCTTTTCGGTAATGGTCGCGTTATAGTTCTCGTCCGCCGTCACCTGAACGTACACATCGTAGTTGCCGGGGGCGGTGGGGATGGTCGCGGTGGTTTCAGTGCTGCCCTCGGCGGCGTACAGCAGGGTGGTCTTCGGGTCAGCACCGTTGTACGTATCGCCATTGTAGGTCACCGTGTTCTGCGCAGCATCGTAGGTAAAGTCTGTGGCTACGGGCGTGTAGCGGACGGTGTACTGCCCGACTAACGGATACTGGGAATCGTTATCCTGATTGCCATTATAGTAGTTGTTACCGTTCACCGCAAGGCGAACTTCGTAGGTACCCACCTCGGTAGGCACAGAGGAGAAGTAAGAGTTTGGTTCGTCGTAGTACCGAAGTTCAGCCTGCGGGAGTTCCTCCTCGCCGAAATACCGCTTGCTGGTATCTCTATAGGTCACCGTGCCGGTCTTGACATCCCATTCGAAGTCATCGAGAGCCGGTTTATACTTGATCACGGTTTCGCCGATATCGACCCAACCGCTCGTGTACTTTTCGCCCTCTTCGGCTACAACGCGCTTTTTATAGATGCCATAGTTGTCCGGCTCGCCATAGGGCATACTGGTAAACTCCGCATCATCGTAGGTGCGCACATAGACAAGTCTCAGCTTGCCCACGCCCTCCTGATAGCAGGTAACCTTTGTACCCTCCGGCGTTTCATCAGTGGTAAAGTCTCCCTCGCCCAGGGCAGAGAAGGGCAGCTTTTCTCCTTTGGTCTGATTCACCACAATGGGATTGCCGTCATTCAGGGCGGTCAGGGTCAGGGTCAGGCCGTCTTCGGAAAGCTGTGCGCCGGTATAATCGCGGACATCAGCACCGTTGATGTTCTCGACCGGCTTGCTGAAGGTGATAGTCATCTCGACATCGCCGATACGGTAAAGCGCCTTGGTCTCCTTCGTCACGCCGTTTACGCTTTCCACCGTGCCGTCGTCTGCAACGATCAGCTTGCTCAGCTGCTGACCATAAGCACGGTGCTGACTTTCGATGGGGCTAAAGCTCACCGTATTGGAAACAGCGGCCTTGCTGTGAGTATCCGCCATCAGACTGCCGGTGATCACGGCATTTCGGATGACCGTTCCTTCCAATGTATAATAGTCGGGCAGCTTGATATTGTTGAACACGCCGCCAAGGATCTGGGCGTTACCACTATCCAACTGGACAGCTGCGTTGAACTGACCGCCGGTGATGGTGCCGTTATAGCCCAAAGTGACATCCGCTTCGAACTGACCATCGGTGATCTCGCCGTAAGCTTCGACGCTCTTCTGGAAGGTGCCGCCGGTGATGGTGCCGCTATAGCCCAAAGTGACATCCGCGTCGAACTGACCATCGGTGATCTTGCCGTAAGCTTGGACGCTCTTCTTGAAGATGCCCTTGGCGATGGTTCCATTAGCTTCGACGCTCTCCTGGAAGGTGCCGCCGGTGATGCTGCTGTTTTCATCTGCGTGGACAGCCTTCTGGAAAGTGCCGCCCTCAATAATGGCGTTCTGGGCGGTAATAGGCGCGCCTGCCTGAATGTCCGTAACCGTCACATCCGTCAGCACGATCTGATCGGAAGCAATGGCCTTATGATAGGGGTTGATGGTATCCGAGGTCAGATCCACCGGGCTGCTGCCATCGGGGCTGGTGAGGATAAGCACCGACATCGTTCTATAACCAACCTCGACCACAAGGTACTGCCAGCCAAGACCCTCATAGACCTTGCCGGTCACACCATCCTGGTTCAAGGAATGCGGGGTCACCTCGGTCAGGTCGGGCAGACCTTCTTCGGTAATGCGCAGGGGCTTGAGGTTGCTGGCATCGCCAGCCTGATTTACCAGAATCTCCTTGCCATCGTTGTTGCTGGTGATATGCAGTACACTGCCCTTGGCATAGGTCTGTTCATTGTAACTGTTGGCCGCTGCACCGTTGATGCTGAACACATCGGTGTTCAGGGTAAGCTCTGCGCTGGCATTGCCCACCAGATAGATGGTATTGACCGAACTGGGCAGGTCTCTGCCGTTGACCGCAGTCACACCGCCGTTGCGCACGGTCAGCTTGCTGAGCCGCTGGCCATCGGCAAGCGCATTCTCTATGCCGTTGCCAGACAGCTTGCACAGAACGGTGTCGGAAATGGCAAGGTCGCCAGACCTGTCAAAGCTGAAGCTCTGGGCCACTACATTGGAAATGGTGCACTTGCCCGCGCAGCTGAGGAAATCAAAGGTGCCGTCCTTGATCGTGACATCTGTGAAATCTGCCTGACGGATGATGCCGCCGGTCACGGTAGCATTCGAAAGCTCGACAGCGCAGTTGATGGGCACTGCGCTCAGCTGGCTGAAATTGATCTCCTTACCGCCCTGATCCCCGAGCTCCAGTTCTCCGGTCATACTGGCGATATTGGGGTAGCAGGTATAAGTCCAGCCCTTGCCAAAGTATTTGCAGACCTGACTTGTACCCTCGTCCAGATTGTACACACGGGGCACACCGTTCACATCGGGCGTACCCTTATCGGTAAAGCTCAGTTCCTTATCCGTAGACGGGATCGGGGTCAGTGCTATGGGTGCGTTGCTCTCTGAAAGCGGCGGGAACATACTGACCTCGGCAGAGATCGTTGTACCGTCTGTGGAAACCGTGGCATAGCCGTTCAAGGAGACGTTGCTGATACCTACAGGCAGGGAGCGGATGTCGGACGTGCCACCGATTGCTGCCGCCCATTTAACGCAGCCGGGGGCGTACTGCACCTCCAGCTTCAGGCTGTGATCGCTGTACCGCTTGAGCATATACACATCCCCGGTCACCGGCTGGCCGTTCAGGGTGCAGCTTTCCTGCAGGATCAGCTTGTGTGCCTGCTGCTGCGTAGCAGACTTCAGGCCGGAAATATCCTTGAAGTAGCCGCCCTTAACGCTGCCGCCGTTCTCGGTCAGCTTACCGTAGGTGCCGCCGTCAATGGTGCCGTTTTCCAGCACTGCTTCGGCGTATCTGCCGCCCAGAACGCAGGCATTCCGGTTGCCGACCCAAAGCTGACCATCGACCACGCCGTCCAGCAGATATACTTCATTGCCGGAATTTGTGATGGCCACATTCCAGTTGTACTCGCCGGACAGAATGTACTCTGTCTTTGCATTTTCAACGCCGGTGATGGTCAGCCAGTTGTTGGAGCTGTCGTAGCTCCAGCCGGTGCCGGACTGCTTTTCGGGCAGACCGTCCGCGCCGATCTCGATCGTAACGACGGGATTTGTTGTTTCCTCGTTCGTACCGGCAGCTGTCGTCTCTGCTGCCGCAGCAGACGTCCCAGCATCTGCAAATGCAGATACCGGGAGGATGGAGAGCACCATACTGAGCGCCAGTATCATGCTCACGATGCGTTTTTTCATGATATCCTCTCCTTTGTTGATCGATTTGCCCGGCTATTCCCCCAAATGGAACAGCCGGAACGGACAAAAGGCCAAGTTGAGTATAACACTAAAGTTTATGGAAATAAAGCATTTTCGCCCGCCGCATCCGCCAAAATTTGGTACAAAAATATGGGCAAAATCACCATACGGGGGGGGTATGCTTTTCTCCCATAAAAAAGCAGTTCCGAAACGCCCGCAGGCGTTTCGGAACTGCAATAATAAAGTATAATTTCCGCTTATTTGCCCGCCAGCAGCACCGCCAGCACGGCTTTCTGGACGTGCAGACGGTTCTCCGCTTCGTCAAAGATCTCGTCCGCGTGCTGCTCGAACAGGGCGGTGGAGATCTCCTCGCCCCGGTGGGCGGGCAGACAGTGCAGCACCAGCGCGCCCGGCTTTGCGTTTTCCAGCAGACGGCCGGTGAGCTGGAAGCCCACAAAATCCCGCAGACGCTGCTCGCTTTCAGCCGTGCCGGGGGCGGTGGTGTTCCACGCGGCGGTGGCTACAATATCCGCATCCCGCAAGCCCTCGGCGGGGTCGGTGGTCAGGTGGAAGGCATTGCCGTATTTGTGGGCAAACATCAGCACATCCGCTGCCGGGCGGTAGCCCGGGGGACAGACGCAGGATACCTGCATCCCCGCCAGTAAGCCGCCCACGATCAGGCTGTTTGCCATGTTGCTGCCATCGCCCACAAAGCAGAGCTTCAGCCCTGCCAGCGTGCCCCGGCGCTCCCGAACGGTCATCAGGTCAGCCAGCACCTGACAGGGGTGGGCGTAGTCGGTAAGGCCGTTGATCACCGGAATGCCGGAAAGCTCCGCCAGCTCTTCCAAATCCCGCTGGCGGTAGGTGCGCCAGACGGCGCAGTCGTAGTAGCGCCCCAGCACCCGGGCGGTGTCCCGCAAAGGCTCGCCGCGCCCGGCCTGCAATTCGGCGGTGTTCATGTAGTTGCCAAGACCGCCCATCTGATACACGCCCACCTCAAAGCTGGTGCGGGTGCGGGTGGATGCCTTGGAAAACAGCAGCGCCACGCTTTTGCCCGCCAGCAGCGGCTCGGTGCGGCCTGCCTTGCAGTCCGCTTTCAGCTGGTCTGCCACATCCAGAATATGGGTCAGCTCGGCAGGGGAAAGGTCGCTCATTTTCAGCAGATTTTTCATGCCTGCTCCTTCGGAGCGGTCGGCTCCATCGTGCCCAGCACCTCGGCCAGCACCTCCAGCGCCATGTCTACCTCGTGCTCGGAGACGGTAAGCGGCGGCAGCAGACGCAGCCGGGTCTTTGCGGTAAGCACCAGCAAGCCTTTTTCGCGGCAGGCAGCCAGCACATCCGCAGCCTGCACGTCAAAGAACTCGATGCCCACCATCAGGCCGATGCCGGAAATGTTCTTGACGTGGGGCAGCTTTGCCAAGCCGGTGCGCAGCTGCACGGCACGCTCGCTGACCTGTGCAAGGAAGCTCTGGTCCAGACGATCCACCACCACGTTGGCTCCGGCGCATACCACCGGGTTGCCGCCAAAGGTGGAGCCGTGGGTACCGGGGCCCATGCCCTCGGCTACCTTTTCATTCATCAGCACCGCGCCGATGGGCAGGCCGCCGCCCAGTCCCTTGGCAAGGGTGACGATGTCCGGCTTGAGGTTATAGTGCTCGCAGCACAGGAAGGTGCCAGTGCGGCCTACGCCGGTCTGCACTTCGTCCACGATGAGCACAAGGTCTTTTTCGTCGCACAAAGCGCGCACGGCCTGCACATACTCCGGGTCCAGCGCCATCACGCCGCCCTCGCCCTGAATGAGCTCCATCATCACGGCGCAGGTGTGGCGGTCTACCAGCTCCCGCAGCGCCTCGATATCCCCCGCCGGGACGTACTGGAAGCCCTCGTTGAAGGGGCCGAAGTAGTTGTGGAACACCTCCTGCCCGGTGGCGGTCAGGGTGGCAAGGGTGCGGCCATGGAAGCTGTTGACCAGCGTGATGACATTGTAGCGGTCCTTGCCGTAATGATCCACGCTGTACTTGCGGGCGGCCTTGATAGCGCCCTCGTTGGCTTCGGCGCCGGAGTTGCCGAAGAACACTCGACTCTGTCCGGTGCGCTTGCACAGCTTTTTGGCCAGCTTGCCGCAGGGCGCGGTATAGTAGAGGTTGGAGGTGTGCTGCAGCTTGTGTGCCTGCTGGGACACGGCTTCTGCCCATGCAAGGTCGCAGTAGCCAAGGCTGTTTACCCCGATGCCGCTGGTGAAGTCCAGATACTTCTGTCCCTCCGGGCCCTCGGCGTACAGCCCGTGCCCCTTTTCCAGCACGATGGGGCTGCGGTTATAGGTGTGCAGGACGTACTCGTTGTCCCGCTTGATGACTTTTTCAGAATCCATAGGTGTACCTCCTGTAACATGGAGCGATTGCGCAAAGCCTTGCGGCTGACGCTCGGAACATTGCTGCGCACGGGCAGCGTCCTCGCCCTCTCCGTCACCTACGGTGACACACTCCCCCTTTTGTCGCTGCGCGACATCTTCCCCCGGTGCGGGGGAAGTCTTTCCTCAAAGGGAGAGGCCTTGGCAAAAAGATGAACCTTGCGTGGACTGCCAAGGGCTCCCACTTTGGGGGAGCTGGCATCGCGCAGCGATGACTGAGAGGGCGAGCCCGCTAAAATAAAAGCATCAGCATTATGCCAACCGCCGCGCAGCAGCGGATCGGGCTCGTTGCCTTTATTATAACTTTCCGCCGGCGATTGCGCAATCTTTTTATTCGCGGTGGCTGCGGCGGTAGAAGCGGGTACCGGAGCCGCGGTCGGAGAACAGTTCCAGCAGGATGGAGTGCGGCACGCGGCCGTCAATGATGACTGCTTCGTGCACGCCCTGATAGATGGCATCCGCCATGCCGCCGATCTTGGGGATCATGCCGCCCGCAATGATGCCGGCAGACTTGTAGCCCTCGATCTCGGTCACTTCCACCTCGGGGATGAGGGTGGTCTCGTCCTCCTTATCCCGCAGCAGACCCGCGATATCGGTCATGGACACCAGCTTTTCGGCCTTGAGGGCAATGGCGATCTGCGCAGCGGCAGTGTCCGCGTTGACGTTGTACGCCTGCCCGAGGTCGTCCATGCCCACGGTGGCGATGACCGGGATAAAGCCGCCGTCCAGCAGGCTTTCGATCAGGGTGGCGTCCACATGGACGATCTCGCCCACATGACCCAGCTGGGGGTCCAGCTCGGTGCAGCGGAGCATCTGTCCGTCCATGCCGCACAGACCCACGCCGCGCCCGCGCAGCTTTGCCACAAGGTCCTTGTTCACCTTACCGGCCAGCACCTGCTGCACGATCTCCATGGTGGCATCGTCCGTCACCCGCAGACCGCCCGCAAAGTGGCTCTCCACGCCCACCTTCTTGAGCATCTCGTTGATGGCGGGGCCGCCGCCGTGCACCAGCACCACCCGCACGCCCAGCAGCGTCAGGGTGACAAGGTCGTTCATCACGGCGTTTTTCAAGCTCTCGTTGATCATGGCGTTGCCGCCGTATTTGATGACCATGGTTCTGCCATGGTATTTCTGGATATAAGGGGTGGCTTCCGAAAAAAGCCGCGCCATTTCTTCGTTTTTCATCTGTTTCGCGCTCCTGTCAGGTTCTGTAATCGCCGTTGATCTTCACATAGTCGTAGGTCAGGTCACAGCCCCATGCCTTGGCGCTTGCATCGCCGGTGCCCATATCCACCTTGACCAGAATATCGTGCTCAGCCAGCACCTTGGCGGCTTCGTCCTCGCTGTAAGGGTGGTAGGCGGCGTTCTCGCACACATACACCTCGCCCGCCTTGCTGGAAAGCCAGACGCAGACTTTATCAATGGAGAAGTCCCCGGGGGTGTAGCCGATGGCGCACAGGATGCGTCCCCAGTTGGCATCGCGGCCAAAGACCGCCGCCTTGAACAGGTTGGAGCAGACCACGCTGCGGCTGACGGCGCGGGCGGTTTTCAGGTCGGGCGCGTGGGTCACCTCGCAGGTGATCAGGTGGGTGGCACCCTCGCCGTCTCCGGCGTGCTCGGCACACATATGCTCTGCAATGGCGGTCAGCGCTGCCACAAAGGCGGCGTAGTCCGCGTTCTCCTCGCAGATCTCCGGGTTGCCCGCAAGACCGGACGCCATAATGATCAGGGTATCGTTGGTGGAGGTGTCCAGATCCACGCTCATCTGGTTATAGGTGCCGGGCACAACGGTCTTGAGCGCCTTTTCCAGCAGCGCGGGCGAGACGGCGGCATCGGTGGTGTAGAACGCCAGCATGGTAGCCATGTTGGGGGCGATCATGCCACTGCCCTTGCCGATGGCACCCACGGTGCACACCTTGCCGCCCAGCTCGAACTGGATGGCGTACTCCTTTTTATGGGTGTCGGTGGTCATGATGGCAGTGGCGGCGTCCGTGCTGCCCTGCGCGGTGGCAGCCAGCTTTTCTGCCGCCGCCGGGATTCCCCGGGCAAAGGGGTCGATGACCATGGGCTGACCGATGACGCCGGTGGAGGCGGGCAGAACGTCCTTTTCGTCAATGTTCAGCGCCTTGCCCACCAGTGCACAGCACTCCTCGGCCAGTGCCACGCCGTTGGCGGCGCAGGTGTTGGCGTTGCCGCTGTTTACCACAATGGCCTGTGCATAGCCATCGGCCAGATGGGCACGGTCCACCTTGATGGGCGCACCGCAGACCTTGTTGGTGGTGTACACGCCCGCAGCAGCGCAGCGCACCTCGGCCTTGATCAGCGCCAGATCGTATTTTTCGCTGTGATTTGCCCGGATGCCGCAATGGACACCGGCGGCGGCAAAACCCTTGGGCGCGCAGATGCCGCCCGCAACTTCCTTATACTGCATAACGATTTTCCTTTCCCACAAAGAAAAACAAGTTTATTCCAACCCTTTTGTCTCTTCCAGACCCAGCATCAGGTTCATGCACTGGACGGCGGCACCGGAGGAGCCTTTGCCCAGATTATCAAACAGCGAGACCAGCATCATCTGATCTCCGGCGGCGTTCACGGTCAGGTACAGCTCCATGCGGTCGGTGCCCGCCATGGCATTGGAGTACAGGCCGTTTTCCGGCAGCGGCTCGTTCAGGCCGTGCACCTTGACGGTGGCAGCGTCCTTGTAGTAGTCCGCAAGGGCGGCAGCTACGGCTTCGGCAGTGGTGCCCGCAAGGCCAAGATCCAACGGCACCAGCACCTGCATCCCGCAGTAGTAGTCGCACACCACCGGCACGAACATCGGCGTGTGCGCAAGGCCGCTGATCTTCTGCATCTCCGGCAGGTGCTTGTGGCCAAGGCTCAGGCCGTAGCTCTTGGGCGCATCCAGCTTGCTGTGCGCCGGGCGGTCGGGGCTTTCGTAGTCCGCGATCATCTTTTTGCCACCGCCGGAGTAGCCGGAGATGCCGGTGCAGCTGAAGGGGTAGTCCTTTGCCACCAGCCCCAGCTCCACCAGCGGGCGGGCAATGCTGATAAAGCCGCTGGCATAGCAGCCGGGCACCGCCACGCGGTAAGAGTTCTGAATTTTTTCCTTCTGTCCCTTCAGCTCCGGGAAGCCGTAGTCCCATGCGGCATCGGTGCGGAAGGCGGTGGAGGTGTCCAGCACCTTCACGTCCGGGCGCAGCAGGGGCATGACTTCTTTAGAAGCTGCATCCGGCAGGCAGAGGAAGGCAAGGTCGGCAGAATTGATGACCTTTGCCCGCTCGTGCACGTCCTTGCGCCCTTCGGCGGAGATGGACAGCAGCTCGATCTCCGGGCGGGTTGCCAGACGGTCGGCAATGCGCAGGCCGGTGGTGCCGGAAGAGCCATCAATAAACACCTTTACCTTCATGCGTTTTCCTCCTCCCATGCGTCCAGCCGCGCCGTTGCCAGCGCGATCTGGCGCTGGACGCTGGCGGCGCTGGGCCCGCCGTAGCTGGTGCGTCCCTCGCAGCAGTGCACAAGGTCGATGGCATCATAGATATCGGCCCCGAACAGCGGGCTGTAGCTCTGGAACTGGGTCAGGGTCAGCTCTTCCAGCGTTTTGTCGGCGGCAATGCAATCCGACACCATGCAGCCGGTCAGTTTGTAGGCATCCCGGAAGGGCATCCCCTTCTTGGTCAGGTAGTCGGCGCAGTCGGTGGCGTTGATAAAGCCCTTTGCGGCGGCACGGCGCATATTGGCGGGCAGGGTCTTCATGGTATCCAGCATGGGGGTGATGGTCTTGAGACAGAGTTCCAAGGTATCCACTGCATCAAAGATGGCTTCCTTGTCCTCCTGCATATCCTTGTTGTAGGCCAGCGGCAGGCCCTTCATCATCACCAGCAGGGTGTTCAGGTCGCCGTACACGCGGCCGGTCTTGCCGCGGATCAGCTCCGTGACATCCGGGTTCTTCTTCTGGGGCATGATGGACGAACCGGTGGTAAAGGCATCGTCCAGCTCAATGAACTTGAACTCCCAGCTGCACCACAGGATGATCTCCTCCGAAAGGCGGGACAGGTGCATCATGCAGATGGAGATGGCGCTTGCCAGCTCGATGCAGAAATCACGGTCGGACACGCCGTCCAGACTGTTGGCGCAGGGGGCGGCAAAGCCCAGCTTTTCGGCGGTGAAATCCCGGTCCAGCGGGTAGGTGGTGCCTGCCAGCGCACCCGAGCCCAGCGGACACTGGCTGTCCATGCGGGCGGTGGCGTCCGCAAAGCGGTCAAGGTCGCGCAGCAGCATGGAAGCGTAGGCCATCAGCGCATGACCGAAGGTGATGGGCTGGGCGCGCTGCAGGTGGGTATAGCCGGGCATGACGGCGGCGGTATTCTCCGCTGCCTTTTTGCACAGCACCCGCACCAGCTCCACGATGTACGCCTGCAGGGTCTTGCTGTAATCCCGCAAAGTCAGGCGGATATCCAGCGCCACCTGATCGTTGCGGCTGCGGCCGGTGTGCAGCC